>Ga0207990_1001240_pt1 | contig 13480 bp, 17 predicted proteins | sample ETNtaG_8_FD_185780 | JGI IMG/M metagenome (GOLD analysis project Ga0207990, IMG submission 185780) | Marine microbial and viral communities from oxygen minimum zone, Eastern Pacific Ocean - ETNP201406SV75 (SPAdes) (version 2) | ecosystem: Environmental > Aquatic > Marine > Oceanic ...
TAGTGTAACGATGTGATAAAAAAATATTTTACTGATGATAATTTGGATTGCATCATATCCTAAAAGCGGAAACACTTGGATAAGATCATTATTATCGTCTTATTTATTTTCTGATAATGGTAAGTTTAATTTTAAATTGTTAAAAAATATTGAACAATTTTCAAGCAAGAATTTATCTTTAAAATTTCAAAAAAACCTTAGCTATCAAACAAGAATATCTAAAAATTGGATTCCATCGCAAAAAATAATTAATCAGGATAATAAAATTCGTTTTTTTAAAACTCACAATGCAATGTGCGCTATTAACGGTAATAAATTTACAGACAAATTCAATACTTTGGCAGCAATTTATGTAGTAAGAGATCCAAGAAATCTCATTACATCACTTGCTAATCATTATGAATTAAATCTAGATGAAACATTTAGTTTTTTAACAAATAAAAGGAAAATTATTTTTCCGATAAATCGTGGAGCGGAGAAGAAAGATATTAAAGAAAATGAAGATTTTAATTTTTTAGGTGATTGGTCTGATCATTATCAATCTTGGAAAAATATTAATTTTTGTCCTATTAAAATAATTAAATACGAAGATTTATTGACTGATGTTCAAAAGGTTTTTGTTTCTACACTTGATTTTTTATCAAAATTTTTAAAAATTAAATTTGATAAAAAAAAAATTAATACTTCTCTCATCTCAACTAGTTTTCAAAATTTAAGCCAAATGGAAAAAAATGAGGGATTCCAAGAATCAGTTACTTCATTTAAAACAGATAAAAAAATCAAATTTTTTAATTTAGGAAAAAAGAATAATTGGAAAAATTTATTAGATCCCCAAATAGAAAAGAAAATAAGAGAAGTATTTTCAAAAGAAATGAAAGAATTAGGTTATAATTAACTGTTATTGGAGCGGGCAATGGGGCTTGAACCCACGACCTTCTCGTTGGCAACGAGACGCTCTACCACTGAGCTATGCCCGCTTAACTTTTTTCACTAAACTTTAATCAACAAACTCAATACTAATCGATCAAATTTAATTTGACAGCATTTAAGCATGGACAGAAGATCAAATCAAGATTCATTATGGTTAATGTGATCAGATTGAGTCAAAATGACTCCACTACGCTTATCCTTTGGACTCGCGTGGACCTGCATAGAGGTCTCAACCTGAGGCATAATAAATTCCTTTTAATTTATTATCTAGACGAATTTCAATTACATTAGCCGCATCATTTACAAATATATAGTTTCTTTTTATTTGTGGATTTCCATAAAATTTCAAACTTTTTCCTTTTATACCATCATCAATTGAAGATAAATATTAAATGGTGGGCCCTGCAGGTAATGCTCCTGCCACCTTTCGCATGTCAAGCGAACACTCTACTTCTGAGCTAAGGGCCCTAAATTATGACCATTGATTATCTTATATCGTTTAAAAATTTTTTCATATAATTTTTTACTGAAGTATGAAAAAGGTTTTAAGGATCTTGGTTCTGAGTTTGTGTAAAAAACTTTTTTAATCTCAAGCTCTAGTTTTATCCTACAAAATCCTAGAATAACTTGGTAACATTTGTGAATAAATAAACTAATTAAAGAAAAATTCCAGCCGATTCATGCACAGACTCAACGTTAATTATAGTGTATCATGAGGCATGAAGAAAGCGATGCTTCAACAAACAAAAAATGTATTAAAACGGAACTTAATATTGCTAGAGTAGCAATTTTTTAATTTATGAAAAAATTTGAAAAATTACCAAACAAAATTCCAGTTTTTCCTTTATCAAACTTTATAATTTTTCCTGAAACAATTGTTCCATTAAATATTTTTGAACCAAGATATCTACAAATGGTTGATGATGCTATGAAAGATAATAGGATAATTGGAATAATACAGCCCAAAAATTCGAATCAGGTTATTCCAGCGTTATATGGGGTTGGATGTGCAGGTAAAATCACAAATTTTAATGAAACAAAAGATGGAAGGTATTTAATTGTTTTAACTGGGATTAGTCGTTTTAAAATTCTAGAGGAACTGAAAAATGATAAACTCTACAGGGAATACAAAGTAAGTTTTGATGAATTTATAAATGACGTAAATAATCAAAAAGAAGATATTAAATTTTCTGATTTAGAACTAATTTTTAAAAATTTAAAATCTTTATTCAATAAACAAGACTATGCAATTAATTGGAAAGAACTTGAAAAACAAAGTTTAGATCAAACCATAAATACTCTTTCGATGGCATCTCCTTTTTCACTAGAAGAAAAGCAAGTTTTGTTAGAAACAGTTAATTTACAAGATAGAAAAAAAAAATTAGAGGAAATATTAAAAACTTATATTGTTGATAATTTTAGTAATAAAACACTTCACTAAATTTAAAAAACAAAACCTTGATCAGCAAATTTAGAAGTGTATTTATTAAATAACTTATTTTTTCCTAAATACTTTAATATTTCCTTAGAGTAATTGTTTCCGTATTTGTTATCAAACTTAAAAAACTCATGAATAAAATTAATTCCTGAAGAAAAAATATAATTTAGATGTTTTGTTTTTAACTCAAATTCTTTAAATATTAATGAATCTAAAGGCAAGCCAAGATCTATTTTTTCATCCATTAAATCTAATAATATTTTTATATCTCTCAAAGTCATATTAAATCCCTGGCCCGTCAAAGGGTGAATTTTGTGAAGATTGTCACCAAAGCACAATATATTTTTATAGTAATATTTTCTAGGAATTGAAAATTTTAAATTAAATTTTTCAAAAATAGAAAATGAATTAATTTTATAATATTTATTATATTTAATGATAAGTTCTTTTATGTCTTTTTCTGATTTACTTTTCTTTTCATTTAAAGCTGAAAAAACAATTGAAGTTTCAGTATTAGAGTAAGGTAAAAAAGCAAGTGGACCGAATCTCGTAAAAATTTGGACAGCTTTATAATTTATGCATTTTTTATGTTTAATTATTGCAGTAAATGCAACACTTTTATAATCCTTGTTAATTCTTTTAAAGAAAATTTCTTTTGAAATTTTATTTTGTACATCCGAGTTGATAATTAAATCAAACTCACTATTTTTAATTATTGAATCATAAAATGATTTTTTTATTATAATTTTTTTTATAAATTTATTTTTTTTTATATTTTTTTTGACTGATTCATATATCTCACTATGTTTTGCAATATAAAATAATTGATTGTTAGTAGATCCAAAATTTAATATTTCTTCTTTTTGACTTAATTCATTAAAAACTTGAATATAATTAATTGGCCAGCTGATTTTTTTAATATCTATAACATTTGATTTAAAAAAATCAAAATTATGCTTAGAAATTCCAATAGTTCTTGAGGCAAATTTCTTTATTTTTTTAGCTTCAGAACAAATAGACACATTAATATTTCTATTAGCTAAAATTTTTGCTAAAACTAAATTAGTTAATCCATCACCAATTAAACAAATATTCATAATTAAAATTTAATTTTAACAATAAATATTAAATGATACAAAGTTACAAAAGAGATTCATAATAAAATGAATATAAATAATATAATAAATAAAACCCTTGATTTTACTGTAAAAAGGATTGCTGAACTTACCGGAACATTATTAATTATTTTATCTATATTACTATTAATTTCATTGATTAGTTATTCGCCAGAAGACCCAAATTTTATTTTTCCAGATAATACTGAAATAAGGAATATTTTAGGATTTAGAGGAAGCTTTGTTTCAGATTTGTTTTTTCAATCAATTGGGTTAGTTTCGGTTTTAGTATCAATAACTATTTTTTTTACTGGAATTAATCTTTTTAGAATCAAAAAGTTTTTATTAATTGTAGAAAATTTATTTTACACTGTTTTGTACTCTATTTTAGGTTCGTTATTTTTTTCTACATTTTATCCAGATGCTTTCTGGCTTATAAATAATGGTAATGGCGGATTTATAGGAAAATTTTTACAAGAAAGTTTTTTATCATCCTTAATAAATATAAACGAAAATGTTTTTTATTACCTGCTGATTTTCTTAATTTTATTTATCTTCTTAGTAAGCATTAATTTTAGTATTAAATATTTATTTAATTTATTTAAAAAATTTTTCGATTTAATTAAAAATTTAAATTATAAACAAAGTAACTTTAATCAAGAAATTGTAGATAGTCATAAATCAGAAGTCAAACCTACCGAAACATTAATTCAAGAGGATTTGCCTTTTAGTGCTATTATATCTGAATCAAAAAATATGGCACAAAAATTTACGTTACCTTTTATAAATTTTCTAAAAAAGCCTACCAAAGAAGAAAGGGATAAAAATATATCTGAAGATAAAATTGATGAGAATTTATTAGAAAAGATTTTGTTAGATTTTGGAGTTGAGGGAAAAATAAAAAAAGTAAGTCGAGGGCCTGTGGTTACTTTAAATGAGTTCGAGCCTGCTGCAGGAGTTAAAGTTTCAAAAATTATTAATTTGTCTGAAGATATTGCAAGGAATACAAGTTCCGAGTCCGCTAGAATTTCTATTATCCCTGGAAGCAGTACTATTGGTATTGAACTACCTAATTCATCAAGAGAAAATGTCTATTTAAGTGAAATTATTTCAAGTACAAATTTTTCAAAAAAAGGTATTGAACTTCCAATTGCCTTGGGAAAAAGTATTTCTGGCATTCCTACAATAGGTGACTTAGCTTCGATGCCACATTTATTAATTGCAGGAACAACTGGATCTGGAAAATCAATTTGTATAAATACAATCATATTATCTCTACTTTACAAACATACTCCTGATAAATGTAAATTAATTTTAATTGATCCTAAAATGCTTGAACTATCAACTTATGAAGGAATACCTCATTTATTGTGTCCAGTAATAACCAAAGCAAAAAGAGCAGCTTCAGTATTGGGTTGGGTCGTCAAAGAAATGGAAAGCAGATATAAATTAATGACTAGAGTAGGTGTTAAAAACATTGATGGATATAATTCCAAGCATAAGCTTGCGATGCCATACATAGTGGTAATTGTAGACGAAATGTCAGATTTAATGTTGGTTGCTGGAAAAGAAATTGAAGGATATGTTCAAAAACTTTCTCAAATGGCAAGAGCTGCTGGAATTCATATTATTATGGCAACTCAAAGACCCAGTGTAGATGTAATTACTGGCACAATTAAAGCAAATTTTCCAACAAGAATATCTTTTCAAGTTACTTCAAAAATTGACAGTAGAACTATTCTTGGTGAACAAGGTGCCGAACAATTGCTTGGTAAAGGTGATATGCTTTATATGTCTGCAGCAAACAGAATCGTTAGAATTCACGCTCCTTATGTATCTGAAAATGAAATTGAAAAGGTAAACAATTTCTTAAGATCGCAAGCTGAACCAGATTATGTAGATGAAATATTAAATTTTGTTGATGAAAAAGAAACTGGATTAAGTTTGCTTGATAACGAAAATCAAGATGAATTATATCAAATTGCACTTGAATTAATAAAAACTGAAGGCAAGGCTTCTACTTCGTTTCTGCAGAGAAAACTTCAAATAGGTTACAATCGTGCTGCTAGAATTATTGACATGATGGAAGCAAATGGAGAAGTCAGTAAAGCCAATCATGTAGGTAAAAGAGAACTACTTAAATGATTAAAAGGGTTATTTTTTTTGTATTAATTGTTAATATTAATACTTTTGCCTTAGCTTCAATTAAAGATGAAATAATTCTAAATTTCAAAAAAATTGATAATTTAAGTTTTAATTTTAAACAAACTATTGATAAAAACACAGAGGAAGGAAATTGTATTATTCAATATCCAAAGAAAATTTATTGTAGTTATGATAATTTTAAAAAAAAAATCATTGTTTCAAATGGAAGATCGCTTGTGATTAAAAATCGAACTACTAATCAATATTTTCGTTATCCGCTTGATAAAACGCCCCTGGAGTTAATTTTAAATAAAAACTACTTAATTGAACAAATGCAAAGGTTAGATGGAAAGATAATTGATGATAAATATTTTAATTTTTCTATACAAAATAAAGATAATAAAATTAATATTTTTTTCGATAAAAAATCTTATGATTTAATAGGCTGGCAAACCAAAGATATTTACCAAAATTTAGTTATTACTTTAATTTATAATATTGAAAAAAACAAAGATATTAATCAGAAATTTTTTAGATTACCTAAAACGAATTAATTTTAATTAATATTTAACACTTCAGTTTTAAATATTTTCATTCCTCTTGATAAATAATTTTTTAATGCGTATTTGTGATCCATTGAGCATGTGTGAACCCATACTCTTTTTGCTCCAAATCTAAATGATTTCTTTATTGCCTCGGATAATAAGTAACCACCTAATTTATTACCAAAATAATCTTCAAGAATTCCAAAGTAGGCAATTTCACAATCTAATTTTTTTTTATGAAAAATTTGCTCAAAGTAACCAGCAAGATTATTTTTTTCTTTCAAAATAAAAGTTTTAACATCTGAATTGTTAACATATTCAATCCACTTTTTTTCGTTCCAAATTAATCTATCAATCCATCTGTATTTTTGACCAATTTGCTTATAAAAAAATTTATTTAATTGAAAATCAGGAGGATTAACTAGGCTTATTTGATAAATATCAGAGGGTTTTGCTATCTCAGACAGGTCTTTAATTGAGTTTATATTTAAATAATATCTTTGAACTTCTATAGTCACTCAACCATTTTTCCAACTTTTTCACCACCAAATAAATGAAAATGAAGGTGTGAAACTTCTTGGCCACCATGTTCGCTGATATTTGCTAGAGCTCTATATCCTTTGCCTATATCAACAGATATTCCAAGTTTTTTAGCAACAATCGATATAGCTTTTATAAGACCAACAATTTCTTTGTCAGAAGCCTTGGTATTAAAATCATCAAGGTCTACATATTTTCCTTTCGGAATGATAAGTGCATGAATTTTTTTTTGTGGATTTACATCGTAGAAAGATAATACATAGTCATTTTCATAAATTTTATTACAAGGAATTTCCCCTCTTAAAATTTTGGCAAAAATATTATTATCGTCGTAACTCATTTTCTATTATTCTTTTCTTCAATACCAGATAAACCTTTTCTCTTTTCTAGTTCTTTTAATACATCTTCAAATTTAATATTAGCAGCCTCTAATGCTACAAGTAAATGATATATTACATCGGCAGTTTCGTGTACTTCATTATTTTTTTTGTTTAGCGCTTCTTTTAATTCATTGAATTCTTCTTCTAGTTTGCCTATACACTTTTCCAATCCTCCAGATAATAATGATGAAGTATAAGATTTATCTGGATTTGATGTTTTTCTTTCTCTGATTTTTTTTAATAAATTCTCAATCATGATTAAATTCTAACAGGTATTCCTTTTGAGGCCAAATATTGCTTTGCTTCTTTTATAGAATATTTTCCATAATGAAAAATAGAAGCTGCTAAAACAGCATTTGCTTTACCATCAACTATTCCCTCTGCTAAATGATCCAAATTTCCCACTCCTCCTGAAGCAATAACTGGAATATTTACACTTTCAGAAATTTTTTTAATTAAATCAATATCATAACCTATTTGTGTTCCATCTCTATCCATTGAAGTTACTAATAATTCTCCAGCGCCATTTTTTTCCATTTGTTTTACATATTCTATTGCTTCAATCCCAGTATGGTTTCTTCCACCATGAGTAAAAATTTCCCATTTATTATTTATTCTTTTTGCATCGATGGCTACTACAATACATTGAGATCCAAATTTTAATGAACTTTCTTTAACAATTTTAAAGTTTTGAACTGCAGCAGTGTTGATTGATACTTTGTCAGCCCCACTATTTAACAATTTATTTATATCTTCAATATTTTTTACTCCCCCGCCAACTGTCAAGGGTACAAAACATTTCTTTGAAGTTTCCTTAACAACATTATAAATTATTGATCTATTTTCATTAGAAGCTGTAATATCTAAAAAACAAATTTCGTCAGCTCCGCCATCGCTATAAATCTTTGCTTGCTCTATTGGATCTCCTGCATCTTTCAAGTCTACAAAATTAATTCCTTTAACAACTCTTCCATTATTTACGTCTAAGCATGGAATAATTCTATTTTTAAGCATTCAAAAATTCTGATAGTTCTTCAAGCTTGATGTCTTCATCATAAATAGCTTTCCCAACTATGGCTCCTTCAATATTATTTTTTTTATTCTCTTTAATCTTTTCTAAATCTTTAATAGAAGAAACACCGCCAGATACAAAAACGGGAGCTTTTGAAATTTTTGCAATTTTGACTGTTTCATCTAGATTTGGCCCCGTTTTAGTTCCATCTCTATTTATATCTGTATATATTAATCTTGAAAATCCATAATTATTAACTTGATTCAAAAAAACTTCAGCTTTTTGATTTGTGTTTTCTTTCCAACCTGAAACTGCAATTAATCCATCTTTTGCATCTAAACCGAGTGCAATTTTATTCTTATAATTTTCACATGCTTGTTTTAAAAAATTTGGATCTCTGATTGCAGCACTACCTAAAATTATTTTGTCTGCTCCTATATCTAAATATTTTTGAATTTTATCCAAAGATCTTATGCCTCCGCCAATTTCAATTTTTAGATTTAATTTTTTAATAATTTCCTCTATAATGTTTAAATTAATTAACTCTCCAGTTAAAGCACCATCTAAATCAATTACATGTAAATATTCAAATCCATAATTTTTATATTTTTTAGCCTGCTCAAAAGGAGTTAGATCATAAATTTTTTTATCATCAAAATTTCCTTTAAATAATCTTATACATTTTTGATCTTTGATATCTATAGCTGGAAAAACCTTCATAATTTATAAATTAATAAAATTTTCTATTAATTTTAATCCTATTTGATCACTTTTTTCGGGGTGAAATTGGGTTCCAAAAATATTATCCTTTTCAACTGAGCTAATGATTGTTTTTGAATATTCTGTTGTACTAGAAATAAATTTATTGTTATTTGGAACAAATTCATAACTATGAACAAAATACATGTGCGTTTTATCATTAATTCCGTCAAAAATTTTATTTATTTTTTTTATAGAAATTTCATTCCATCCAATATGTGGAAGTTTAAATTTTCCATTTTGATTATCAATTTTAATTACTTTGCCTGATATCCAGCCAAAACCTTTAGTTTCACTTTCTTCATAACCAATATCTGCAAACATTTGCATACCAACACATATTCCAAGTAAAGGTTTTTTTTGTTTTAACACAATTTCATCTAATGTTATTTTTAACCCCTCAATTTTTAAAAGAGAGTCCACACAACTTTTAAATGATCCTTGACCTGGAAGAACAACTTTATCTGAATTGGCAATAACTTTTAAATCAGAGGTAACTTTAATATTAATATTATTACTTTTTTCACTAGCTGTTTTAAAAGAATTAATAATCGAGCTTATGTTGCCTGAATTATAGTCAACAATTATAATATTCATTAATTCTTTCTTATAAAGAACCCTTTGTAGATGGAATTACTTTTTTATTTTTAGAATCTATTTCTAAAGCTGCTCTAAGAGATCTAGCAAGTCCTTTAAAGCACGACTCAATTATGTGGTGACTATTATCACCATAAATATTTTCAATATGCAATGTAATCCCTGCAGCTTGCGAAAAAGCTTGGAACCATTCTTTAAAAAGTTCTGTATCCATTTCTCCTAGTTTTTCAACTTTTAACTTAACTTTCCAAATCAAATACGGTCTATTTGATACATCTATAGCTATTCTGGTTAGAGTCTCGTCCATGGGTATTAGTGCGTGAGCGTATCTTTTAATACCAATGAATTTTTTAGATGCTTTTTTTAAACACTCTCCAATAGCAATACCCGCATCCTCTGTGGTGTGGTGAAGATCTATGTGGGTGTCACCTTTTGCTTTTAATTTTATATCTATCGATGAATGTTTTGAAAGTTGTTCCAACATATGATTTAAAAAACCTACACCAGTATCAATTTGATACTTGCCTTTACCGTCAATATTTAACTCTACGTTTATGTTGGTTTCTTTTGTTTTTCTTGAGATTTTAGCTTTTCTCTTCATAAGTTTTAATAGGTATATATAGATTATTTCTATTATATCAATATTAGTAATCTAACACTTGAACTATTTAAATTAATATCCATTTATTATTCATGACTACAATAGTATTGGTAAGAAAAAATAATGAAGTAGTAGTAGCTAGTGATGGCCAAGTTAGTATGGGCAACACAATCATCAAAAGCACAGCTAATAAAGTTAGAAAAATTGAAAAAAGAAATGTAATTGCTGGGTTTGCAGGATCAACTGCAGACGCTTTAACATTGTTTGAAAGACTTGAGTCAAAATTAGAAAAACATGCCGGAAATCTAACAAGGTCTGCAGTTGAATTGGCAAAAGATTGGAGGACAGATAAATATCTAAGAAGATTAGAGGCATTAATGGCAATCGGAGATAAAGAAAAAAGTTTTATAATTTCGGGCACAGGAGATGTTTTAGAACCCGAAGGGGATGTCATAGGAATTGGATCTGGTGGAAATTATGCTTTAGCTTCAGCAAAAGTTTTAATGAATACAGATTTGTCTGCTGAAGAGATAGCAAAAAAAGCAATTAAAATTGCATCTGAAATTTGCGTATTTACAAACAACAATATTAGCATTGAAAAAATATAATGGAAAATTCAAACGTAACTACATTCGTACCAAAAGAAAAAAAAGATAAAGATAATGTACTAAATTCGTTATCTCCTAGAGAAATAGTTTCTGAATTAGATCGATTTGTAGTTGGACAAAATAAAGCTAAGCGTGCTGTTGCGATTGCATTAAGAAATAGATGGAGAAGGCAAGCTTTGGAAGGTGAAATGAAAGATGAAGTTTTGCCAAAAAATATTTTAATGATTGGACCTACTGGTGTTGGAAAAACTGAAATTTCTAGAAGATTATCCAAATTAGCTGAAGCACCTTTTGTAAAAGTAGAAGCTACAAGATTTACTGAAGTTGGTTATGTTGGTAGAGACGTTGAACAAATTGTAAGAGATCTTCTTGAAATTGCTATAGCTATGGAAAAAATAAAAAAAAGAAAAGAACTCCATGTAAAAGCACAAAAACTAGCTGAAGAAAGAGTTTTAGATGCACTAGTAGGAGAAAAAGCAAGTGTTGCAACTAGAGAAAGTTTTAGAAAGCGACTAGGAAATGGCGACTTAGATGATAACGAAATAGAAATAGTTACAAACGAGTCCAATCAAATGCCTTCATTTGAAATACCGGGAATGCCGGGCGCAAATATTGGAATGATAAATATTTCAGATATGTTGGGCAAATCAATGGGTAATAAAGTTAAGAAGAAAAAAATGACAGTTAAAGAGTCCCATGAAATATTAATTAATGAGGAATCCGATAAATTGATTGAACAAGATAAAATCATTAAAATGGCAAAAAACTCTACTGAAAATAACGGAATTGTTTTTTTAGATGAAATTGATAAAATTTCAGCAAGAAGTGATCGTATTGGAGGAGATGTTTCAAGAGAAGGTGTACAAAGAGATTTATTACCTTTAATAGAAGGCACAACTGTTAGCACAAAATATGGACCGGTTAAAACCGATCACATTTTATTTATTGCATCTGGAGCTTTTCAATTAGCTAAGCCTTCTGATTTATTACCAGAGTTGCAGGGAAGACTACCAATTAGAGTAGAGTTAGATGCATTAAATAGTGATGATTTCAAAAGAATTTTAAAAGAACCTGACAATAGTTTGATCAAACAATACAAAGCACTTTTAAAAACAGAAAATGTTGATTTGGAATTCTCAGAAGACGGGATTGATATGATTGCAAACCTTGCTTCAGAAGTAAATTCAACTGTAGAAAATATTGGAGCCAGAAGATTACACACAATTATTGAAAGAGTTTTGGATGACATAAGTTTTACCGCAACTGATAAAAGCGGAGAAAAAATTATTATTGACTCAAAATATGTGAAGAAAAATTTAGGTGAATTAGTTAAAGATACCGATTTATCAAAGTTTATACTTTAATTTTTCTTAAAAAAATATCAAAACTACCTTTTGAAGAATTTTCAATATCTTCGAAATTAATTTTTTTTATCATCTTCATTAAATTTGAACTTGTTTTTATATGCTCAGGAACAGAATATTTTAGAATACTAAAATTTTCAGATTGGTAAGGATTATCTTTGTTTTTTGACCTGGAACCCTTCCCAGTTATTATAGTAATTTTACTAATTTTTTGTGAAAAACAAATTTTAATAAATTCATCTATTGCTTTGTTGGCATTTTCTAAAGAATTTCCGTGAAGATCTATTACTCTCTCTAATTTATCAGACCTATTTTTTTTTTCAGAAATATCTTTATTGTTCAACTTTTCGTTGCTATTTATAAAATTTAGCCAATCTATCTTATCTTTATTTGAAAGTTTTTTAATCAACTATAATTGTGTATCCATTAAAAGCCAGTTTGGATTAGAAGACCTAATATCTCTTGAAAATTTCCATGTATCATGAACTTTTTTAATGTCATCAGGATCTCCAGAAATAATTCTTTTATTTTTATCTCTAACGCAAGAGATTATCTCACTTACAAAATCAACTGTTACTTCAAAAATATTGTTTAATAGTTTGTATTCTCTGATATCTGCAGAATTTATTTCGATAAATATAGCTTCTGAAATTAAATCTTTTTTCTTTCTTTCTTTTAACGCTTCATCAAATTGATTAAAAACCTTTTTATCCAATAATGATTTAATTTCTTTTAAGTTTCCTTTTGAAAAATTCGTTATTATTTTTTCATAAGCAATTTTTGCACCTTTTAAAAATTCACTTTTAGCATTTTCATCAAAATTTTTTTCATTTAGTTTTTCTTGTTTTTTTTCTTTTGGAAAATCATGAGAAAAACTTGTTGATATTTTTTCTTCATGACCTGTCTTTTTTCCAAGAATTCCTCTTAATCTGAGGAAAATAAATCCAGCAATCATTGCTAAAAGTATAATATCAATATATTCAAAACTATAATTCATAGATGAATAATATTTACTATATTGAACAATTTCAACTAGCAATTTATGTTAAAGATAAATGAACACAGTTTTATTATTAATTATACTAGTTCCATTAATTGAAATTTACCTTTTGATAAAGATTGGATACCAAATTGGTGCATTAAACACCGTTTATTTAATTTTATTTACAGCTATTGTTGGTGTCTCTTATGCGAGATACGAAGGTTTTAACACACTGAAGTCAGCAATCAGACAATTAAAAAATGATGAAACACCAGTATATGAAATTATTTCTGGAGCAGCTTTGGCATTTGCTGCTTTCTTATTAATTTTACCTGGATTCGTTACAGATCTCATCGGACTGTTAATTATTTTTCCTCCTACAAGAAAATTATTTTTTAAACCTATTACAAAAAATTATCCAAACAAAAAAAAAAACTTTATTGAGGGTGAATACGAAGATATAG
>Ga0207990_1001241_pt1 | contig 13474 bp, 10 predicted proteins | sample ETNtaG_8_FD_185780 | JGI IMG/M metagenome (GOLD analysis project Ga0207990, IMG submission 185780) | Marine microbial and viral communities from oxygen minimum zone, Eastern Pacific Ocean - ETNP201406SV75 (SPAdes) (version 2) | ecosystem: Environmental > Aquatic > Marine > Oceanic ...
CCCTAAGTCCTTTTGTAGTATGGTAGCGGGGACAGGATTTGAACCTGCGACCTCCGGGTTATGAGCCCGACGAGCTACCAAGCTGCTCTACCCCGCGTCTCAATTCTTTTATATTATAACAGCAAATATCATCTGTCAATCAGAAATTTTAAATGATGAAAGTAAGATTTTTCAATATCCTGATCATCCTGTAAATCCTGTCTAAGAAGTCCTTATTACATCCTCTCCGGTGCTTTGAGGCCGAGGATGCTTAGTCCGTTCTTTATAACCTGCCTGATTGAATCAACTAACAATATCCTTGCCATCTTTAATTCAGTATCATCAATAAGAATCCTGTGATGCTGGTAGAATCTGTTGAACGTACTGCACAGATCAAGCAGGTATTTACTCAGTATAGATGGTTCACAATTTTGTGCAGAGCGTATTATGGTCAATGGGAAGGACTCAAGTTTCTTGACTAATAGTAGTTCATCATCTTCTTTAAATACGTCGTAATCTATTTCGTTTGTTACTGTTCCGCCACACTTTCTTAATACACTGCACAGCCTTGCATGTGTATATTGGACGTATGGGCCGGTCTCACCATCAAAATTAAGGATTTCGTTCCAATCGAACAATACATCCTTAACCCTCTTTGTGCTCAGTTCTGAAAATATTATGGCGCCGATGCCAACGTCATTTGCCACCTCTGCCTCATTTTCCAGGTCAGAGGTCTTCTCCTCTATTATTTCTCTGGCGATCTTACACGACTCTTCCAGTAGATCTTCCAGCAGGATAACCTTACCCTCTCTCGTGGACATCTTTCCACCCTTAAACTTGATCAGTCCGAAATCTACGTGTACGCAATCGTGTACCCATTCATATCCCATAAGCTCAAGGACTTTGAAGAATTGTTTAAAGTGTAATCTCTGTTCAGATCCGACAACGTAGATCAATTTATCAAGATTATACTCCCGTTTTCTATATTCGGCGGCACATATGTCCCTGGTGGCATACAGGCTGGCATCATCCTTCTTCCTCAGGATACAGGGGGGCATATCGTACTTTTCAAGGTTTACGATAAGGGCTTCTTCACTTATCTCAGACAAACCCGCATCTTTGATTCTATTAACGGTATCATCAAGCATATCGTTGTAAAAGCTTTCGCCCGCATACGAATCGAACTTTACACCCAATTTTCTATATACCCTCTCAAATTCAGACAAACTGATGTCCTTGAAATATTGCCATGTTTCTATTGCTTCCTCGTTTCCACCCTCCAGCTTCCGAAACCAATCTCTGGCTTCATCCTCCAGAGAAGGATTGTCCTTAGCCTCCTTGTGAAACCTGACATATAATTCATTAAGCTTGCTGATATCGAGACCTGTCTCTTTTATAGAATCCTGACCCTTTAGTTCCGGGCCCCACCTTTTAAAGGCAACGATTAATTGTCCAAATTGTGTCCCCCAATCTCCCAGATGGTTTATTCCTACGCATTTATATCCAATGGTCTTGTAAAGGTTATAAATAGCATTCCCGATCACTGCCGAACGGAGGTGATGTACAGCCAGGTGTTTTGCTATGTTTGGGGAAGAGTAATCTATTACTGCCGTCTTACCCACACCCGAGTCGGAACTCCCATAAGAATCCGAATCAGTAAAGACTTCATCCAGGACTATCTTGAAGATCATTTTCTTAGAGACATAGAAATTTAGATAGGGCCCATGGGCCTTAATGTCAGTTATTATGTCGCCGGTGGCCAGTTTTTGAGCAAGTTCGCTTGATATTTTCCCGGGAGCATTTCTTAATTGTTTCGCAACAGCAAAACATGGAAATGCAAAATCACCCATCTTTAAGTCAGGAGGAATCTCTATGAAACCCTTTATCTCTTCCTCAGACAGTGGGATTTCAGCCTTTAATAAATCTACTATGTTCTTAATGAAAATATCCATCTTGTTCTCGTTTGAATCTATTTTAGTATTTCAAATATTTATCCAAAGAATAGTAAACTATAAAACTCGAAATTACAATTGCTTATTGCTCGGTTGTTGGGTTGGATTATTGATATCCGGCAGCAGGAAAACCAACAGCCCTGCTATGGGCGCCAGACAGGCTACAATTACTAACGACGTTTCCATACTATAATGATCAGCAATATACCCGATTATGGGAAGCATAAGGCCTGCAGAACCCCAGACAAGGCCCATCGAAATGCCTGAAACAGAACTGGACATATCCGGCGGGCATAATCTTTGAACTATTAGTATGTTAATAGCAGATGCTGCAAATATAACCATGCCACTTACGCCTAATAATACTATAGAAAGAGTCCCGCTTGAATCTAAAAACCATAAAAGTAACGGACACGCAAAGATTGAGGAACATACTATTACTATCTTCCTGTTTATTCTATCTGCCAGATATCCTCCTATCAAACCGCCAATGCTCCCGCTAATCAGGAAAATGGATATAGCGATTCCGCTTTTCTGCATTGAGATTCCTTTTTCCGTAAAAAGTATAGACATAAAACTCATGAAGCTCGTAATGACGATTGACCGGGTAAACATTATCAGGAACATTATCCATAGCGGCCGCGAAGTTCTGGCAACAAGTACTTTTAAGCCTGACAGACTTGCATTACTCTTACTGACGGGAATTCCGGGCAGTATCTTAATCAATATTAATGCCAGGATTACTCCGGGTAGAGACAATAACCATAACTTGCCGAATCCGTGTAATGAAACAATTAACGTAATAACAAAAGGCGCTCCGGCCAGTCCAATGCATCCAACCATGAGGAAGATAGACATCTGGAATGTGGACCTGTTTTGGCTTAAACCGGCTACAGTCGCTACGCCATTAGGATGAAAGGCCGCCACACCTGATGCTCCGATCATGAGCATTAAGACCAGGACAATGAAGTTTGGTGCGAAGCAAATGCTACTCAAGAATACTGCCGAACATAAGACACCGGATACGACAAAAAAATGTTTCTTATTAAATCTGTCACCAAGAAAGCCGAATACGGGCTGTAGAACCGAGCCGAACACAGCCAATACTGTGGGCAATACAGACACCTGTGTTATTGTTAAATGGAGAGAGGTCTGAAAGTAGGACAAAAGCGGAATCAGGAAACCGGCATAGAAGTCATTAAAGAGGTGGGCAAACGTTAACAGGACTATTGATGTAGATAGGAATCTACCATTGCTTTTTGTCATTCAATTTTTTAATAAACACAGACTTTTCATCGAGTACCGGGTATCAATGTATTAAAAACTAAAACAACAGCCTATCTCAACCCCATCAACGATCTTACATCTTTCATAGTTTCTCCAGCTATCCGTCTGCATTTCTCAGCGCCGGTATTAAGGGTGTCCATTACACTGGCAGGGTTGTTGATCAATTCAAGGCCTTTTTCTCTGATAGGTGCAAGTTCTTTAACCATGTTGTTCCATAGAATCTTTTTGCAATCAACACACCCTATCTCTGCGGTTCTGCACTCTTTGTTTATTCTATCTATCTCTGATTTTTTGGAGAAATATTTGTGCAAGGTAAAGACATTGCAAATGTCAGGGTTTCCCGGGTCATCTCTTCTTTTCCTGTTTTCATCAGTTACGGCTCTCGATAGTTTTTTCCAGATAGCTTCAGGTTCTTCGATGAGAGAGATATAATTATTCATGCTCTTGCTCATCTTATTCTTGCCGTCCAGTCCCATGATCCTTGGGGCGTCTGAAAGAATATGCTGCGGTTCAGGGAATAGTTCTCCATATCTCGAGTTAAACTTTCTTGCTATTTCACGCGATAGCTCAATGTGTTGAACCTGGTCATCACCAACAGGTACTGCACAACCTTTATACAATAAAATATCGGCCGTCTGAAGAACCGGATAGTCAAACAGTCCTACATTGACATTCTTTTCATTCTGTCCTGCCTTGTCCTTAAACTGAGTCATCCTCTCAAGATGCCCCATAGGTGTAAGAGTATTAAGTATCCACGTCAACTCAGTATGTTCGGGTACTTGAGACTGTACGAATATAATGCAGCGATCAGGGTCAAGGCCTGCGGCAATGTTTGTGGCGGCGGCGTTAATAATCATTTTCTGCATTTCAGCGGGATCGTACTCAATCGTTATTGCATGGTAGTCTACAATTGAGAAGATACAATCGTATTTATCAAGAAGGCTGATCCAGTTCTTGATTGCACCCAGATAGTTTCCTATATGAACTTCACCGCTTGGCTGAATACCACTGAATAGTCTTTTTTTCATCGTTGTAGTTTGCAGAATGTAAGAATGTCATAAATTTTCCTGTAATCTTTTAACAGCTTCTTTGATGTCACTGGTTTTTCCAAATGCTGAAAACCTAACAAATCCTTCGCCAGCCATACCAAACCCTGCACCAGGTGTCGTGACAACATGTGCTTTAGTTAGTATGTCTTCAAAAACATCCCATGACTTCTTGCCGGGAAATGCCGCCCAAATATAAGGAGAATTAATTCCTCCAAAAGTTTTTATACCTAATCCCTCTAGTCCATCTTTGATTATTTTAGCATTCTCCATATAATAATTCACTTTTTCCTTTACTTCAGATAGTCCAGTGTCTGACAAAGCTGCAATCGCTCCGTATTGAGCAATATTTGATGAACCATTAAACAGTGTGCCCATTACTCTCTGCCAGTCTTTGCCTACGCTTTCTCCATCATCAAATTTTAGTTCTTTTGGGACAATTGTCCAGCCAAGCCTGACACCGGTAAATCCGGCAGGCTTTGATAAGGAACTGACCTCAATGGCACACTCCCTGGCACCTTCAATTTCGAAAATTGATCTTGGTAAGCCTTTTTCTTTAATAAATTCAGAATATGCAGCATCAAAGATGATTATTGAATTATTCTTTTTTGCAAAATCAACCATCTCTTTAAGTTGCTCTTTTGTTGCAACAGCACCTGTAGGATTGTTAGGTGAGCAAAAATAAATCAAATCTGTTCTTTTTGCTTTTGATAAATCAGGAAAGAAATCATTCTCAGAGGTACACCTCATATATTCAATACCATCAAATTCTTCTGTATCAGAATTATATTCACCGGTTGCCCCGATCATTACTGATCCATCTACATATACCGGATACGCAGGATCCTGAACCGCAATTGACACATTACTGCCAAATAGAAAAAACAGTCTTCCGCAATCAGGTTTTGATCCATCTGAAACAATTATCTCATCAGGACTTATAATCTCGTTATACCAATTCTTTGAGATTCTGGTTTTTAATTTGTCTAAGAACGCTTGGGCTTGTGCACCATCATCATATCCGGTGTATCCTTCAGGTGTACCAAGTTTAGTTACCTCTTTATGAAGCCCTTCAACAATATGTGTACTTAGAGGTTCGGTAGTGTTTCCGATTCCAAGGCTTATTAATTTAGCATCCGGCTCTTTTTCTAAAAGCGCCTTTTTACGTCTTCCAATTTCAGGAAACAGATATCCTGCCTGCAATTTTGCTATATTTTCGTTTCTTTTTACCATTAAATTTCCACCTATGTTAAAATTATTTTTCTGATGGAGTTATTACAGTTTTCCCCCCAACAGGACTTTGTTTTGCCGTCATCTCTTTAATCCCAATCATAAGGACGTTTGTTCCTGCTGTAGCACCGGATGACGAAGAAAGCTTTGGTGATTGGGGTGCATATTTCTCTATAAGTTTGTTTAAAGCGAAGGTCTTTTCTTCAACATCAGTTACAATCTGTATATCCCCAAATATTATTATACTCTTATATTCAGTAGTGGAAGCACATGGCCTCTGCCTGCCGGGAATGATTGACATAACTTCGTCTATTTCAAAGCATATGTTCGGGTTGGACGTTATATTCTCAATTTTTCGGCCTTCTAAAGCGCTATGAAAATATATTTTATCTTTATCGTATACAAAATTAACAGGCGTTATATACGGTATATTATTGAGACACGTACCCAATCTTCCCACTAAAGCATTTGACAGTATTTCCTCAACCTCTTCCCGGTTCGTAACTTCTTTGTCGCTTCTCCTCAAATTTATTTTCATTCAGGTTTAAATGTCTCTTCCTACAGCTCTTGCAACCGCACCTGCTTCCTTCATCAGATTTTCAAAAGCGTCAGGTGTTATTGTCTGGGGGCCGTCAACATATGACTTTTCCGGGTCTTGATGGACTTCCAATATCAGTCCGTCAGCACCAACTGCAATTGCGCCCTTTGACATTGGGCACACAAGATCACGCACACCGGTACCATGGCTTGGGTCTACAATTATGGGAAGGTGTGTCAACCGTTTCAACTCAGGAACAATACTCAATGACAGGGTAAATCTCGTATGTGTCTCGAATGTCCTTATTCCTCTTTCACACAAAATAACATTCGGGTTGCCGTGTGACAGTATATATTCACCTGCAAGTAGAAACTCATCTAAAGTTGCAGACATTCCCCTTTTTAAGATTACCGGCTTTTTACACTCACCAACTGCCTGCAGCAACAGAAAATTTGCCATATTTCTTGTTCCTACCTGTAATACATCAACATAGCTGCTTACCAGTTCTATATGTTCCGGGCTGAGTATTTCTGTTACTATGGCCAGTCCTGTCGCTTCCCTGGCTTTAGCCAGGTATTCAAGCCCTTTCTCTCCCAGACCCTGGAAGGAATAAGGGCTGGTTCTTGGTTTAAAAGCGCCTCCCCTGAGTGCAATAGCGCCTGCTTTCTTCACTCTCTCTGCAATATAATTAATTTGATCCTGATCTTCTACCGCACAAGGCCCGGCGATAACGCCTATCTTTTTGCCTCCCAGGACCTGATCATTTATTTTAATTTCTGTATCGGCTTTCTTTACTTCACGACTTGCTATTTTATACGGAGTTAAGATTGGGACGGCCTTTTCTACACCAGGTATGGAATCCCAGTATTCCGGTGGAATGTCGCGTTTATCACCAATTACGGCAATTACTTTCCTATTGGTACCTTCCAGCAGTATAGTTTTGCAACCAACCTCCTCAACCTTTTCAACTACATGATCAATCTCACCCTTATCAGCAGTTGGTTTCATTACAATTATCATAGATTTACCTCATAGCGCGGCATAGCCGCAGCCAAGTTTGAAGTGACTAAAGTGAACTAAAATGCCTAAAGTTAATGTAATGTGATTTTTCTTTTGGCTTACTTCAAGACTTAATCGCTTTTAACTTTTTATAACACACAAAAACTTTCTATCTGCGCGCATTTGCGAAAATCTGCATCCTATGTTACTTAATTACCGATTGCATACAAATGATTATCATTTGAACCAAAATATATAGTTCCATCCGGGCCTATTAATGGTGATGATTCGATCCAGCCCTCTGTTTGATACCTCCACTTAAGCTCTCCTTTTGAATCTATGGCATAGAGACTGCCATCGCTTGAGCCGATGTAAACGGTCCCTTCAGAATCCACAGCCGGTGATGACTCAATCCAGCCGTTGGTCTTGAAGTTCCATTTAAGTGTACAGTTGGCATTGATTGCATATATCTCCTTGCTGTAAGAACCAAAATACACTGTTCCATCACTGTCTATTGCCGGTGATGACTGTACGGTCTTTCCTGAATTGACTCTCCACTTTATCTTGCCATCAGGATTGATTGCATACACAATGCCGTTTTCCGATCCGACATAAACAACTCCATCCTTATCTACAGCGGGAGAAGAAAAAGATTGATAAACATTGCTGCCAATTCTCAGATTCCACTTTAATGTTCCATCGCGATTTAACGCATAAATAATACCTTTGCTTATGAGAAAGTAAATGCTTCCGTCAGGACCGATTGACGGTGAAGAACTTATAGAGCTGTAAATCTTGTTCTTGTAATCCCACTTCAGTTTTCCATTTAAATCCGTTGCATACAGATTACCATCTGACGAACCGAAATAAACAATATTGTCTTTCCCTATAGTAGGTGATGAATAAATCTCACCCTCGGTTTCATAAGTCCATTTGAGACTGCCATCCGAACTTATTGCATAAAGTTTTTTGTCTCTTGAACCAATGTATATTTTACCATCAGGTCCTATGGCAGGGGATGAGGTCACTTCGCCTCCTGTCTGAAAAGTCCATACGAGTTTACCCTCAGGGCTGACCGCATACAGTTTCCCGTCTACCGAACCAAAATATATTGTGCCATCCAGGCCAATTGCAGGTGATGACGTAATCCTTTTCTCTACTCCAAACTTCCATTTAAGTTTGTTTGTCTGTGCTCCTTTAAAAGGGCTGATTCCGGTATGTCTCAAATCATGCCGAAACATCTGCCACGGAGAGTCGGCTAAAACTGCACTAGAAGAGTGTACTCCAAAACCTGCAACTAAAACAAATGTAGCCAATAAAACATTAAACATTTTTAAGAATGTCTTTGTAAACATAACTGCTCCCTGAAAATAGAATTTCTTTCCTTATTTCTCTCCAATAGCATAAACATTACCATCACTTGAGCCAAAATATATAGTCCTGTCCGGTCCTATTGTTGGCGAAGATCTTATTACACCACCGGTTGTAAAACTCCATAAGAATGTTCCATCAGGACTTAATGCATAAAGCTTTTTATCCCAGGATCCGAAATAAATATTCCCGTCAGAATCAATTGCCGGAGATGATGTTATAACGCCATTAGTCTTGAAAGTCCATTTCAAAATCCCATCAGGATTAAGTGCATAAAGACTACCGTCATTGGAACCAACGTAAACATTGCCCTCCTTGCTGACGGCCGGTGAGGAATCAATCCATTTTTTTGTCTGAAAATACCACTTTTGTTTACCATCAGGGTTTAAAGCATATAACCTGCCGTCATTACTTCCTTGATAAATCGTACCGTCAGGTCCAATTGCCGGCGATGATGTAATCTGACCTTTAGTTTTAGAATGCCACTTTAACTTACCATCAGGATTAAGTGCATATATGCGGCTGTCATTTGACCCGAAATATACAGTACCCTCATTGTCTATTGCAGGGGAAGAATCTATATACTTGCGGGTAGCAAAAGCCCACAGGATTTTTCCTGCAGGGCTTATCTTATACAGATAGTAATTATCTGAACCTATGAAAAGGTTGTCATTAGCTGAGATTACAGGTGATGAAGAAACCCTGCCTTTTATTTGAATTTTCCACTTAAGTTTGCCATCTAAGTCTAAGGCAAATATTTTTCCGTTCCAGGCGCATACATAGATGACATTTTCTGAGATTGCCGGAGTTGAGAATATCTTGCTTCCAACATCGTAAGACCACTTAAGTGTTCCGCCCGGTTTAATTGCATAAAGTCTCTTGTCCTGAGAGCCTATGTATATTGTTCCGTCACGGCCAAGTACTGCAGAAGAATCCACAATATTCTCAGTACGAAAACTCCATTTAAGATTATTACTGTCCGGCCCTTGTAGTGTGCTTCGCCCTGTATGCAGGGAATCATGGCGGAAGACACTCCATGGTGTACTTAGCCCCTGTGCGCAAACAATATACACCTTAGAGTAAGTAATTGCCATAATAGCAATTACAATAAAGATTGTTTTAAAAGCTGAAGGCCTTCTACATTTAAACTGAGTTGTTTTGATTTGTGTCATTTGTTATAATTTTTAGAATGAATAGGCCATACTTCACAACAATCTTACTCTTCATGGTTGCAGTCTGTCAATTCATTATATGCGTTGAATTGCAGGGTGCAGAAACTATTCATGGTAACGATAAAGATTCTGATATAAATGTCTCTGCACAAGGCCCGACAATCTTTTTCGAGAAACCGGACTTTAATTTTGGGCAAATCCTTCATAACGGTATGCAGGGAAGCTTATAATGATCAGGATTATCAACCAATATTCAGTTTTTAAGACCTTAATCATAGTTTTTATGTTGCTGGTTTTATCAAATCAGAATAATGCCAGGCTTTATGGAGGTGAAACCGGTAAAAGCCTGAATGAAACATCTGAAACTACAATAAACATTATCTTTACCGGTGAGGAAAATGGCTATTTAGAACCCTGTGGTTGCTCTGAAAAAGAGCTTGGCGGACTTCCAAGGCGACATTCATTAATCAATCTTCTGCGAGAAAGAGATGAAAACTGGATTCTCTTAAGTCTTGGAGATCTCCCTGGCAAAGTCGGCAGGCAAGACGAAATTAAAATGGAAACGACACTTAAGGCATTAGACCAGATGGGTTATGTAGCGCATAATATTGGCGAAAAGGATATCAGCATGGGTATTGATTTGTTAGGCTATCTGTCCCAGATAAGTAGTGTTGATTTTATTTCAAGTAATATCGTTAATCTTAATCCACAGATTCTCAAAATAAAACCTTATATTGTCAAAGAGGTAAAGATAAAAGAGACAACGGTAAGGGTTGGTATTTTAGGCATTGTGTTGCCAGAACTTATTGATGATACCTATCAGGAGATAGAGGTTGTTGACCCCATTGAGTCGCTTAAACCTTTACTAAGCAAATTGAGTGATAAGACAGACCTCTTAATATTGCTTTCTCACGCGGAAATAGAGGATTCTATAAAGATTGCAGAAATCTATCCGGAATTAGACTTAATAATCTCAGGCCACAGGGTTGACAGTCCAAGTCTCTATCTTAAGAAAGTGAAAGATACATATGTAATTCCGGTAGGGGAAAAGGGTAAATATCTGGGAACAATTACTATGCCACCAAAATTCGGTAGGACAAATGAAGACAGGCCTTCTAATAGTAATTTGCCCTCTGTTGAAATTATATCATTAGATGAAAGATTTGGGGATTCACCTGAAATAAAGATGCTGTTAAAGATTTATCAGCAGAGGCTCAGGGATGAAGAGCTGTTAAAAAGTGTGTTTAAGGCTGATCCCCCATCAAACCTTACATATATAGGCAATGATGATTGTGCAGCTTGTCACAATAAAATTTTCAAGCACTGGGAAGACACAAGTCACGCCTCAGCATATGAGACTTTGTTGAAAGTTGAGCATGAATATGATCCTGAATGCATAGAGTGCCACACTACCGGCTTAAACTATTTTACAGGTTTCGTCACCATGGAATCAACACCGGGATTGAAGGGGGTCGGTTGTGAAAGCTGTCATGGACCCGGAAGCACTCACAAAGAAACACAATCAAAAGATTATGGTATGGTCGATGCGGATAGTTGTATAATCTGCCATGAAGATGAACACAGCCCAGGCTTCCAATTTAAGGATTATTGGCAGAAGATAATACATCCACCAGAAGACAAAAGTCGTAATTCCTACAACTAAGAAAAATAAGGTAAGTTTATTCTTATGTCTGAAAAAACATCTCAAATACTACCCGATCATCTTGAAAAATCAAAGATGCCTGAGTTGAGAAGGGAACCAGTTTCAGGACGTTGGGTAATAATTGCTTCAGAGAGAGCTGCAAGGCCAACGGACTTTCTGACCAACCATCAACCCGCAGAAAACAACTTCTGCCCTTTCTGCGAAGGTAATGAAGATAAGACGCCACCGGAAATTATGGCGTATAGAGAAAACGGATCAAAAGCAGATTCCAAAGGCTGGAGGGTCAGGGTTGTGCCAAACAAGTTTCCGGCATTAAGGGCGGAAGGAGAACAAAACATACATGGAGAAGGTATATATGAAAAGATGAATGGTATCGGAATACATGAAGTCATAATTGAGAGTCCCAGACATGTAGTGTCCTTAACTGAACTTGGTAATGGAAATATTGAAGACGTTTTACGGAGTTATAGAGACCGCTTGCTTGAAATAAAAAAGGACAAAAGATTTGTTTACGGATTATTATTTAAAAATGTTGGAGTTGCGGCAGGTGCATCTCTTGAACACACTCACTCACAATTGATTGCGACACCAATTGTACCACAACTGGTTGAAAATGAGATGGAACGGGCAGAAGCATTTTTTAATAATAGCAGAAAATGTATCTTTTGTGACATGATACAACAAGAAGTTGCTGCGGAGAAAAGAATAGTTATCTCAACAGAAAAATTTATTGCATTTACGCCATTTGCTTCCAGGTTTCCTTTTGAAATATGGATTCTTCCTGCAGCACATGGTTCCCACTATGAAAATCAGAAAGATTGTGAAATAGAAGAACTGGCAGAAATTTTAAAGAATACACTTGTCAAATTAGAATCTGTACTGGATTTTCCACCATATAACTTTATAATACACAGCACTCCCTTTAACATACACAAGTCAGAATATTTTCATTGGCATATAGAGATAATACCAAGGCTTACAAACATAGCAGGTTTTGAATGGGGCACGGGATTCTATATTAATCCAATGCCGCCAGAAGAAGCTGCTGAAATCCTGAGAAAAAATGAGTAAGAGGCAAACAACTTATTATCCCAAAGAAGCAATAGGCAAAATCAGAAAGGTATTAAATAAATCCAAGGGCATGGTACTTGATGAGAATTTATTAAATACCGTAGAAAATATATGTCAAGGTGTCGAATCCAACCTGAAGAAGAAAAAGTCCGAGACTGCTAAGTTATCCAAAAAAAGTGTTATAGAAGATGAATCAAAAACATTAGAAGAACAAATACAAGAGGAAAGAAAGATATTCGGTAACATAATGGAGGTTATCGGGGCGGGTTTATGCCTGCTTGATAAGGATTCAAAAGTGGTCTGGGCGAATGATACTTTGAAGGAGTGGTTGGACTTGAAAGAATCACCTATTGGCAGCCACTGTTCTAACATCTATCACTGTGATGTTGCCGGGACTGACAAATGTCCGGCTGTTAGGGTTTTCAAAGGAGATGAAGGCCACTTGCTGGAATCATGGGTAACAACTACAAAAACTGAAAAGAGAATGTACATTCAACACATTGCCATGCCTATGACCAATAAAGAAGGTGTTCTGGAAAATATCCTACTGCTTACGGTTGATGTAACTAAAAGTGAAAAGCTGGTGCATAGACTCTTACTGTTACAGCAGTTTGGAGAAATAACCCAGGGAACTCTTCATCTTGACAAACTGCTTCATTTGATTTTAACGTGCATAACTGCTGATTACTCGTTTGGGTTTAACAGGGCAATGCTTTTCCTGATTAATAAGGAACTTGGTGTCTTAAACGGGAAATTGGCGGTAGGTCCATCCTCTTTAGAAGAGGCAACGCAAATCCGGACTGAAATGTCAAGTAAGCATAATTCCCTCAAAGACATAATTGACAGATTAGATTATAGCCATAATATTGATACACCATTAAATACTATGACGAAACTTATGGTGCACCCGTTATCAGATACAAGTGAAGTTGTCACAATATGCGCAAAAGAAAAAAAGCCCATAATCGTTAAAGACGCAGCTAAAGACTCACGTGTAACAAGCGAATTCAGGAAGGCTTTAGGAGCTGATGAATTTGTCTGTGTTCCTTTGATAGCAAAGAACGAAGCTATTGGTGTTATAGTAGCAGATAACGTCTATACAGGGGAACCAATATCGGAGGACAGCATCAATACTCTGGCAATGTTTGTCAACCAGGCTGCACTGG
>Ga0207990_1001243_pt1 | contig 13467 bp, 10 predicted proteins | sample ETNtaG_8_FD_185780 | JGI IMG/M metagenome (GOLD analysis project Ga0207990, IMG submission 185780) | Marine microbial and viral communities from oxygen minimum zone, Eastern Pacific Ocean - ETNP201406SV75 (SPAdes) (version 2) | ecosystem: Environmental > Aquatic > Marine > Oceanic ...
AATAGCAATTTAGATTAATCAAATGAATGGGTTAGAATCAGAACGTAATTTATTAGCTAAAAAATCAAATAATTTAGATGGTATTATTGCTATTCCAGGCGATAAATCAATTTCTCACAGAGCAATTATGATTTCGATGCTTGCTGAAGGGAAAACAAAGATATACAACTTTCTTGAAGCTGAAGACACACTGATAACAATTAATGTAGCCAGACAGCTTGGAATTGAGATCAATCAATCTTCCAATTTTTTCGAAGTACAAGGCAAAGGGTTGAATGAAATGAAACAACCCGATAAGGACTTATATTTTGGTAACTCAGGAACTTCAATGAGACTATTTATGGGTATTTTGTCCGCACAGAATTTTCCCAGCATCTTAACGGGTGATGATTCATTGTCTCAAAGACCAATGGAACGAGTAGCAGTGCCTCTTCGAAAGATGGGAGCAATCATTAACATGGAAAATAATCAAGCCCCCATATTCATCTATCCTGCAAAAGAAATCTTAGGCATTGAACATATGTTGGACATAGCAAGTGCTCAGATTAAATCTGCAATTCTCTTGGCTGCCCTATATGCAAATTCTAAAACGGTCATAGTATCAGAATCAGTCACAAGGAATCATACTGAACTAATGCTCCAATACTTTAAATACCCAATACAATATAATCATCAAAAAATAGAATTAAACACTGGAAAGTTAAGTAGTATCGATAAACTTGAAATACCATGTGATTTTTCATCTGCAGCATTTTTAATATTAGCAACCATCCTTGCAAAAAATAGCCACATAGTTTTAAAAAATATTGGTTTGAATCCAACAAGAATTGGTTTTTTGAAAATTCTAGAAATGATGGGTGCTGATATAAAAGCAACTATTGACCAGAATCAGTTTGAACCATCAGGGACAATTGAGATCAAATCATCTCAACTACATGGAATTAATGTTCCAAAATATTTGATTCCATTATCAATCGATGAATTACCTCTTGTATTTCTAGCTGCAGCCTGTGCTAAGGGCAAAACAACTGTTAGAAATGCTGACGAGCTTCGGCTAAAAGAATCAGATAGAATCAAATCCATGAAAACCACTTTAACTGAATTTTCCATCAATGTGGTTGAACACAATGATGGTTTAACTATTGAGGGTGGTAAAATTACTGGAGGAGAAATTGACTCCTTTGGAGATCATAGAATAGCCATGACAGCTTTAATCGCTTCTGTTTGTTCAGAAGATGATGTATTGGTCAAAAATACTAAAAATATCAATACCTCTTTTCCAAACTTTGTAGAAGTAATGAATAGTGCAGGACTAAATATACAACCGTTAGATAATTAATTTGAAGAACATAATAACAATTGATGGCCCAAGTGGTGTTGGAAAAGGAACATTAGCGATGGCCCTAGCCGAAAAATTACAATGGCATTATTTAAATAGTGGATCTTTATATAGAATTCTAGCTTATCTTTCAGAGAAAAATAACATTAACATATTGGATGTAACGGCCTTAGTTAATCTTGTCAATAATCTTGAGATATGGTTTGAAATTGATAATGGACGCCTAAAAATCTTTAACAATAACAGCGATATTCACGAGCTAATACAGAACGAGGATTGTGCAAAAAAAGCATCAAAAATTGCCCTAATTAAAGAACTAAGAATAGCGCTGATTAAGACACAGAGAAGTTTTTACAAGAATCCAGGACTGATAGCAGAAGGACGTGATATGGGAAGTGTAATTTTCACAGAAGCAGAACTGAAGTTTTTTTTAAAAGCGAGTAATCATATACGAGCTGAAAGAAGACATAAGCAGTTGAAACAAAAAGGAATTAATGTTAGCCTCACGCAACTTATCCATAAGTTAGATCAAAGGGACGAAAGGGATTTAAATAGAAGTGTTTCACCATTGGTCATACCTGAAGGAGCAGTAATAATTAATACCGATGGATTAGATATCAATGAAGTGATTGATACAGCATCTAAAAGTATCAATAAGATATTAAAAATAAAAATATAATACATTATTATGAATGAAAACTTTGAATCGCTTTTTGAAGCTCAATATAGTGGAACTATAAAACAAGGCTTAATAATTCAAGCAAACGTAATAGAGATTACATCCGATCACGCTATCTTAAATGCTGGACTGAAATCAGAAGCTCTTGTCAGTCTAGATCAATTTAAAAACCTAGAAGGTGTAATTGAAATTGAGGTCGGTGACACAGTTGATGTAGTCATCGAAGATATTGAAGACGGTGAAGGCAATACAAAACTTTCAAGACAAAAAGCTAAAAATGAAATCACCTGGGGTAAAATAACACAGGCACTTGATGACAACTCAATTATTTCAGGGTTTATTAAAACAAGAGTCAAAGGTGGATTTACTGTCTTAATTGATCAAATTAATGCTTTTCTTCCTGGATCTTTGGTTGATATTAGACCAATGCGTGATACTGAATACTTAGAAGGGACATCGTCAGAATTTAAAATCATTAAAGCAGATCGAAAAACAAACAATGTTGTTGTCTCTAGAAAAGCAGCAATTCAGGGAGATAATGTTCAAAATAAATCAGAACTATTAGAAAAAATCAAAGAAGGTGAAACAGTAGATGGCATAGTAAAAAATTTAACAGACTATGGAGCGTTCATTGATCTTGGAGGAATCGATGGATTGCTGCATATCACTGATATTGCTTGGAAAAAAGTAAAACATCCTTCTCAATTTCTATCAATTGCAGATAATGTGAAGGTAAAAGTGCTTGGGATTGATAAGGAAAATTTAAGAGTATCGTTGGGCTTAAAACAATTAGACCAGGATCCATGGGAAAAAATTATTGAAAACTACACCGCAGGCATGAAAATTCATTGTAATGTAACAAATATAACAGACTATGGGTTATTTGTAGAAATTGAACAAGGAATGGAAGGTTTGGTTCATGTATCAGAAATTGATTGGAGAAACAACAACCCAAATCCTCAAAAAATTGCCAAAATAGGTGATGAAATAGAGGTAATGATTTTAGAAATAAACAACGAGAAAAGAAGAGTCTCACTGGGCATAAAACAATGCCAAGTAAACCCATGGCAAGAATTTACAGAAAAACATTCAAAAAATGAAAAAATTTCAGGCACCATTAAATCAATTACTGATTTTGGTATATTCGTGGAATTAGAAGGGAAGATAGATGGACTTATTCACATTTCGGATCTCTCATGGGAAGATGAAAATGAAATAAAACTTAGCAACTACAAAAAAGGAGAAGAAATTGAAACACAAATATTATCTATTGAAGCATCAAGACAGCGAATATCTTTAGGCGTTAAGCAACTCCATGAGGATCCTTTTTCTAAATTTTGTTTAAAAAATCCAAAGGAATCTGTTGTCAAGGGTACAGTAGGTGAGGTAAAAGAAAATCATGCATTGATAATGATTAATGAAAAAATAAAAGGGTTGTTAAGTATTTCAGAACTTTCAATAGAAAAGGTTCAAGACATAAGGAAAATTATTAAACCTGGTGATACTGTTGAAGCAAAAATAATTGGTTTTGATAACAAAAATAAAACCGTGAAATTATCAATTAAAGCCAAAGAAGAAACGGAGGAAAAAGAAGCAATAAAGTCATACGGGACTAAAGAAAATGAATCCATTGCTAAAACAAGCTTAGGGGATTTATTAAAGTCAAAGATAATGAGAAAATAATGAACTCTATTTAAAAATATAAATAAATAATTTCAAATATTCAAAACATCAAAACATGAAAATTAATAAAAAAGATCTAATTGAAATACTCTCAAACGACCAAAATCAGCTACCATTAAGTGATATCCAATTGACCGTCAATACTATTATAGATACTATGATTAATGCCCTTACCAATGGGGAAAGAATTGAAATCAGAGGGTTTGGAAGTTTTTCTCTTCACTACAGAAAACCCAGAATGGGTCGTAATCCAAAGACAGGTGCAACAGTTGCAATAAATGAAAATTATGTGCCTCATTTCAAACCAGGAAAAAATTTAAAAAAACGAGTCAACGAAGGTACAGAAATATCCATTTAGGTAAACTCTAAATGCCATCAGAAAATACCATATACCTTGCAGCATTATTATTTATCTCTGCATTATTAGGGTATTTATTTTTAAAGTTTTTTGATAAAGATGATTCTCATACAAACATCAGTCCTGAATATTTAAAAGGTTTAAAATTCTTATTAAACGAACAAGCAGATAAGGCAATTAATCTTTTTTCTGAAATCGTTCAATTTGACGATGAAACAATTGAGACACATTTAGCATTGGGAGTCCTTTTCAGAAAACAAGGAAAAATAGATCAAGCAGTTAAATTACACCAGAATATAATTGAAAAAAAAGAACTCCCTGAACAGCATTATTATCAAGCACTAGAAGAATTGGCTGAAGATTACTATTTTGCAGGTCTTTATGATAAATCAGAAGAGCTCTTTATAAAATTAATCAACATTAAAGGACATCGAATCACTTCATTAAATAGATTAATTCAAATATATGAATTTACTTGTAACTGGCATCAGGCGATATCAACACTTCTTTTACTAAATAAACTAGACTCAAACAATGAATACAAAAATAATGAATCTCATTATTTATGCCAAATTGCTGAAAATTACATTTCAAATAACGATTTGGAACAAGCTGATCAATATATTGATAAGGCAAGAAAAGTCAATCCTAAGTCTGAAAGAATACTCTTTTTAACTTTCCAAATAGAGCTACATAAAGGAAATTTTGATCAAGTAATTAGACTGTATAAAGACTTAGCTCAAAATAGCAATCTAGGACATTTAGTTTTATTGCCTGAATTTCTTTCAATGGCTAGTAATAAGGATCAAGCAGAGAAGATAAATCATGTTTTACAGACAATTTGTTCAGAAAATCATGAAGTAAAAAAACACCTAGCTCTCTTAGCTATTATAGACATTGAAATCGATGAGGAAATTATATTGGAAGCTTTCTATGAATATCTTTCAAAAGAACTATATTTTAAAGAAATTCTATTGTTTAACGAGACTCAGTTGATTACAGATATAGTCGATAAGAAAGTGCTCAATAATATTAGAATTAAATTGAATAAAAAAGTAGCTAATAATTATAAATACAGATGCAATCAGTGTGGGTATCACACTATTAAATTAACTTGGCAATGCCCCACTTGTAGACATTGGGAGACTGCCTCCTCGATAGATTTTGTCCATAATAATAATTGAATCGTAATTTATGATGAAAAAGAATCAAATAATAGGAGTCATTGCAGGCGCCTTTGATGTCATTCATCCTGGCTATATCTACCTTTTTAATGAATGTAAACAACACTGTGATCACTTTCTATTGTTACTTCATGAAGATCCATCGATTGAAAGAAGTGAAAAAATGAAACCGATTCTTAGTATAAAAGAAAGAAAATTAATACTTTCATCACTACGTCAAATAGATGAAATCATTACTTACAAAACTGAGGATGAATTATTTAGGATATTAAAAGATAGAAAAATAGATATCAGGTTTCAGGGAGATGATTATAAGGAGAAGAATTTTACCGGCCAGGAATTAGATATACCCATTCATTTTTTAGATCGCTCTCATGGGTGGAGTACCACTAAGTTTAAAAAGTTATTAAGCAATAATATATAGTCCAGTCGGAGACTCAGCTCTGGCTCCCCGGGCCGGACTCGAACCAGCGACCAATTGATTAACAGTCAATCGCTCTACCAACTGAGCTACCGGGGAGTAGAGTTAGTTCGAAGTCTGCTTCAACTAAATCCGATAGTCAAGAAGAAGAAATTATTCGACAACTCGCTTCAATCTATCCATAGCTTCTTCGAGTAATTCCATGCTGGTTGCAAAGGATATTCTAATATGACCTGGCGCTCCAAAAGCAGAGCCTGGTATAACAGCAATCTGAGCTTTTTCAAGAAGGTATTTAGAAAATTCTATATCATCCGACAGATTTAAGCGGTTAATTGCACCTAAAACTTCAGGAAAGGCATAAAATGCACCCGAGCTTTCTTGTAATTTAAAGCCATTTATTTTTTCAAGAGTGTTGAATAAATAGTGGTACCTGTTCTTATATTCTCTAACCATAGATACAACATAGTCAAGTGAACCGTTCAATGCTGAAATTGAAGCTGCTTGGGATATCGATGATGCATTCGATGTACTTTGACCTTGAATTTTTTTCATTGCTTGGATGATTTCTTTAGGACCCCCACAATAACCAATTCTCCAGCCAGTCATCGCATACGCTTTAGAAAGACCATTTATAGTGATTGTTCTGTTAAATAAATCAGGACAAGCATCAGCAAAACTATAATACCTCTCTTTACCCCAGTAAATGTGTTCATATATTTCATCGGAAGCAATTAATACGTTTGGGAAGTCTTTTAACACTTCCCCGATCTCTTGATATTGGTTTTTTGAGTAAGTGAACCCAGTTGGATTGGAAGGTGAATTAAGCATGAGTACCCTAGTTTTATCATTCAGAAGAGATCTCAGGTCAACAGCACTGAGTTTAAAATTGTTCTGTGAGGTTGTTCTTAAAATGATTGGTGTTCCCCCTGTAAGGGTGACCATATCTGGATATGAAACCCAATAGGGACTGACTATGATCGCCTCTGTGCCTTCTTCTAGAATCGATTGAAATAAGTTATAACAAGTCTGTTTAGCCCCAGATGAAACGAGGATATTTTCTGGTTGATAAATTAAATTATTATCCTTTGAGAATTTGTTAATAATCGCTTCTTTGAGCTCTGGTGTTCCATCAACAGCAGTGTATTTGGTTGCGCCTCTATTTATTGCTTGTATTGCACCTTTCTTGATATGTTTTGGGGTGTCAAAATCAGGCTCTCCTTGACTTAAACTTATAATATCTAGACCTTGTGCTCTAAGCTCCATTGCCTTGGCTGAAATAGTTAAGGTTGCTGAAGGCTGAATAATATTGATACGCCCAGCTATGGATGAATGATTTGATTTTTTTTGTTTTTGGATCATAAAGATTTTTACAACGTTATAATATCAAATTATGTCAGAGGAATACTTCAAATTAGTCGCCAACTATAAACCAAAAGGTGATCAACCCAATGCCATTGCAGGACTTATTGATGGTCTGAATTCTGGTTTATCGAAACAAACACTTTTGGGTGTAACAGGATCTGGCAAAACATTCACAATTGCAAATTTAATTAATATCCAACAAAGACCAACTCTGATTCTAGCTCCCAATAAAACTCTTGCAGCACAATTGTACGGAGAAATGAGAGAATATTTTCCAAAGAATAAAGTTGAGTATTTTGTTTCCTATTACGACTACTATCAACCGGAAGCATATGTTCCTACTACTGATATTTATATTGAAAAAGATGCATCCGTTAACTCTCATATAGAACAGATGAGACTATCTGCAACAAAAGCGCTGATAGAACGACAAGATACCATTATTGTTGCTACCGTCTCTGCAATTTATGGCCTTGGGGATCCAGAACTGTATTTAAGTATGGTTCTGCATTTATCCATCAAAGATAAATTCGACCAGAGAGCTGTGTTAAGAAGACTCGCAGAGCTTCAATATCAAAGAAATAATATTGATTTCAAACAAGGCACATTTAGAGTTTTAGGTGATGTCATTGATATCTATCCAGCAGATTCAGAAAAATATGCAGTCAGAATTGAATTACTTGATAATGAAATAGAGGGTCTTTCTTACTTTGATCCATTAACAGGAGAATTAGACAGGCGAGTTCGTCAATTAACTGTGTTTCCAAAAACGCATTATGTGACACCAAGAGAGGTCATGTTAAATGCAACAAAGAAGATAAAAAAAGAACTTGTCATCCGTCTAAAAGAACTAAATAAAAATAATAAGTTGGTCGAAGCGCAAAGGCTTGAACAAAGAACCATGTACGACATAGAAATGATCAAAGAGTTGGGATTTTGTTCAGGAATTGAGAATTACAGTAGATATCTCTCGGGAAGAAAAGCTGGAGAGCCTCCCCCCTGTCTAATGGATTACCTCCCTAATAATGCCTTAGTGGTAATAGACGAAAGTCATATCACAATTCCTCAACTGGGTGGAATGTATAAGGGAGATCATTCCAGAAAAAGCACACTTGTTGAATATGGATTTAGACTCCCTTCTGCTCTGGATAATCGACCATTAATGTTTGAAGAATTTGAATCGGTCACGCCACAAATAATCTATGTTTCGGCAACTCCTAGAGAATATGAAATGAAACAATCTGATGCCATCATAGAACTTGTGGTACGACCCACAGGTCTTGTAGACCCGATAGTAGAAATAAGACCTGTCAACAACCAGGTGGATGATCTTCTTTCAGAAATATGGATTAGAACACATAATAAGGAAAGGGTCTTAGTCACAACATTAACTAAGAGAATGTCTGAAGATCTTGCCGATTATTTCAATGATCAGGATGTAAAAGTTCGCTATTTACACTCTGATATTGACACAGTGGAGCGTTCTGAAATATTAAGAGATTTAAGATTAGGGGTCTTTGATGTGTTGGTTGGAATCAATCTTCTCAGAGAAGGACTTGATCTCCCTGAAGTTTCATTGGTTGCAATTTTGGATGCTGATAAAGAGGGTTTTTTGAGATCAGAAGGGTCTTTGATTCAAACCATGGGAAGGGCTGCAAGAAATATCAATGGCAAAGCGATTATGTATGCAGATCGGATAACTGGATCCATGCATCGTGCCATTAAAGAAACTAATAGAAGAAGGGAACGACAGATTCAATTCAATAAAGATCATAAAATTACACCAAAAACAATCATAAAAAACGTTCGAGATGTTATGGATGGGGCACGTTCTAGAGCTACAAAAGAACGATTAAAAATACCTAAATCAATTCAAAAAACCTTTGATCCTAAACATCCTGAAAAACTCAGCAAAACAATTGAGGAGTTGGAAACCAAGATGTTTGAAGCTGCAAAGAACCTTGAGTTTGAGGAAGCGGCTAAACTCAGAAATGAAATCACACTCATTAAAGAATTCAATTTTGGGATTGCTTACGTTCATAATCAAAATCTAAGGGCTAATTGAATAAGATACCCATTGGCTTGTTTTTATTTTTTAATATATGATTTATTTATTCTATGAGTAGGGCAGAAAAATGAAAATAAAGCTATACATCGTCGTGGGTCTGTTATTGTGCTTTTCTTTTTATTCAATCACTGTTCATGCAAACAATCATGAAATTAAAGGCAGTTATGAGTATGGAGAAAAAATTGCCAAAAAATCATACGGAGGTGGTTGCTTTGGAGGATGCCATTCTCATACGATTGATATGTTTAAAGGTTCAAGCCCAGAAGTAGTTATGGAACGAATAGAAACATCTTGGCATATTGCAAGTCTTACTGATGAAGATCTCAGAGATGTCTCTGTTTTTCTTTCTATCAAAGCCAACCAATGATTGATAATTGAGGGGGAAAAGTCTGGGCGTTGTAAGATTCGAACTTACGACCTTCTCGATGTCACCGAGACATTCTACCACTGAACTAAACGCCCCAGACGTTGAAACGTATTATCACTTTTTATCTTTTTAATATCTACTTAATAGATTTTATTACTTTTTATAACTACGCTAAACCTTAGATTGTTGATGTTAAATTATTACTAGGATGTTATTAGGATTAAATGTTTTTTTTTATCTATGATGATATAATCGCGAGCGCGAGCGAAAAGACCTTTGGACTAGGTTTTATTATGTTTTTTGATTGTTTAATTAGACTTGGTTCATATTTTCTCTAAAATACTAAAACAATAATAAAGTTGAGAAATATACTATGAAAACTTACTACAAGCAGTTGATCATATCTACAATTGCAATGGTTGTAATGACTTCAGGATTCACTCAAAACGTCCTCGAAGAGATAATTGTTACAGCAAATAAAAGAGACCAAACTCTTCAAGACATACCAATGAACATATCTGTCTTGACAGGGGATGACATTGAAGAAAGGGGTATCTATAGACCTGAAGATTATCTAAGGACTCTGGCAGGAATTTCAACACCTGGTGGTGACGTATATTACACCATCAGAGGGCTAAACACTTCATCGGCACAAACAAACCCGGGGACAGCTAATAGCTTCATTAATGAGATACAACATGGAGTAACCAATCTCTATGATATGGATAGAATTGAGGTTCTGAGAGGACCCCAGGGAACTCTATATGGATCTAATGCGGTTGGTGGAACTATACGGTATATTACCAATAAACCAGATCCTGAAGCATTTGAGGCAAATGTGACTTTGGAGTGGGTTGATAAGAAACTTGCAGATTCTAATGGCTACAACGTCAATGCCATGTTCAATGTTCCAATTTCGGACACTATGGCTATCAGAGGCGTGGTCACTTCAGCTGAAGATCCTGGAATTTACCAAAATATAAAAACTGGTAGAAAGGATGTCGGAACTTCAGAAGACGATGAGTATCGAGTGGCATTCCTCTATGAAGACGGCCCTTTAACCATTAATGCAATGATCATGAGAAGAGAGCGTTTTGATTTTGGCATGAAAGAAAAAGGCAATGCTGATAAACCTGGAACCGCTGATGTCGTTGATCCCAATTGTGAATACAGTACTGATTTCTTCTATGGAGCGACTTGTACTAGGAATTATTCACTCGCTGGTGGACCAGTCAGTGTAGCTGGTTTTAATCCTCAAACAGCCTTTTATTCATTTGAGGATGAATGGGTCGACGTAGAGAGTACCACCTTCACAGCAGATATAACTTATGACTTTGGTAATTTCCAAGCCATCCTGATCTATGCTGATTATGATAATGAGGATCACGGCTGGAGCGATTGGTCAAGAATTGATACGGATGACGAATATCCGGATCCATTGGAATTTTGGGGAGATTCTGGTAGCGATAGCACCGAGATCAGGTTCAGTTCCACAAATGATTCACCTCTGCAATGGACGGTTGGCTATTTTGAATCCAATTATGATCACGCACCAAACTTTGTCCAAGAAAACGAATGGACGAATGCTGATGGAGCTGATCTTTTCTGGCGAATCATGGGAGTCTCAGGATGGGGCGATGACACAGTAGTCGGTAACGGGCTTTATCCCACCAATACTGCGGGCGACCTGAATGGCTATAAAGGAATATATGGAACCACAGAATACTTCATCTATGGAAGCTATATCTATTACTCACATGCTAGTGAAGAGGCACTCTTCGGCCAAATAGACTATGATCTTGGTGATTGGACCGTATCAGTTGGACTGAGGTCGTATGATCTGGAAGACGGTTACAAAACCTCAGAATATGGTATGTTCTACATTGATTATGATACCTATGAGACTACTGGCGAAGGATGTGATGGAGACGAGCCTACCGGTGTGACTTGTAATATAGAAGGCGGTAGTGAAGATGGTACCAGACCTAAAGTTACTCTCAGTTACGAAGTTAATGATGACTTGACTCTATTCGCAGTTTCTTCAGCAGGTTATAGACAGGGCGGCAACAACGCTGCATTGCCTTATTACTGTATTGCTGAAACTGTCGGATTCAAAAGACGCTACACTTCAGATGAGGCGAAAAATAAAGAGATTGGTATCAAATCTAGAGGCGGTAACTTTAATATTAATGCAACATTCTTTTGGGTGGATTGGCAGGATATTCAAGTTGTCATAAGACCGGCTTGTGGTTGGAGCTTTACCTATAATGGAGGGGAGGCTGAAACCAAAGGTCTTGAGATTGATGGTTCTTTCAATATTAATGAGAATTTAACACTTGATTTTGCCGGGAGTTTTATTTCAGCAAAGATCTCAAAAGACATTGCATCCTTGGGAGCAACTGCTGGTGATAGATTGCCTAATGTTACAGAAGATCAATTCAGCATTGGACTGTCTTATACTTTTGACTTGTTTTCAAAACCAACATTTGCACGCTTTGATTTGAACTACTATGGTGATGCTTTTGCTACATTTGCAGAAGATCCTGCAGATATGTCACCAAGTTATTCCCAACTGAACTTCAATATTGGGATGGCTATAGATGATACTTCTAAACTGCAACTATCGGTCAGCAATCTCACCGATAATAGAAGTGAAGCTTTTAGATTCTCAACAGAAGCACCCAGCTACAGAGCTAGGAATTATCTACAATGGATTCCTCCTAGAACTGTATCGGTTGCATACACTAAGAGCTTTTAGTTCTTAAGCAATACTAATAAAAAGCCCGGGTCAACCGGGCTTTTTTTATGGTTTTACTATAATGCCATCTTTCATAACAAAGGAAACATTTTCTAGTATTGTGATATCTTTGAGTGGATTTCCTTTCACACCAATGATGTCAGCTTCATAGTTTTTTTTAATCATTCCTGTATTAGATAATCCAAAGAGTTCGGCAGTATTGATGGTTGCTGCTTGAATGGCTTGTAAAGATGTCATTCCCCATTCAACCATATATTTAAATTGACGTGCATTTTTCCCATGTGGATATATTCCGGCGTCAGTCCCAAATGTGATTTTAGCACTGGCTTTAACTGCCTTCTGAAAGTTTTGTCTTTGAAATCTACCTACACTTCTCTCTTTCTCAAGTGATTCTTCGAGAATCCCTTTAGCAGCACCTTCTCCAAGAATATAATCTGAAACATAGATATCCATTGATAAAAATGTGCCTTTTTCTTTGGCTAACTCAATGGTTTCATTGTCAATAAAGCTAGCATGTTCTATTGAATCAACTCCTGCAATGATAGCGGTTTTAATACCAATCAAACCATGTGCATGTGTAGCCACCTTCATGCCATGATTATGTGCTTCATCCACAATAGCTTGCATTTCTTCTAGTGTGTATTGTTTAGCATTCACGTCAGTATTTTTAGACATGACGCCACCGGTACCACAAAATTTAATCAGATCTGCTCCATACTTTCGATTTAATCTTACTTTTTTTCTAACTTCCCATGGACCATCAGCTACGCCCTGAGAAGTATATTTATAATCAAAGGGTAGAATATTGCTATCACAATGACCGCCAGTAATTCCTAATGCCGGTCCTGAAACAAGCATTGTAGGTCCTAATATGGCATTGCGATTAATTGCTTGTTTTAAAGCAACGTCGGCAAAATTCCCAGCCCCCACATTTCTAACAGTAGTAAATCCTGATAAAAGTGTCTTTTTTGCATTAATGACACCGTAGATGGTTGAGAGATAAGAAGATTCACCAATTGACTCATAACCTTTGAGTTCGGTGTTACCGATTAGATGGACATGGGAGTCCATTAATCCAGGCATGATAGTTAGCTCTGAAAGCTCCAAGGTCTCAATATCTTTATTTCTTTTGGATATATTTTTTCCAATTTCAACGATGATTCCATCTTCAATCAGTATCTGAGATTCGTATAGAGTACCGTCATCAACATCTAAAATATTTTTTGGTTGCAAAATGATGGAACTTGC
>Ga0207990_1001245_pt1 | contig 13419 bp, 19 predicted proteins | sample ETNtaG_8_FD_185780 | JGI IMG/M metagenome (GOLD analysis project Ga0207990, IMG submission 185780) | Marine microbial and viral communities from oxygen minimum zone, Eastern Pacific Ocean - ETNP201406SV75 (SPAdes) (version 2) | ecosystem: Environmental > Aquatic > Marine > Oceanic ...
CTTTTTTGCCATTGTTTATATTTTCTATTTATCTTTCTTACTTTTTTGCCACCATTCCAAGTAATCATATTGTTTATCTTCCTTTGTTGATTCTCGTTGGTTTAGCTTATCACGTATATCGAAAATTTGTTCTCTTGTTGCGTACAATCCACATCTCTTACAAATGAAATGTTTTGTTGAAGGATCAAGTTTCATAGGATATTCAAGATCCGAGCCTATATCCCTATCATGAGGCATCATATACTCGGTATCCTCTTCACGTGCCTTTTCAGCCTCGGCTTCAAACTGCATTTTTAGCTTTTTTCTCTCTCGGAAAATACATTCAGGGCAATTAGGCAATGATGACCAACAAAATTTTTTCCATAAAAGCGTTCGCATAATCTGCCTGATCGCAAAAAATGTCTGGTACGTGGATTACATCTTCATCCCATTACTGGTCAGTTCGCCCATCGAACATACCCCGTACCAGACACAAAAACTCATCGCATAAAACTATTAATTCTTTTTTTCAAGAATTTCTGCAACAATTTTCGAGGTTTTCTCAGCGCCATTATTATCAAAGTTTTCAGAAAATGCTTTCAACCTTTCTTCATATTTGTTATAATCCCGCTTTATCTTTTTTACCGCTTTGATGACTTGCTTTTTGTCTTTTGCTAACAAACCCAATTTTTTTTCCTCTGCCCATTGAATTTGATTTGTATGTTCATCATAAATGGGTATACCAATAATTGGTTTTGAATTGGTGCCCATTATTTCTCCCATTACCGTATGTGATCCATTAATTACACAAAATTTACAATTATTGATTACTGTTTGTTTCTCGTTTTCTGTAAGAAAACCAATATCAATTTGAATCCAATCAATTTTCTTTTCATATGCATCAAGTAATGAGTATTTTTTTCCATCTTTTCCAATTACTTGATCAATAGATTTATCGTTTTTAGCATGTGAAATTATCCGACGTTCATTTTTCATTTCAGAATCATGGAAAACTTCTTCATATTTTTGACCAGTTCCATCATTTGTTGATTTATTTCCAGTTCTCATCCAATATCCAAAATCAGTTCCTTTCACCATATTTTCCAAATTTGTTGAAGGCTCAGAGCTAATCGACGCCTTGCCTGAAAAATGACCAACATAGGTAACCTTATTTTTGGCACTTTCTGAGAAATTCAAATTATATTCACAAATTGTATATGGTGGGGGTGAATCAGCTACTAATATCATTGATGCTTTTTCAATTTGTTTTGCAACAAAGTAAAGTGCTGGATAAAAATAACTGCGAGTTTTCCATAGTTTTGGCATGTATTGGTTTGTAACAAACAGACTTGGAATACCACGATTTTTTGCCAGTACGTTAGAACCCATATCTCCATCATTTATGACAACATCAAACTTTTCTTTGTCATAAATCCGTGCTTCTTTTTTTAGATAGTGTTTGATCTGTTTAACTAATGCCTTTTCTTTTGCTACTGGAAATAGTAGATTGAGTAAGGATAATGGTACACTGGGACCATTTTTTCCATCTATGGGTGTTGGCATTAAAATTTCATGTATGTTATCTTTTTTATCTGGGAATTTTTGAAGCAGTTTTTCATAGATTTCACCCTTACTGAAATAAAACATCTCAGGTTTTTCAGTCAAGTAATTTGGTAAAACTGCATTAAGCCTCATCATTCTTGAGTAATGTCCATTTCCCCATGGATAGATGAATTGACCTATTTTTTTCATAATCTTCACTCTTTGGCTGCCAATGAATCTCTAATATCATGTATATTATTCACACCCAATTTGACACAAACATTTTTTTTTGTTTTCATAGAACGTTCAACGAGATTTTCAATCTTTCTTTTAGGTGATGCTGAACTGATGAAGCTTGTTTTTCCTATCTTCTCAATTTTATTTAGATATTTTTCTAATCCAATTTCTTTTGCATCATCTATAATATCTTCACCTAATGTGGTTAATGGAGTATATGAAACCAAACCTTTACTATGAATTTGCTTAACAATTTTTTCAAAAAAAGATAGCGGATGAATTATTGGTGATATACTAAGAGAAATTCTTTTAATATTAACAGATATGGCTACTTTTACAAGTATTCCAGCAACAACTTCAGCCAAAACTATTGGCGGCAACTTGACATCTGAATCTATTTTGTAAAATTCTAAACTAATTCGTGTTTGAACAGTTTTATGAATTATCACATTAATCATTTTTACTAAATCTAACAATTCAGATTTTTTATTATAACAAACTATTATCTTTACATCGAATCCCTGTTTGATAGTTTCAATACATGATATTGCGGACAATTCATCAAAAACACAGCACACCATTTTTTCGTTTTGAGAGTTATTAGGAATTCCTTCTAACCCTTTATCATAATAAATACAAATGTAAGCAGATGATTTTGTCAAGCGAACAAAAAGACGTCTGTCATATTTTTCAGCTGTACCAGGTTTAATTCCTTTTTTTACAGTTTTTTCAATTATTGATGATGTAGCTGCAACCTCAACATCTCTTGTAACAAATCCTTTTGAATATCCTTCCACCTGCAAAAAGAATCTTTCATTTTTTAAAAAAAGATCAGTAGCTATTTTCGTAACATTTTCTACAATTATTTTAAAATCATTCTTTACTTGTTTTGCAATTGCAATATTTTTTATTCCAAATAAATCATTTATAGTAGATGATACAAAAACTGGATCGTCAGTTTCAACTATTATCACTTTATCATCTTGCCTTATTTTTTGAAATTTTTGATTTTGGATTTTTAGAACCTGTTTAATATTTGTAATAAGAGGTCCAATCTTATTTTGGGAAAAGATTGAAGGGAATACTACAACAACTATGTTATCTTTCAATATCGATATCATGCGGGGTCATAATTTTAGAATTGTTATTGATTTTACCTAGTAATGAATATAAAACGAAATAAAAAATTATTCATAATGGCACAATTTACGGCTGAACAGCTTGATGAGTTAAATGATAAATTAAAAACCCCTGAGGAAGTTTTGACTTGGGGTTTAGAAAATATTCATCCAAAACTTGCACTTGCATCAAGTTTTGGTGCTGAAGATGTTTGTGTTATTCATATGCTATCAAAAATAAATCCAGAGGCCAGAGTATTTTCATTAGACACGGGAAGGATAAATCAAGAAACATATGACGTTATGGATGAAATAAGAAAAAAATACAATACTAAAATTGAGATTACATTTCCTGATGCAACTGAAGTGATTGAGATGGTCCAAACTCACGGTATGAATTTATTCTATGAGAGTGCTGAAAACAGAAAGATGTGTTGTGGTGTTAGAAAGGTGCATCCTTTAAACAAAATGTTATCTACATTAGACGGTTGGATTACAGGTCTTAGAAGCGATCAAACTCAAAACAGACAATCATCTACAAAAATTGAAATTGATGAACAACATGATGGTATGATAAAACTTAATCCAATTCTTGATTGGAGTTGGGATCAAACAATGAAGTATATCAAAGATAATGACATTCCTTACAATAAATTAATTGACCAAGGCTTTCCTAGCATTGGATGTGAACCATGTACAAGAGCGATTAAACCAGGCGAAGATCTACGAGCTGGTCGTTGGTGGTGGGAGAATCAATCTGACAAAGAGTGCGGCCTTCACATGGATCATAACAAGTAAATAAGAAACAAATTTTTTTTAAAAACATGATTAATGCACACGGCGGAAAACTAGTAAATAAAGTAACAAATACTGATTCATCGGGACTATTTTCAATTAACATCTCTGCGGATTTAGCAAATGATGTAGAAAACATCGCGGATGGAATTTTTTCGCCACTTGAAGGTTTTTTAAACCAACAAAATTTTGAATCTGTCATTTCTAAAGGAAGACTTGTAAATGACACTGCATGGACAATTCCAATTGTTTTAGATGAAGATGATGAGACTAGTAAAAAAATGAAAGAAGCTGGAGATGTTTTGCTCAAAAATCCAGAAGGTACTGAAATTGCAATTTTACATGTTGAAGAGGTCTACTCGTTTGATAAAAAAAATACTGCTAATGGTGTTTATGGAACAAATGATGAATCACATCCCGGTGTTGCAAAAACCTATGGAATGAAAGATTTCTTAGTCGGCGGAGAAATTGATTATATCCAAAAACCAAATGCATCTGAAATTAGAAAATATAGGATGACTCCTGTAGAGACAAGAGAGGCGTTCGCAAAGGCAGGATGGGAAAAAATCGTCGCATTTCAGACTAGAAACCCACCACATGTTGCGCATGAAATTCTTCAAAAAACAGCTATTACCACAAGAGATGGTGTTTTTGTAAACCCACTCATCGGAAAGAAAAAATCTGGTGACTTCAAAGATGAGGTAATTATAAAAGCATATGAGGCTATGATTGAAAATTATTATCCCGAAAACAGATGCAGATTGGCAACATTACACACAGAAATGAAATATGCTGGACCAAAAGAGGCAATTCATCATGCTATAATGAGACAAAACTATGGTTGTACTCACATCATTATTGGACGTGACCATGCTGGTGTTGGTAATTTCTATGATCCTTTTGCCGCTCAGAAGATATTTGAGGAATATCCAGAACTTGATATTTCACCAATATTTTTTCCAGCATTCTTTTACTGTAGGAAATGTCTTACCTTTACTAATCCAAAAGTTTGTCCACACGATGCTGAATCAAGAGAGCAAATCAGTGGAACAAAACTTCGTTCGATGATTCAAGAGGGAAAGGCACCATCAGAATTTATTTTGCGTCCAGAAGTAGCAAAGGTAATTATTGATTTTGATCAACCATTTGTTGATTAGATTTTTATCTGTACAAACATCGTGCTAAATTATGAAATATATTTTATTTTTACTGGTTCTTCTAATCTGTACAACATCTCCAGTTTTTGCCCAAGAGCCCAAGATAGGAGATTTTGTTGATCCTGTTAACCCATCTTTGTTTACGGAAAAAATTGAAATTCCTTATCATGTTTTCAACACAATTTCAAGAGATGCAGAAATAACTGAATTAGAAAAGCAAATTACGGGAAGTTGGCAGTTATCACTTCAAAATGATTTGTTATATGGAAATCCAAATGGTAATGCCGTTATCCGTATCTATGATGTAGACATAACTGACAAATTCCTTGAGATTGGGATGGGCAGTTATCCTGACTACAAATATTGGATATCTGCACAAGTACCAGAAACAGGTTATGTTATCATATATACTGACAATGACAATGGTTGGATAAAAGGAACAGAAACAAGTATCACATATTCTGAGCAAAATGGACTTTCAGTGAATAATGGACAAAGGATTGTATTATCGAATCTTGATGTTTCACCATTTGCAATTAAAGCATATTCTGCCTATGGAATGGAAAGCTCTAGTGATCCTCCAGCAGTCACATCAGGCATATTTGTCATAAAAATTATTTCGGCTGATTATGGAGAAAATCCATATTCCATATTCCCATTTGTTTTGACTGGTATTATTGGGCTCGTAATTGGTATACTTGTTCTTACTAAGAAACGCTCTTAGTTTTAAAATAATTACATGTTTTTCTGATTTTGCACACATGACACATTGGAGAAATTGGTTTACAGATGTTTTGACCATACATAACAAAAGTATTGTTAATATCAAGCCAGTACTTCTTAGGAATCTTTTCCCTTAGAGCCATCTCTGTTTCTTCGGGTGTTTTTGTATCAACCAAACCCAACCTATTAGAGATTCTATGTACATGAGTATCTACAGGAATTGCTGGTTTTTCAAATGCATATACCAGAACACAGTTTGCAGTCTTTCTTCCAACACCTGGCATATCAACAAGCTTGTCTATATCAGCAGGTACTTTTCCATTATATTTGGAGAGGATCAAATTCGCAACCTCGATTATTCGTTTTGATTTTACATGATAAAATCCAACTGACTTGATAACTTTTTCAACATCTTTCACCTTGGCTTTTGCCAGTTTTTGTGGAGTACCATATAATTTGAATAATTTATCAGCAGCCTTGGTCGTATTTTCGTCCTTTGTTCTAGCAGAAAGTATTGTCGCAATTAAAATTCTAAACGGTCTAGCAGTCTGAACTTTATGTAATCTCTCTAACGCTGTATATCTAGGTGGATTTACAGCAAACATAGTTTTTTTCATGCCGTCGAGAATTTTCTTCATATCATATCAAAAATTCAGTTTACTCATCTAGATCTTCTAACGTCTTTCTTTGTCTGGTACTAAGATAAAATGCATGTGCACTAATAATGAACCCTGCTAACCAAATTTTTGTTGCAAAAATTAAATTCCATGGTCGTAGAGGATCTGGATATTCTACCATGAGCAAATCAATATCTGGTATAGTGTTCTGTAAAATCATTTGTGATGTGATTTCAGCATTCAACACAGTAAAATTCCATAATACTTCATAGAGACAAATGATAGCAAACCCAAGCAGCATTAACTGAGTCAGTGCCATTCTATACGAATTCAAGCCGACTGTTTTTTTCCATCCTATCCTGGAACAACAATACCAACCAATTATTGTAGAAAAGAAGAGCCATGTAGAAAGATTTGCAAAATTCTCAAACGGAATTTGTGTTTGTACTAGGACTTCACCCATAACATACATCCCATTTTCATTCCATTCTTCACCCATAGCATAAATTCCATAGAATGTTATGGAACCCATGATAATCATACATAGATAAAAAATATAGAGAAAAATCTTATACTGTTTGTCACTTTCATGTAGATGCCGTCTCTTCATTATTGCGCTAGTAATTGTTTATATAAAAACCATATAATTTGTTAATGAAATTTATTAACAGTAAATATCAGGAATGCTAGTGAATATCCCAATAAATATTCCTGATATTGATGAGCAGGAAATCAGAGAGGTCACCTCTGTTTTATCAGAAAAAGCATTAACCTCAGCTTCATTTGAAGGCGGAAAACGTGTTAGACAATTTGAAGATCTTTTATCAAATTTTGTTAAATCAAAATTTGCTATTGCAGTCAATTCTGGAACATCAGCATTGCAGGCATCATTGTATGCATTAGATATCAAGCCAAATGACGAAGTCTTGATACCATCATTTACATTTGTTGCAACTGCAAACTCTGTAAAATCGATTGGTGCCAAACCAGTATTTGTTGATATTTTGAAGGATAATTTTACAATGGATCCAGACGATATGAAGAAGAAAATAACAAAACGGACAAAAGCAATAATCCCAGTCCATCTGTATGGCCACGTGGCATATATGGAAGAAATTATGGAAATAGCAAAAAAAAATCATCTTGAAATTATTGAAGATGCTTCACAATCCTTAGGCTCAAAATTCAAAGGAAAACATTCTGGAACTTTTTCTCATCTTGGATGTTTTAGTATGTATGCAGCTAAAGTAATGACTGCTGGTGAAGGGGGTGCAATTGTAACAGATGATAAAAAATTATTTGAAAAACTTAAACAAATTCGTAACCATGGATTATCAAAACATCATATTACAAGTAAGTTTGGCCTAAATCTACGACTACCTGAAATTAATGCTGCTATAGCAAAAATACAAATGAAAAAATTACCAACTTTCTTAAGACAACGAAAAAAGAACGCACAGATACTAACTGAATTTTTGCAAAACCATGACATAATTTTGCCGAAGGAACGAAAAAATGAGGTAATGAATTGGTATCTGTATACCGTTGCACTAAAACAGCGAGACAAGATAATGAATAAGCTAAATTCTGCTGGAATTGGTGCGGCAGTTTACTATAACCCATCAATACATCAGACACCATATTATAAAACTAAAAAAACTCTAACCACTACGGAATGGGCTAGCCGTCATGTGATCAGCTTACCTATACATCCCAAGGTGAAAAAATCAGATTTATTAAAAATAAAAAAAACCTTAAGTGTTTATAGAAATTGAATTAATAATCGTCTTTTTGTCGTTGTTTATTAATTTCATTTTTTCTTTGATATTCTTTCAAAATATCATCTGGAGTTAGACCAAGTTCCATAGAAGCCTGAATTAAGAAATGCCATATATCTATCAACTCTTCTCGTGCTTCTGACTGATTGAAAGATGTAGGTTTTTTCCACCATTTCCAATTTGTTGTACGTTGGAGCTCAACTACTTCATGCATCATGGCTGTACATAATGCAGAAAGTTTTGCTTCTGTATCTTTGGGGTATCGATCCAAATTCATCATTCTTTCCAAACTTTTTTGAAGAGTGAAAATCTCATCTAATTTATCAGTCATGATATATACAAAAAATTAACACCTATAACTTTTCAGAACCTAATCATTTTTTCATATTGTTTAACTCTTTTCATAATATCTGATTTTGTTAATTTCAATAATCCTTCTAACCCATATTTTTGGACAACGAATGAACCCATCACATTACCGTAAATAATAGATTTTTTGATAGATGATAGGTCAGTTTTTTTCTTCGATGCAAGATAACCTATCATCGCACCAGCAAATGAATCTCCTGCGCCAGTAGGATCTACAATATTTTCTAGTGTGAATCCAGGAGATGGAAATATAGCATCTTCATAGAATAAAAGTGAACCATGCTCGGCTTTTTTTATAATAACATATTTTGTTCCCCAACCCATTATCTTTTTTGCACATTTAATCAAATTGAATTCCTTAGTTAGTAATTTTGCTTCTTCATCATTAATCACTACTGCATCTACCTCTTTGAACATCTTTATCACCGATGATCTTTTGGTGTTAATCCAAAAATCTATTGTATCACACATTGAAAATTTTACATCATCAAATTCTTTAATTAAAGAGATATTTTGTTCAGGATCGTTATTAGCGAGGTATACAAATTTCGATTTTTTATATTCTTCAGGAACTACAGGCTTGAAGTTTTTAAGAACATTTAGATCTGTGCGTAGCGTTGTTCTGGTGCTAAAAGTTTTGTTATAACGACCATCATACCTAAAGGTTTTACCATTTTTTATGGAAAGCCCTTTCAGATCAAAATACTGTTCAAGTATTCTGTGATATTTTCTTGGAAAATCTTTTCCGATTACAGCAATTAGCCCAGTTTTGGTAAAAAAACTAGATGAAATTCCAGCAAAAGTAGCTGCCCCACCCAAAGCATTTTTTAAAATTTTTGTGGGGGTTCTAATAGTATCAAGTGCTATTGATCCAAAGACTGTTGACATATCACCATGCCTATAATTTCGTATAAATTCTTTTCAAAAAATAGCCAGAATAGTGTGTAAAAATTTTGATACTTTCTTAAAGCTACTTAGAGCTAACAAAATAAATTAAAAATTAGATGAAAATAATGTATTGGCTAAAATTAAAATAAAAATTGGGGAAAATGAAATTGAAGTTGATTCTCGTGATTTCTATATAGATAATAATACAATAGGTGAAGTGATTGAAAATATTTCGATATATCTACAAGGAAATAACAAGAATTTTTTTGAGCAGATCCCTATTCAAGAAAATGGAGAAGTAATGAATAAACTAAGTTTACTTGAAGATGCAGAAGTTCATGAACCAGAATTTAGTGATCCAGTTTTGGTTACGATAGACGAACTGCATGGAAAACTTGTAACATTATCAACAAATTCTTTTTTTGATCAACCTAGAACAGTATCTGAAACTGTAAGTGAATTACGAGAGAATGGATGGATTGCAAGTCCATTGGATGTATCTAAAGTACTAGCCAAAATGGCTTTTTGTAAGGAACTTCTAAAAAATAAGCAGGATGACAGAAGCTTTTATTTTGTTAAGGAAGCATTATTAGCTGAATAATCTTTAACCATCTTCTAAAGTATAAAACAATGTGAGTTTTAGCAGTATATGGGTAGTTTGTTGATTTGTGAAAAATGTGGTGAAACTATAAAGAAAGATGAGGAAAGAACACACAAAATTTTTTGTTATTCATGGCTCGACGCAGATAAAAATCAATAAAAAATTATTCAGATATTGACATGTGTAATATTTTAGCTTCTTCTAACGGACAGTCATTATTATTTCTAGGTAAATTTTCTATTTTATGAGCTATATCTATGCCTTCTATTACTTCACCAAATACCGTATATTGATTATCTAAACTGGCAGTGTTATTATCTGAAGTTACAATAAAAAACTGTGAACCTGCACTATCAGGATCCATTGCTCTTGCCATAGAAACAATTCCAGTTAGGTGTGATCTAGGATTAAACTCAGCATTTATTGTATAACCAGGACCACCCATACCCCAATTACTTTGGTTGCTTTGTTTTGTATTAGGATCACCACCTTGAATCATAAATCCAGGTATTACTCTATGAAATAAAGTTCCATCATAAAATTGAGAATCAGATAATTTTCTAAAATTTCTAACTGTTTCCGGTGCTAATTCTGGCAGTAATTTAAATTTTATATTGCCAAAATTGGTTTCTATCGTTGCATAAGCCATTTTCTTCATGTTTAAATTTGGGTTTAAGAATCTTTTGCAGTTAAACAAACATCTTTTAAAAATGTTTTATTTTGAAATATAGAAAACTAGTCTTATATAGAACAATAAAACAATACCACTGTGAATCGTACAAATCAAAGTACAATTATTAAAGCAGAAATTGATGATTTGCTTACATCAGGTGTTAAAGACAAACAAGAAATTTATTCAAAGGTTGTTGACAAATTAGGTGTTCCAAGACCTACTGTAAGACGTGTAGCCGGTGATCTTAGAAACGAATTGCTTGCAAAAATCTCAATCTTACAATCTGAAACCCAGACAACTGAAAAAACTGAATAATACTCAAACCTGATTTTTTATTTTATTGTTTACAAATGTGAATTTCAAGCATTACTGTTATATTCCACCAAATTTTTGAAAAGTATGGGCTATCTATATAATCACTTAGCAACTGTTGTTTGTGCTGTATTTGCAGGTGTTTTGACTTTACTTTGGCCTTTATTCGTGGATTTTGCTGCTGTGCTAGATGTAGTATTCATTATGGCCGTGCCAATTATGTGGTTCTTAACAGCTGTCTGTTTTGTAGCGCAAAAAAGTGTAGATTACGTACATGGACACCAGCCCAGTCACAAATCTGCCAAAAAACTAACTTATACTCCTAACGGACAAGTATCTAAATAAAACATTATTTACAGTATTCACATTTGTGTTCCTCATTATGGTTTTCTTTGCAGCCAGGGCAACTGACGGCACCCCCTAGATGACATTTACAAATACAGACATTAGATTCACCCATACATTGACAAACGCATTAATCCTAATAGGTTTTGAAGTTATTTTTAGTAACAAGATTTGTAGTGAAAAACGGGCTTGGAGGGCTTCGATCCCTCGACCTGTAACTTAGGAGGCTACCACGCTATCCATATTGCGCGTCATTTGACTCTGCGCCACAAGCCCAAAAAAAAAACACATGTATGATAATTAAACATAATTAGACTAGATAGCATATTTTGAAATTCTAACTGATGGTCTATACCAAGTCATATTTTTCACATTAAACGTTAATAATCCGCAATAATTTTTGAATGACACGGGCCGATGGTCTAGTTGGTTAGGATACTGCCTCGACACGGCAGTGGTCGAGAGTTCAAATCTCTCTCGGCCCATTTATTCTATTAATTTAGATCATCTGATTCTGTTAAAGTCATATCAAAATGCACTTCAATCAGTTGCCATGCAGTTTCAACAGTATATTGACCAATTACACTATATGTTACATCCTCTCCATTTACAATTGCTGAATATTCATCTTGGTTGTCATCGGATAGAGGAATTACGATGTAACTATCTAAAGGAAGTTCTTTACCAGGGAAAAACGGAATTCTTCCCGTCATAGGTATATCTTCAGATGAATAAGATGAACTTCCCATACTTTTTGCATTAACAAATAACTCATAACTAACTACTGGTACAGTAATAGTTTTTTCAGCATGATTTTTTAGCAAAAATATAACTTTCAATTTAATTTTATTATCAATACTATCAACATTCACCAATTCAATACTATCAAGCCTCATCTCACTTTTTTCTAACTCAGGAATATCAAGCAGAGAAACATACACCATTCCTCCCATAAATGCTAATAAAAGTAAAAGGGCGATATACAGAACTATTTTACCAGGAGGTTTCAAATCATTTTTTTTGTGAATCCTTGAATTAAAAAACCTTGCCAGAATTCATATGTCTAATATTTGAGGAGCTAATTGAGTATCTATGGCTATAGAACAAACTATTATCACTTGGATCCATCTTCTTAGTGCATCTATTTGGGTAGGAGGTTCAATTTTCCTTGGGGCTGTTTTAGCACCACTTTTGAAAAAAATGTCATTGTCTATTGATGAAAGATTGGTATTAATGATCAAAACTGGTAGACGCTTTAACAAGATCGCTCTCCCTTCACTCATAATTTTGATTGCTACAGGAATTTACAACTCTCATTTAGTATTGCAAAGTCCAGAAATATTATTTTCAAGCAGTTATGGGGCATATTTAATTACAAAAATCATTCTTGTTATAGCCTTGATTATCGCTTTTGCGGTTCATATTAAAATATTTAGCAAAGATGTTGAAGAAAAAATAATAGCTAAGCAAATACCTGATAATGAATTACAAAAACTAAACAAAAAAGGCATGATCTTAGGGGAAACTACAGTTATAATTTCTGTAACCATATTATTTTTTGCAGCGTTGCTTAATACCGGCATTTGATATATTTTTTAAACATTGTCTAGAAACAACATTATGAATGGACTTTTAATTGGCAGGTTTCAGCCATTTCATTTAGGACACCTTGAGGCCGTGAATTTTGCATTGAATAAAGTAGAAAATCTTTGGATTGGTATTGGAAGCTCGAATAAATATAATGAAAAGAAAAACCCTTTTTCTGCTGATGAGAGAAGGAAAATGATTACTTTATCAGTTGATGATTCAATTATCACTCGCATCAAAATTTTTGATATACCAGATGTTGATGATCATGAGAAATGGACCTACAGCATAGACAAGATTGTTCCAGAATACAATCTAGTTTTTTCAAACGATAAATTTACTGATAATTTGTATAAAAGACGTAATATTGATGTGATAACAGTTCCATTAAAAGATCGGCAAAAATTTTCAGGTACTAATATACGGCAATTAATTGTAGATAGGAAAAATTGGCAGGATTTAGTTCCAGATGGCACATCAAAAATATTAAATGGAATAAATATTCATGAACGTCTAAAAGATCTGTAATTATAAATAAAGCCATATAACAATTCAATCAGGTAATTATTTTGGAATATCTATCAATGCTACCTGGTCCGACAAATGTACCAAACAGAGTTATGCGAGCAATGCTTGCACCAATAATTAATCATAGAAGTGATGATTTTGTTGAATTGTATACTGATGTTATTTCAAAA
>Ga0207990_1001253_pt1 | contig 13320 bp, 11 predicted proteins | sample ETNtaG_8_FD_185780 | JGI IMG/M metagenome (GOLD analysis project Ga0207990, IMG submission 185780) | Marine microbial and viral communities from oxygen minimum zone, Eastern Pacific Ocean - ETNP201406SV75 (SPAdes) (version 2) | ecosystem: Environmental > Aquatic > Marine > Oceanic ...
GCAAGAGGGTATGAATTAATAACAAGAAAGCATGCAAACCCTATTTATATAAGCCCGGGCAATAAGATTTCTTTGAAGACCAGTTTGGAAACGATAAAAAAGTGCTTAAGAGAGCCGCATAAACTTCCAGAGCCATTGCATTTGGCGCATAAGTATGGGAAGAAAGTTAGTAAAGAACAATAAAAAAAAAGCAATTGTAGAGTATTTATTAGCTATATTGCTTTTAATTACAGCTATTTTGATTGTAATAGAAAAATAATTTATTATTACTATTAACAATAAATTAAGGAGATGTTTTGATTTTACACAAAGTAAGAGTTTATCTTTCTAAGATAAATTTACCTAAAAAAAATCAGCTTGCTTGGAAAATTGCTGAGATAGCAAATGATAATGCCAAACTAAATAAAGAAGCAATAGAAATGGTAATAAACAGATTTATAGATAACACATCGGTAGCCATAGCTTCATTGAATAGAAAACCTGTAATTTCTGCAAGAGAGATGGCATTAAGACATCCAAGAAAAAATGGAGCAAATATATTGGGTATTAATTCAAAATTACAATTTGATTGCGAGTGGGCTGCCTGGTCTAATGGAACAGCTGTAAGAGAGCTAGATTATCACGACACTTTTTTAGCTGCTGATTACAGTCATCCAGGAGATAACATCCCTCCTTTATTAGCAGTAGCACAACAAAAGAAAAAAAATGGTTTAGATTTATTAAGAGGAATAATTACTGCATATGAAGTTCAAGTAAATTTAGTTAAAGGAATTTGTTTACATAAACATAAAGTAGATCATATTGCTCATCTTGGTCCTAGTGTTGCTGCAGGAATTGGATCAATGCTTAGATTAAATACTGAAACAATTTATCAAGCTATTCAGCAAGCACTCCATACAACAATATCAACAAGACAGTCGAGAAAGGGTGAAATTTCTAGTTGGAAAGCTTACGCTCCAGCTCATGCAGGTAAGTTAGCTATAGAAGCAGTAGATAGAGCTATGAGAGGTGAAGGAGCACCAAGCCCTATATATGAAGGTGAAGATAGTGTAATAGCAAGAATACTTGATGGTAAAAAAGGATTCTACAAAGTTCCACTCCCAAAAAAAAATGAACAGAAGAAGGCTATATTAGAAACTTATACAAAAGAATATTCAGCTGAATATCAATCACAAGCTTTAATAGATATTGCAAAAAAGTTACATAAAAAAATTGATAATTTAAATCAAATAAAAAAAATTGATATATATACAAGTCATCATACCCATAATGTAATAGGAACTGGCGCAAATGATCCTCAAAAGATGGATTCAAACGCAAGTAGAGAAACATTAGATCATTCTATAATGTATATTTTTGCAGTAGCTCTGGAAGATTCTGATTGGCATCATGTAAAATCATATACAAGATCAAGAGCAAAAAGAAAAAGTACTATTAAAATCTGGCATTCAATTAAAACACATGAAGACAAAAAATGGACAAGGAAATATCATCATCAGGACCCTAAAAAGCGATCATTTGGAGCAAAAGTAGTTGTTACATTAAATAACGGAAAAAAAATAGAAGAAGAATTAGATAAAGCGGATGCACATCCTTATGGTGAAAGACCTTTCAAAAGAAAAAATTATATAAATAAATTTTTAATTCTTACTAAAAATATAATTTCAAAAAAAGAAAGTCATAGATTTTTAAAAGATGTGCAAAGACTAAAAAAAATTAAACCAGGTCAATTACATAAACTAAATATAGAGGTAAAAAAATCTAGTTTAAAAAGAAATATCAAAAAAGGAATTTTTTAATGCATTTTGTTATAAAAAAATCTAAAGAAAAAAGATTAGACTTTGTAAAAAAGTTAAAAAAAAATAAAATTTTAAGAGTTCCAGGTGCTTATAATCCATTAACAGCTAAGCTAATTGAAGAAATTGGATACGATGCAGTCTACGTATCTGGTGCTGTTATGTCTAATGACTTAGGTTATCCAGATATAGGTTTAACTACACTTAAAGATGTAAGTTATAGATCAAAACAAATTGCTAGAGTTACAAACCTTCCAACAATAGTTGACATCGATACTGGTTTTAATCATGCAAAAAAAACAATAAAAACTTTTGAAAAAATTGGAGTAACTGCTGTTCACATTGAAGATCAAGTAAGTCAAAAAAGATGTGGCCATCTAAATAATAAAGAATTAATTACAATAAAAAAAATGGCAAAAAAAATTAAAGAATGTATGAAAGCGGTAAAAGACAAAAATTTTAAAATTATAGCAAGATCTGATGCAAGAAATGTTGAAGGTTTAAAAAAAATGGTAGACAGATGTAAATCTTATATTGATGCAGGAGCAGAAATTATCTTTCCAGAAGCTTTGAAAGATGAAAAAGAGTTCGAAATTGTTAGAAAAAAACTCAAATGCTATTTGTTAGCTAACATGACCGAGTTTGGTAAATCAAAACTTTTGAATTATAAAAAACTAGAAAATCTTGGATATAATATTGTTATTTACCCAGTAACAACTCAAAGATTAGCAATGAAAAATGTTGAAGATGGGCTATGTGCTATTTTTCAGGATGGACATCAAAATAACATTATTGATAAAATGCAGACAAGAAAAAGATTGTATGACTTAGTTGAGTATGAAAAATACAACGCTTTGGACAAAAAAATATATAATTTTAGTACTGAGGGACACGAATAATGATTGACGAAATAAAGAAAGGACTTTTGGGTATTGTTGTTGACGAAACAACAATTTCTAAAGTAATGCCCGAAATTAATTCATTAACTTATAGAGGTTACCAAGTACAAGAGCTTTGCGAAAGTTGTGAATTTGAAGAAGTTGCTTACCTTATTTGGCATGGAAATCTTCCTAATACATTAGAATTAAAAAAATTTGAGAATGAGGAAAGAAAAAATAGAAGAATCACAAAAAATCTTACCAAAATTATCGAGCACATGCCAAAAAGATCTCATCCAATGGATGTTGCAAGAACAACGGTGAGTGTTCTGGCTTTAGAAGATAAAGAAACTGATGACAATTCATCAGATGCCAATATGAGAAAAGCATTGAGAATCTTTGCAAAAATACCTACTGCTTTAGCGGCATTTTACAGAATTCGTAAAGGTAAAAAAATATTAAAACCAAAACTAAATTTAACATTCTCCGAAAATATTTTTTACATGTTCTTTGGAAAAGTCCCTCAAAAAGATGTTGTAAAAGCCTTCGATATATCATTAATTTTATATGCTGAACATGGTTTTAATGTTTCAACATTTACGGCAAGAACAATAACAAGTAGTTTATCTGATATGCATGGTGCTGTGACAGGGGCTATTGCCAGTTTAAAAGGCCCTCTACATGGTGGTGCCAATGAAAAAGTAATGGAGATGATGAATGAAATAAGAACTCCAATAAATGCTAAAAAATGGGTCAACAATGCTATAAATAAAAAACAAATTATTATGGGATTTGGTCATAGAGTCTATAAAAGTGGAGACTCTAGAGTCCCCACTATGAAAAAATATTTTTTAAAAGTTTCTAAAATTAAAAAGGACAAAAAATTTAACAAAATTTACAATATTGTAGAAAAAATCATAATCAAAAGAAAAAAAATTTACCCTAATATGGATTATCCAACTGGGCCAACTTATCATTTGATGGGGTTTGATACTGACTTTTTCACTCCAATATTTGTCATGGCTAGAATAACAGGCTGGACAGCTCACATAATGGAACAACACACATCCAACAAACTAATTAGACCTCTATCTAAGTACAGGGGAGAGAAATACAGAAAAGTTATATTACTCAACCAAAGATAATTAATTTCAATAAATTTTAAATATTATTGACTGAAAGCTTCAGCCCAACTACCTTCAGTAGATGCTTTCGAATATTCCGTTGCTCTACCTTCAAAGAAGTTCATGTGCTCAACAGCATTTAACATTGTGTCCAACCAAGTAAGTGGGTTTTTATCTACTTGATAAATTGGTTCTAAACCTAATTGAATTAAACGTCTATTACCAATCCATCTAATGTAATCTTTTATCTCTTGTGAAGTTAAACCTTCTATTGGGCCCATCTGAAAAGCTAGATCGATAAAAGCATCCTCATGTAACACAATTGTTCTGCATGCTTCATAGATTTCTTTTTTCAATTGTGGTGTCCAAATTTTTGGTTTCTCATTAATAAATTCTCTAAACAATCTTATCATTGAATTACAATGTAAAGTCTCATCTCTAACTGACCATGTAACGATCTGGCCCATTCCTTTCATTTTATTTTGTCTTGGAAAATTTAATAAAATTGCAAAACTTGCAAACAACTGAAGTCCTTCAGTAAAAGCACTAAACACTGCTATCGTTTTTGCTATATTGTGATCTGATTTAACATCAAATCCTTGCATATAATCATATTTATCTTTCATTTCTTTATACTTTAAGAATGCAGAATATTCGGATTCTGGCATTCCAATTGTATCTAAAAGATGAGAGTAAGCTGCAATGTGAACGGTTTCCATGGAAGCAAAAGAAGACATCATCATTAATACTTCTGTTGGTTTAAAGACATTCATATAATGTCTAATGTAACAATTGCTGACTTCAACATCAGCTTGAGTAAAAAATCTAAAAATTTGTATTAAAAGATTTTTTTCCTCAGGTTTTAAATTTTTTTGCCAGTCTCTAACATCGTCACCCAAAGGAACTTCTTCGGGTAACCAGTGAATTCTTTGCTGTGTTAACCATGCGTCATAACACCAAGGATATCTAAAAGGCTTATATACTGGGCTACCAACTAATAAGCCCATTTTTTTAGATTTATGTTTTTCTTCAGTTTTTTTTAAATTTTCTACTGACATGACAAACACTCGTCATATTCTGATTCACTAGATTGGTCATTTTTAGATTTGTATACATTTAATTCTACATCTGTCGACGATCCATTGTTTATATTTTCTGCTCTCTGTATAGATTTTGATCTGCAATAATAAAGGCTTTTAAGGCCTTTTTTCCATGCTTGAAAATGAATTTGATGAAGTTCTCTTTTATGTATATCTGCTGGAACAAAAATATTAACTGATTGAGCTTGTGATATATAAGGAGTTCTCTCAGCACCTAATTCAACAATCCATTTTTGATCTATTTCAAATGCCGTTTTAAATACATCTTTTTCTTGTTGAGTTAAAAAATCTAAATGTGAAACTGAACCTTGGTTTGTTGTAATACCAGACCATGTTTCATCATCATTTTTATTATATTTTTCTAATATTTGTTGAAGATATTTATTTCTAACATTAAATGATCCTGAGAGTGTTTTATGAGTATAGCTATTTGCAGCTATAGGCTCAATACCAGGGGATGTTCCTCCACATATAATTGATATAGATGCTGTTGGTGCTATTGCAGTTTTGTTAGAAAATCTTTCTTTAATTCCATAATCCGCAGCATCAGGGCATGGTCCTCTTTCTTCACACAAATCCTTTGATGCTTGATCAACTTCTTTTTGAATATGTTCAAATATTTTTTTATTCCATACTTTGCTCATTACTGATTCAATTGGAATCATTTTTTGTTGAAAATAAGAATGAAGTCCCATTACACCTAAACCAACACTTCTTTCTCTTAAAGCTGAATAGGCAGCATCACTAAATTCTTCAGGAGCTTTCTCAATAAAATCAGTTAGCACATTATCTAAAAATTTCATTACATCTTTAATAAAGTTTTTGTCATTTTTCCATTGATCGTACTTTTCTAAATTCAATGATGACAAACAACAAACTGCTGTTCTATTTTTTCCTTCGTTATCAGTTCCTGTGGGTAAAGTAATTTCACTACATAGATTAGAAGTTTTGACTGTTAATCCAGCTAATTTATGATGTTGCGGTATAAGTCTGTTAACAGTATCTATAAAAATAATATATGGTTCACCTGTCTCGATTCTAGCAGTTAATAATCTTATCCATAAATTCCTTGCTGATACCGTTGATTGAACTGATCTGTCTTTTGGACTTTTTAGAGTCCATTGTTCATCTAATTCAACTGTTCTCATAAATGCATCTGAAACTAAAACACCATGATGCAAATTTAATGCTTTTCTGTTAGGGTCGCCACCAGTTGGCCTTCTCATTTCTATGAACTCTTCAATTTCAGGGTGATCTATGGGTAAATAACAAGCGGCAGATCCTCTTCTTAGAGAGCCTTGGCTGATTGCCATAGTTAAAGAGTCCATAACTTTTATAAAAGGAATAATTCCTGAAGTTTTTCCAACTCTTCCAATTTTTTCTCCAATTGATCTTAAGTTTCCCCAATAACTTCCAATGCCTCCACCTTTTGCAGCAAGCCAAACATTTTCACTCCATAGATCTAAAATTCCTGTAAGGCTATCTCCTGCTTCATTTAAAAAACACGAAATCGGCAATCCTCTTTTTGTTCCTCCATTTGATAGAATGGGTGTAGCTGGCATGAACCATAAATTACTTATGTAGTTATATAATCTTTGAGCATGTAGATTATCGTCAGCATAATGACTAGCAACTCTTGCAAAAAGATCTTGGAAAGATTCGTTAAATCCTAGATATCTGTCACTTAGTGTTGCTTTTCCAAATTCAGTAAGATTGTTATCTTTAGACCTATGTATTTTAATTGTTATACCTTTTGAATTCTGAAATAGTTCAGTTTCATTATCTAGAGAGAATAAATCTGCCCTCTTTTCTAAGTTGTTATGTGCAGTATTTGGTAAAAATTCGGAGACAGCTTTCTTGATGGCTTGAGACAGTACTTTATTCATTCAACTCCCTTATACTTTTGTGTAAAACAACTAGATGTTGTATGCAGATCTCCTTAATATACTATATAAAATAGAAATCAATAGAACATTTATAGAACATAAATAATATTTATCAATAAAAAAATTAAAAAAACTATACATATATCAACATGCAAAATTCCATAAAAATTGATCCTTTGGGCTTCAGGGAATATGACGCTCGATGGTTGTACCCCAAAAACATAAACTCCGAAGGAATAAAATTGGTGGGTAAAGGTTTTGGAACTCAAGTAGTTAACAAAATAAAAAATCCAAGAGTTACAATAGGTCATGATTATAGATCTTATAGTGAAGAAGTTAAAAAAAATTTTATAGAAGGATTAATTTCTACTGGATGTAATGTTGAAGATATTGGATTATGTCTATCTCCTACCATATATTTTTCACAATTCGATTTATATTCAGATGCAGTAGCAATGATTACCGCAAGTCATAATGAAAATGGTTGGACAGGAATTAAGATGGGAATTGAAAAAGGCCTTACACATTGTTTTGAAGAAATGAAAGAGTTAAAAGATTTAGTAATAAATAAAAAATTTAAAATAGGTAAAGGTAGTTATACACAAATAGAAAATTACAGTAAAAAATATATTGACCATTTGTCTCAAAATAAAATTAATAAAAAAATTAAAGTTGTTGTTGCATGTGGTAACGGTACTGCAGGAATATTTGCCCCTCAAATTTTAAGAGCGATAGGATGTAAGGTAATTGAGCTAGATTGTAATTTAGATTACACTTTTCCAAAATATAATCCAAATCCAGAAGATATGGAAATGCTTCGTTCTATTTCAAAATGTGTAAAAGAAAACAATGCAGATATAGGTTTTGGCTTTGATGGTGACGGAGATAGAGTTGGAGTTATAGATAATAAAGGTAATGAAATTTTTTCTGATAAAATTGGTTTGTTAATTGCTAGAAACATTTCAACAAAACATCCAAATTCTAAATTTATAGTTGATGTTAAATCAACAGGTTTATTTGCTAAAGATGAGATTTTAAAAAATAATAAATGCAAAACAATTTACTGGAAAACAGGTCACTCTTACATAAAAAGAAAAGTTAATGAAGAAAATGCAATCGCTGGATTTGAAAAAAGTGGACATTTTTTCTTCAATCACCCTCTTGGTTATGGATATGATGACGGAATTAATTCAGCTATTCAAGTTTGTCATCTATTAGATTCTCAAAATAAAAAAATGGAACAGTTAATAAATGATTTACCAAAAACTTTTCAAAGTCCAACTATGAGTCCTTTTTGTAAAGATGATGAAAAATATATAGTAATCGATAAATTAATTTCAAAGTTTAAATCACTAAAAGAAAGAAACGAAAAAATAGATGGTATACAAATTATAGATATATTAACAGTTAATGGAATTAGATTCACACTTGAAGATGGATCTTGGGGATTAGTTAGAGCTTCTTCAAACAAGCCTTCATTAGTAGTCGTAACAGAAAGCTCTGCATCAGATGATAGAAAAAAACAAATTTTCTACTTCATAGATAAATTGTTAAATGAAACAGGAAAAGTTGGTAAATACGACCAAAAAATTTAGATTTGAAAATAATCGTATAAAAATTTACTTGCTACAATAACTAAAAAAATTCCAAATAATTTACTTATCTTTTTTTTTTCAATTTTGTGTACTGTGCTTGCGCCAACTTTGGCCATAATAGTTGTAATTGGAATAAATATCAAAAATGCTGGAATGTTAATAAATCCAATACTTAAAGGAAGGTTTGCCTTTAGCAAAAATCCTAAAATTAAAAATCCAATAGCTCCAAAAAAAGCAATAAAAAAGCCTATGGCTGCAGCGCTTCCAATGGCTCTATTTATTGAGTAACCAAAAAATTTTAAAATTGGCACATTCATTATTGCACCTCCTATTCCCATAGGAGCTGAAATAAATCCTACAGCAAATCCGATAACCACTTTGGTTAAAAAGCTTATTTTAAGATTAATTTGAGTTTCTTTTTCTTTAATAAACAACAAATATATCGCAAACAAATAAATTACAGTTGTAAAAAATAAAATCAGAGATTTAGTATCCAAAGATGCGGCAAAAATTGCCCCAAATATCACACCTATAATTACATGAATTCCATAGTTTTTAACAATATCAATATCCACTGCATTAAATTTATGATGAGTGAGCACTGATGCTATTGAAGTTGGGACAATTATTGCAAAAGAAGTCCCTACAGCCAAATGCATAATATAAGACTGGTCAAATTCTAGTGAGCTGAAAATATAAAATAAAAATGGTACTGTAATTAAACCACCACCAATACCAAAAAGTCCAGCAACAAAACCAACTGGAATGGCTGTAAGTGCCATTATCAAAATAAAATAACTGTATTCGTTTGATAGAATTGTATTAATCAATTTGTCCTGTTGGATAATCTATTCGATCTATTTTAATTTTATCCATAATATGATCAATTTTTTTTACATCAGCATCTCTGACGCACATATTTTCACTTAAATATCTTTTCCAAAAATTTGAACCTGTTTGTCCATGAAACAAACCTAAAGTGTGTCGCATTATTTGATTCATTCTAGTTCCTTTTTTTATTTCTTCTTTTACATAAGGAATTAATTTTTCTATTACTTCCTGTCTTGTAGGCACATTTTCGTTTTTAAATATTTCTTTTTCAACATCTGCCAAAAAATAAGGTGAATGATAAGCGGATCTACCTATCATTGTTCCATCTACTTTAGTTAAGTGTTCTTTTATTTGTTCTATCGAAGTTATTCCTCCATTTATAATTATTTCTTTATCTTTAAAATCTTCTTTTAATTTATAAACAACGTCATAGTTTAAGGGTGGAATATTTAAATTTTGTTTTGGAGTAAATTTTTTTAAAATTGCTTTTCTTGCGTGAACAATAAAAGTTTTTATACCTATGTTTTTTAATGTATTTATAAAATTGTATAAATTCTTATAATCCTCAACATCATCGTAACCTATTCTTGTTTTTACAGTAACTGGTAACTTGGTTGCTGATAGCATATTGCTCAAACAATCTGCCACTAAGTTTGGTTCTTTCATTAAACAAGCACCAAATTTATTTTTTTGAACTTTTTTACTAGGACATCCTAGATTCAAATTGATCTCATCGTAGCCAAAATCTTCTCCCAATTTGGAAGCATTTGCTAACAATTTTGGCGATGATCCACCTAACTGCAAAGCTAAAGGTTTTTCATTTATATTAAATGCTAAAAGTTTTTTTTTATCTCCCCTGTCTATTGCTTCAGAAACAATCATTTCAGTGTAGAGAAGAGTATTTTTACTGATTAATCTTAAAAAATATCTTTCATGACGATCTGTACAATCCATCATGGGAGCGACTGATACTTTTCTTTGCATAATATAAGATTATTATATTATTTTATTAATTATTTGTAGAGTTCTTATCCGTTTCTTCAGAACTGGCTACTTCTTCTTCTTTAAGGTTATCTAAAGAAACTTCCTCATCTTGATCTTCTGATGATTCTTCTGTAGGTGTAGTAGCTATTGATTGGTCTTCGCTCGAATTTTTTAACTCAGCAAAGTCTTCTTGTGATACTTGAATTTTTTCAGGAATTTTTCTAGCTCTCTTTGAAGGTAAAATAGGTATTCCGCTTTTTGAAATCTCACCTTTATAAAGGTTCTCAAAATTGTCGCCAATTTCATCATCGTCTTCTGATGTGTCGTCAATTTGTTCTACATGTTTTCTAAGCTTATATACTGCGCTTTCTATTAGATCTGAAGTTTTAATATTTTCATCTGCAATTTCTCTTAATGCGATAACTGTATTTTTATCATTATCTCTATCTAAAGTAGGCTCTATTCCTGAATTAAGCTGAGTAGCTCTTTCTTTTGCAACCAATACTAATTCATATGGACTATCTACTTTATCGATACAATCTTCAACGGTAACTCTTGCCATGCGGGTTATTTATACTTGGAAAACTATAAAATCAAGTGATTTCTATATTTTTATAGGGTTTAAGTTTTTTCTTATAAAAAACAAAGAAATTATTGAAATAGAAATATAAGTTGCTGAAACTAAAGAGATTTGCTCTATAGAAAATCCTGCATCTATTAGAATTCCAAATATAGCTGTTCCAAAAGCAGTAGCAAAAACCATTAATGCGGTAGTAAGTGCTTTTATAGACCCTATATATTTTACTCCATATATTTCAGCCCAAGTTGACGACCCAAGAACATTACAAAGTCCATTAGTAATACCAATCAATCCAAAAAAAACAAATGCTGAAAAAGGTTTATCAAAATAAAACAATACCATTGCTGCAAAAAACAAAGGAATATTCATGTAAATTATGATTTTTCTACTAGTAAATTTATCAATTAAAAAACCCGAAAAAATTAATGCAACAACAGAAAGTATAGCGTAAGACATAAAAGATTGTGCTATCACATAAGGACCCCAGTTTTTTGAAGAAAGTATAAACGACTGATAAACAAAAGTTCCTGTAGCAATTGAAGGCATTGCCAACATATTGGCGCATATAATATAAAATCTATAATCTTTAATAACCTCAACTCTTTTCCATTGTTTAAAATTGTCATCATTAATAGTGTTTTCTTTTGTTTCTTCTCTTGAATCAAAATTAAGATTTTTTACTAAAATAAAAGAAGTTAAAGGTAAAAAAATTAATACAATAATTGAAATTATTGTCCAAATATTTTTCCAATCTGTAATAGACAAAAGATAAATCATTAACACTGGTAAAATAAATTCTGCTGCTGACAATCCAAACCATCCAGTGCTTAAAGCCTTGCCTCTTGATTTTGTAAAATATCTAGAAATTGTTGTAGTTGCTGTATGAGACATCATGCCTTGACCTGAAAATCTCATTAAAAAAATTGCTATAAACAAAAATGATATTGATGAAATCCTAGAAAAAAAGAAACAAGAAAATGCAAGTAATAGAATAACAAAAAAAGCAAATTTAGAAATATCTATATCATCAATTTTTTTTCCTACCCAAATTAATAAAAAACTACTTGCTAGAGTGGCTGACGCGTAAATTGTGCCAAACTGTCCATGGGTAATGGATAGTTCGTTTCTTATACTTGGATTAAATATTCCTAAAAAAAAACTCTGTCCAAAACTAGAAAAAAATGTAAATATAAAACCAAATATAATTACTTTTAAACTTAAACTTTTAAACATTTTTTTTTATGACTTGTAAAGTTGCTTTCATTGGTCTTGGTGTCATGGGTTATCCAATGGCTGGTTATATATCAAAAGCTGATCACAATGTAACTGTTTATAATCGTACAACTGCTAAAGCTGATAAATGGCTTACTGAATTTAAAGGTTTGAAAGCTAATTCTCCATCTGAAGCCGCTAAAGATGCTGACTTTGTGTTTACATGTGTTGGCAATGATAACGATTTAAAAGAAGTTACTTTTGGAGACAATGGAATTTTTAAATTAATAAAAAAAAGATCTATATATATTGATAACACAACGGCATCAGCAACAATTGCAAGAGAATTTTATGATTATTCAAAAAAAAATGGTTTTGGTTTTTTAGATGCGCCTGTTTCAGGTGGGCAAGCTGGTGCAGAAAATGGTGCACTAACTGTAATGATTGGTGGTGATCAAGAAAATTTTGATAAAGCAAAAAATATAATTAATTGTTATAGCAAAAAAATGAAACTACTTGGTAAAGCTGGCAATGGTCAATTAGCAAAAATGGTTAATCAAATTTGTATTGCGGGGCTTGTTCAGGGTTTATCAGAAGGAATTAATTTTGGTATAAAAGCAGGCCTTAATATGGAGGATGTTATTGAAGTTATATCAAAAGGTGCCGCTCAATCCTGGCAGATGGAAAATAGATATAAAACAATGATTGATGATAAATTTGAATTTGGTTTTGCGGTTGATTGGATGAGAAAAGATTTAAAAATTGCATTAGAAGAAGCAAAAAAAAATAATTCATTACTACCTATAACAGAAATGGTAGATCAATATTATGGTGATGTTCAAAAATTAGGTGGTAATCGTTGGGATACGTCGAGTTTAATTAGAAGGCTTAGAAAATAACAGAGTATGCTTCCTACATACTACGAAGGTTTTGAATATTTTTTCCAGTTTTCTTGATAGCGTATTGCATTTTCTTTTATAGCTTTGGCTTCTTCATCTGTAACTTTTCTAATAACTCTTCCTGGAGAACCAACTACAAGCGAGTTATCTGGAATTTCTTTATTTTCAGTTATTAAAGATTTTGCACCTATAACGCAATTGTTTCCAATCTTGGCATTGTTTAAGATTACAGCTCCTATTCCAATTAAACTATTATCTCCAATTGTACATCCATGAAGCATTACCAGGTGTCCAACGGTTACATTTCTTCCTATCTTTAATGGATACCCCGGATCAGTGTGTAAAACACTTCCATCTTGAATATTTGAACCCTCGCCTACATGAATATTTTCAATATCACCTCTTAAAGTTGCATTAAACCAAATGCTTGTATTT
>Ga0207990_1001256_pt1 | contig 13313 bp, 11 predicted proteins | sample ETNtaG_8_FD_185780 | JGI IMG/M metagenome (GOLD analysis project Ga0207990, IMG submission 185780) | Marine microbial and viral communities from oxygen minimum zone, Eastern Pacific Ocean - ETNP201406SV75 (SPAdes) (version 2) | ecosystem: Environmental > Aquatic > Marine > Oceanic ...
TAGCGGTGAATGATATATTTGCTCATAGCCGGTTGAAGCACTTTTCGCCCCGGCTCTCTTATAGAGGACCAATAACCCCGCTCACTATTAATGGAGAACGATTCGGGCAATGACTTCCGCCCAGATGCCCAGCGCCTACAACGCCGCCGACGTTGAACAACGCATCTATCAGAACTGGCAGTCTAAAGGCTACTTCAACGCCAAGATCGAAAAGGGCAAAGACCCTTATGTGATCATCATGCCGCCCCCCAACGTGACCGGGGAGCTGCACCTTGGTCATGCCCTGGAAAAGGCCATCGAAGACGCCTTGGTCCGGTGGCGCCGCATGAGCGGAGTCCCAACCCTCTGGCTGCCCGGAACGGACCACGCCGGCATCGCCACCCAATGGGCGGTGGAGCGCCAACTGGCGACCGAAGGCATCAGCCGCCACGACCTGGGCCGCAAGAAGTTTCTTGAAAAAGTCTGGGAACACGTCGACAAGTCCGGCAGCATGATCCATGAGCAATCGCGTCGCTTGGGAATATCGGCCGACTGGGACCGGCTAACCTTCACCCTCGACCCGGGTCCTTCCAAGGCGGTTCGCACCACCTTCGTCAACCTTTACAAGAAGAACCGCATCTACCGCCACGAGCGCATCATCAACTGGTGCACCCGCTGCGCCACGGCCCTTAGCGATCTGGAAGTCGATTACCAAGACGTCGACGGCAAGCTCTATCACATCCGCTATCCTCTGGAAGACGACTCCAAGGCGTTCATCACCGTGGCCACCACCCGGCCCGAGACCATGCTGGGCGACACCGGTGTGGCCGTGCATCCCGCGGATGAGCGCTACGCCAAGATGATTGGGAAGAACGCCTTTCTGCCCATCATGGACCGGCCCATTCCGGTTGTCGGCGACGAGGCCATCGACCGCGATTTCGGCTCCGGCGCCTTGAAAGTCACCCCGGCCCACGACCCCATCGACTTCGAGATCGGTGAGCGACACGGCCTAGAGGTCTTCAACGTCATCGGCCTGGCCGGCAACCTAACAGAAGCCGCCGGCAAGTACGCGGGCGTCGAGCGCACCGAGGCTAGGCAGAAAGTAGTCGAAGAACTAGACCAACTGGGCCTGCTGGAAAAGGTGGAGGGACACCGTCATTCGGTCGGGCACTGCCAGCGTTGCAGCTCAGTGGTCGAGCCCCTAGTTAGCCTCCAGTGGTTCGTCAACCTGGGCGGCCCGGACCAGCCCGAAAGCATCGCAGGCAAGGCCCACGCTGCCGTGGCCGGCGGCGACATCAAGGTCGTTCCAGAGCGTTTCACCCGGGTCTACCTCAACTGGCTGGAGAATATCCGGGACTGGTGCATCAGCCGCCAACTCTGGTGGGGACACCGTATCCCGGTCTGGTACTGCGCCTTATGCCAGCATATGACCGTGGCCGTTGAAGACCCCGACAAGTGCGAGGAATGCGACGCTACCGACATCGAACAAGACGCCGACGTGCTGGACACCTGGTTCAGTTCCGGCCTCTGGCCCCATTCGACGCTGGGCTGGCCGGAAGAAACGGAAGACCTGGACTATTTCTATCCCACGGCCGTGCTGGAAACGGGTTACGACATCCTGTTCTTCTGGGTGGCCCGCATGATCATGCTGGGCATCGAGAACACGGGGGAGGTGCCCTTCCGCACCGTGTTCCTCCACGGCCTGATTCGCGATGCCACCGGTGCCAAGATGAGCAAGACCCGGGGCAACACCCTGGACCCCTTGGAACTGATCGAGAAATACGGCACCGACGCCCTCCGGTTCGCCCTGACCACCGGCACCGCGCCAGGCAACGACCTGCGCTTCGGCGAGAACCGGCTGGAAGCGGCTCGAAACTTTGCCAACAAGGTCTGGAACGCCTCCCGGTTCGTGATTTCAGGACTCGATGGCAAGTCTGGTCTCGAAGGCTGGCATGACCTTTCTAAAGTCGAGCACCGCGAAGACCGATGGATAGTCAGCCGCCTGGACCGCGTGACTGCCGAGGTCAATGAATCGTTGCGCAACTTCGAGCTCGGCGACGCCCAACAGAAGCTCTATGACTTCTTCTGGAACGACTACTGCGATTGGTACATCGAGATGGCCAAACTTCGGCTGCGCTCTGGGGAAGGGCCGTCGCCTTTGCAGACCCTGGCCCACGTTCTGGAACGGACTCTACGCCTGCTGCATCCCTTCATGCCTTTCATCACCGAAGAGATCTGGCAGAACCTGCGCTCCAAGCTCCCTCAGGAGGGCGGGGACGCGGAATCCATCATGGTGGCCGACTATCCGTCTGCCGACAGCCCGCGCGACGACGCCCAAGCCGAAGAAGAGATCGGCCTGGTGATGCAGGCCATCCGCGCCGTGCGGAACACCCGCGCCCAACTCCGCATACCGGCCGGCCAACGCCTGGAAGCCCAGATCGAGGCCAACGGCATGCAGGGCCCGATAGAAGAAGAAGCCGAAGTCATCCGCGCCCTATCGCGGGTTGACCCGCTGCACATCGTGGCCGACGGCTCTTCCGGCAACGACCTGCCCAAGGGCGTCACCCTAGTGGTCAATCCGCTAATCGTCCATCTGCCTCTAGAAGGCGTGGTCGACCTCTCCGCCGAGCAAAAACGCCTACGCGCCGAGCTGAACGATTGCCTCAAGAACATGGACCGCGTGGAAAAACTAGTCTCAAACCCCAACTTCCGCGAGAAGGCCAAACCTGAGGTTGTGGAGACCGAACAGGCCCGCCTACAAGACCTCAAAGAACGCCAACAACACCTGAACGAGATTCTTGAGCAGTTGGCCAGCTAGGCGTATATGACCCAACGCCTAGGCATAATCGGCTACCCCATCGGCCACTCCATCTCGCCCATCTTCCAGCAGGCGGCGCTGGACCATCTGGGCATCGACGCCACCTACGAAAAGTGGGAGGTTACCCCGGAGGGCGTCGGCGATTTTGTGAATGGACTGCGCGTTCCAGATTCCCTGGGCATCAACATCACCGTGCCCCACAAGCAGGCGGTCATTCCCTTCTTGGATGAAGTCGACGAGTGGGCCACCGCCGCTGGGGCAGTGAACACCATCGTGAACCATGACGGCCATCTGAGCGGCCACAACACCGACGGTCCGGGATTTCTCCGGGCATTGCTGGTTGAGACCGGCTACGACCCCAAGGGCACCCGCGCGCTGGTGCTGGGCGCAGGCGGCGCCGCCCGGGGCATCCTGCTGGCCTTGGCCAGGGGCGGAGTGGACTCCATGGTCATCGCCAACCGGACCCTCGAACGGGCGGAAACCCTGGCCAAACTTGCCAAAGACAACGGCGTTAAGTCGGAAGCAATTTCGCTCTCGGGCGATGCTCTGACCGATGCCGCCTCAGATGCAGATCTCATCGTCAACTGCACCACCGTGGGCATGTCTCACGGGCCCGACGAGCACGGTTCTCCCGTCGCTGCGGCCCAGATTCCAGCCACGGCCATCGTCAATGACGTAGTGTATACTCCACTCATAACCCCCATCCTGAAAGAGGCTGCGGCCGCGGGTGCCACCGCTTTGGGGGGCCTCCATATGCTGGTCTATCAGGGGGTGCTGTCCTTCCAGATGTGGACGGGAGTCGATGCCCCGGTTGATGTGATGCTGGCAGCTGCTACCGCTGAAATGACCTCCAGAGGCGCATAGGCCAACGCACCACTTTTCACCCGGTAACTTCAAACAGGATTTCCATGGTCAGATTTTCCACCGCAGGCGAGTCCCACGGACAAGGCCTGGTAATAATATTGGAGGGCGTCCCTGCTGGACTCCCCATCAGTGAAGACTATATCGGCGTCCACCTGGGCCGCCGCCAGAAGGGCTACGGCCGCGGCGGACGCATGCTCATCGAGCAGGACCGCGCCAAGATCATCTCGGGCGTGCGCCACGGTCACACTCTGGGCAGCCCCATCGGCATGACCCTCGAGAACAAGGACTGGGCCAACTGGGAAGAGGCCATGGCCGTCGACCCGCTGGAAGGCGAGCCTCAGAGCCCTCGTACCCAACGCATCACCCGCCTTCGTCCCGGCCACGCCGACCTGCCGGGCGCCATGAAATATGGCTTTGAAGACGTGCGAAACGTGCTGGAACGAGCCAGCGCCCGGGAGACCGCCGCCCGTGTTGCCGCCGGGGCCATCGCCATCAAGCTGCTGGAAGAATTTGGCATCCAGATCCATAGCCACGTCCTGTCCATTGGCTCGGTGATAGCTGAGCCTCCGAATGACATCGATTGGGCAGCCGTTGAAGACTCGCCCGTGCGCTGCGCCGACCCCGATGCCGCCCTCAAGATGGCCGCCGAGATCGACGCCACCAAAGAGGCCGGAGACACCATCGGCGGAGTCTGCGAGATCACCGTCGAGAACGTGCCCATCGGCCTGGGCTCCCACGTCAGTTGGGACAAGAAGATCGATGCCCTGATATCCCAAGCGCTGATGTCCATCAACGCCGTGAAAGCGGTTTCCATCGGACCCGGCTGGGAGACCGCCAGCCAAAAGGGCTCCGAAGTGCAAGACGTAATACTACCCGTGACCGACCCAGACCACCCCTGGCAGCGGAGTACCAACAAGCTGGGCGGCACCGAAGGCGGAATGACCAACGGCATGCCCCTAGTCGCTCGCTTCGGGATCAAGCCGATTCCCACCATGGTCACTCCCCTTCCTTCCGTTGACCTGGACACTGGAGAAGAGGTGCTGTCCCACTTCGAGCGCTCCGACGTCTGTCAGGCGCCCCCGGCCTGTGTGGTCGGCGAGGCAATGGTTGCCCTGGTGTTGGCCGACGCTTTCATGGAGAAGTTTGGCGGAGATTCCATACCGGAGACCAAGCACAACCTCGAAGGCTATCTCAAAACGGTTGGACCCCGCAAGGTCTACCAGTAACCCCGCCAACCGGTTGACCATGCCCCCCAACCGCCAGATTCCCAACATCTTCCATGCGTCCACTCTCTGGACGACCATGGGTCTTTTTGGCCTTGTTTTAGGCCTGATACTGCTCCTCTTCGACGGCACAGTTTTCGCGGTTTCCGATTGGCTTGTTGATCTATCCCACTCCGGCCCCAACACCCTTTCCTAGGAGACCGCGGCCTTGGTGCGGGATGAAATCGATACCTGGGCTTGGGCTGGGTTCGCCGTCGCAGCCATAGGGCTTACCCTGGGCAATGGAAGAGTGCGGGCGAGACTGACCAGCCTCCTCTGGCCCATCGTCTCTCGGGGCAACAGCGATAGCCTGCCCCCAGGCCGTTACGGACCAATCTTTTTGCAGCCCTGTTCGCTGTGTTGGTCTTTGCCGGACTAGGTCATTCGGCGCTGCGCACGCACCTGGACACCGACTGGCTTGAAGGCGAAGACGGCCTCAGTGAGTGGTGGTCGGTGGCCACCTACCTGGTTGCCGCCGGGCTCGCCGGGGCCACCTTCTGGACGCTTCGGACCACACGCAACACCAAGCTGCGATATCTCTACCTGGCCCTGGCCGTGGGTTTCTTTTTGGGGGCTATGGAAGAGATCAGTTGGGGGCGGCGGCTGTTCGGCTGGGGAACGCCATCCGCCTTTGAGGGGATCAATTTCCAAGATGAAACGACCACCCACCACGTGAACCTCGCCGACAATGTGATATTCGAGGTGCTCTTCTGGGGTAGCGCCCTAGGCATGGCCGCCGGACTCTCGCGGTTGACCGCCAACCTAAGTGGATTGAGCGACCGCATGCGGCAGCTCCAGGCGTCTCTGACAATGGCCCCTGCGCTGCTGATGATACTGGTCTGGCGCACCGGCGACATCTGGGAAAGCGCCAACATCGTCAGGTTGATCATGGACTATTACAACCACGGCCCCCGGGAGTCGGAGGTGCCGGAGGCGATGCTGGGCCTCTGCATCATCATGTACACTTTTACCAATCTGTAGAAAGCGCGGATGCTGAAACGTCAGGCCGCTACCACCAACAAGGAATTAGCCAAGGAGAACGCATGAAATTCGGAGTCGGCATCGTCCCTCACGACCTGACAAAGACTGCGGTCAGCGCCAGGTTGGCCGAAGACCTGGGGTTCGACTACATCGGGATCCCCGACTCCCAGTCGTTGTGGCGGGAGCTATATCTCAGCCTGAGTGTGGTTGCCAACGCCACCAGCAAGGTGCGCATCGGCCCCACGGTCACCAACGCCCTGACTCGGCACCCAGCCGTGGCCGCATCAGCCATCGCCACGCTGAACGAGATCTCCGGCGGGCGGGCGTTCTTGGGGATCGGCAGCGGGGACAGCGCCATCCTGAATCTAGGATTGCGACCGGCGCGCTTGAGTGAGATGAAGGAATATATCGAGGCATTGCGTGCCTTGCTCTCTGGCCAGTCCCACGACTACAGAGGCCGGTCGATCCATGTGCAATGGTCAGAGAACCCGGTGCCCATAGTCATGTCTGCGGAGGGACCCAAGACCCTGGCTCTGGCCGGGGGAATCGCCGACGCCGTGATCATCCACTCAGGCCTGACCACCGACGTCCTGGCCGACACCATCGCCCGCATCAAGGAGGGAGAACGTGCCGCGGGCAGGCCTGGAGGCTCGGCCGAGGTGTGGGCCTTCGCCAAGTGCAACATCTCCGACCGGCGCGAAGACGCCATCAACGAGATAAAGATGGCTCTGGCGGCATCTGGCCATCACGCTTTCCGGTTTACCCTCGAGGGCAAGAACGTTCCTGAGGAGCTCCAGGAATCGGTCATGGCCCTCCAGGGAGAGTATGTCCCATCTGAGCACGAGCAACTGGGCGAAACCCGCAACGCGGCCCTGAGCGACGAACTGGGCCTAACCGACTTCCTGGCAGACCGGTTCGCCGTGGCTGGTACGCCGGATGAGTGCTTGGAAAAGGTGCGTACCATCAAGGACGCAGGCGTGGATCACCTTCTGATCTTGGCCATCAGCTCAGAGTCGGATAACATCATTCGCCGCTTCGGTGAAGAGGTAATCGCCCGCCTGTAAAGGCTTCCACTGCCGGACAGGCGGGTTCCAGGCTGGTCAGCTTTGGAGAGATTTCCGGATTTCGTGAGGCTCATGCCGGATTTGGGTTGACTTGCCCTAGTTATGCGCTAGACTAAGGTTAGCTAAAATTAGGACGACTCGGAGGGACCAAATGGAAGGCAAGTTCCAGCTAGAGATTACCTACTGCGTTAGTTGACAGCACCACGCTGTCGCCACGTGGATGGCGAATGAATTTTTCCGGCACTATGGCAAAGACGTTGCTATCGCAATATCTCCCCGCGGCCAGGGCATCATGGAAGTATTCTTCAATGGCGAGCGGATCTTCGACAAGAAGGGCGAAGGCAACATCTACCCCGACCTGAAACGGGTCCGGGAAATGCGCCAAGTCATCGACGCCAAGTTGGAGGCTCTCGAGCCTGCACCGGCCGACGACTAAACCTTCTCTAAACAAAAGGCCCTCCTGAAAAGGAGGGCCTTTTTTATTTCCCGGGTCATTCCCTGCTGTCATTTTTGTCCCCTCTCGTCATCCCTACCCTCATCGTCATTCCGGTGAAGGCCGGAATGACGGAGCGGTGCGCCTAGAAGGGGACCCCCGTAGGCGCGGGGTTTTAACCCGCTTCACTTCGCCTAATCTTCGTGCGTCCCCGCATGGAAAAATCTCCGCAACCTGCGGAATCGTTTTATCTCTCAACCTTGGATGAATGTGGGCGTGGCGGGTTGAAACCCCGCGCCTACATTAGGTGTTCTGCCCAGAGGCCTATCTCTGGAGGAGACTTGACTGAGGCAAACTACTCGGATTCCGGCGAAGGCCGGAATGATGGAAGGAGCGGGCCTAAATAATCGTCTGGACCCTGGCCCAGATGTCCCGGCTGAGCTCTTCTGGTGGGCGTTGGCCGTCTAGCACGAGCCATCCGCCAGGATCAGCGGCGGCCAGGGCGCTGTAGCCACGGTGTATTCGGCGGTGGAAGTCCACGGGGGCGTCATCAAAGTTGTCTTCGCTGCCGCCGCTTTTCCGGGCTAAAGCTGTCTCCACATGCAGGTCCAAGAAAACTGTTAGGTCCGGTTCCAGACCGCCGGTGGCTTCCCGGTTTAACCGCTCGATCAACTCCCGGTCCAGACCCCGGCCATAGCCCTGGTAGGCCATGGTGGAACTGGTGAAACGGTCGGCTATTACCACCCCGCCCTGTTGCAAGAACGGCCTGATCACGTTCTGGACCAACTGGGCGCGGGCAGCCTCAAAGAGCATCAATTCGCTCATGGGGGTCATGGCCTTGCCGGACTTCAGGAGACGCCGTAGAGACTGGCCCAAGGGTGTGCCCCCAGGCTCATGAGTGCGAAGGACTTTGACTCCCCTTCGGCGCAGGCGGCGCAACAATGAGCGTGCCTGGGTGCTCTTTCCCGAACCGTCGCCGCCCTCAAATACGATAAAGCAGGCCATCGGTCGTTAGACCCTATAGAACAGGACGGCCCGTTCGGGCTCCCGGCCTTGGCTGACGGAGGCCACGTTGTAACGCTGCCCCAGCAGGTGCTGCAGCCGCCGGATATAAGAGCGTTGCGGCGTCAGGTGCACGGTCTGCTCGCCGGCCAAGACCCGGTTGGCGGCGTCTTCGGCTTCGTCCATGGCTTTCTCCATGGCGGGCGAACTGTTCTGGCTCGTGAAGGGAGGGCCGTCCTCATCGTTTCCCAGATTAGGAATCACGCCGGCTCCGGCGCCGTTTCCGCCGCCGTGCCATTCCTTGATAACCGTTTGCAGGAATTCCTGTAACTGGGGCATGGTGTTCTTTCGGAGCACGCAGACCGGAGTTCCGCTGGACTCCGCGATGCGGACCAACTGGGAGCCCCGGCGGTAATGGGTCTTGGTGGTCAGGACCAGGTCGGCCCGTCTCAGTTCGTTGACGACTTGCACCACGATCCCCGATTCGGCGGCCGCTGCCTCCAGCTTGTCCCGGCCCACGCCAAAGAGGAACACCCGCACTTCAGACGCTTTGACAGCCGCTTCTGGTTCCACCATGGCAACCGGAGCGCCCATCTGGGTTTGGGCCTGTGGCGTTTGGCCCTGTGACTGGCGGCGGCCACCACGCCGGTTGTCGGGTGTCCAGGCGCCTGGTTGGGCCTCACTGACCCTGGTTTCTTCCTGGGTGCGTTTTACCTCGCCATCTTCGCCCATGGATCGGACCTCAGGCGCGATGGGGAAGCCCCGCAGCCATTGGTCGACTACCTGGGCGACATTGTCGTGGACGGCCAGTTTGTCCCAGCCTTGTATCTCGACCACCACGTCAAACGTCGGCGGGGCCTTGCGTTCCAGGACGCTCTTCTGGGTTCCCCGGTACCGGGCTTCCTGATCTCCCAGGGTCACGGTCTGAATGCCGCCAACCAGGTCGGAAAGTGTGGGGTTCATGATCAAGTTGTCCAGGGAGTTGCCGTGGGCCGTGGCGATCAGTTGCACCCCCCGTTCGGCGATGGTCCGGGCCGCGGCGGCCTCCTGCTCAGTGCCCATCTCATCGATGATGATGGTCTCGGGCATGTGGTTCTCAACGGCTTCTATCATTATTCCGTGCTGTTGGGAAGGTGTCCCAACCTGCATCCGCCTGGAGCGGCCGATAGCGGGGTGGGGCACGTCGCCGTCGCCGGCGATCTCGTTGGACGTATCGACGATGATCACCCGTTTCCGGGCTTCTTGGGACAGGACCCGGGCCATCTCCCGCAGCATGGTGGTCTTGCCCACGCCGGGGCGGCCCAAGAGGAGGATGTTCTTTCCGGAGAATGCTAGGTCTTCGATGATCTTGATGGTGCCGAAGACCGCCCGGCCGACCCGGCAGGTGATGCCTACGACCTGCCCCCGACGGTTGCGGATGGCGGATATCCGGTGGAGGGTGCGTTCGATGCCGGCGCGGTTGTCGTCGCCGAAATTGCCGACCCGTTCAATCACGTTCTCCAGATCGGCGGCGGTAACAGGAGCCTCGTCTAGGTCGGCGTCACCCGACACGAACCGGGCCTCGGGCAAACGCCCCAGGTCCAGCACGACCTCCAGCAATTGGTTCAGGTCGTCGCGGGTCCGCAAGACCTCGGCGACGCCAAGGGGAAGAACGTTCAGCACCAGGTCCAGCTCTAGCTGTTCCCTCTCGCTCCGTTCCGTCTCGCGCTTTTCTTCGTCACGCCCTTCTTCCTGAATCTCTTCCTGCACCGTTGCCAATATCACGCCTCCACGTAGGAAAATCCGCGATTTCTAACCGGCACCGTAATTGTCTTGATCAACACAGTATAACGCCCGGCCTCCTGCAGGCCTTGGCGGTCCAATAATCCCGCGATGTGTTCCTGGTAATCAGGCACGAGCCAGTTCTGCGCCTGGCAGGACATGCGTACCAGATGCGGAGCTGTTTCCGGGTAATCGGGGTGCCCCACCAATTGTCCCGCGGCGGTCTTGCCGAAGGGTTCACGCATCCGCCAGCCGACGATCTTGTCGTCAACTTTCAGAACTGTTTCGTTCCGGCGAGTTTGGGCCGGCTCCTGGGAGTCCAGCCACTGGTCAATGGTCACACCTATGCCTTCTCTGACCCGCTGCGGAGTGGCCGCGCAGTATAGCTGGAACAGGCCCTGTTGGTCCGGCGCGCACCGGTCTGCCGCGGTAAAACTGCTCGGCACGTCTCCGGAAACGGGCGCGTCCGGCAACCATGCGTTTCCCGTGAGGTGCAGTTCCTCATAGTACGGAAAGAACCCAGCTCTCCGGGCTTCGTCCACGATCTCGCTGTCGCAGGGCAACCTGAGGAAAACCCTTTCGGCGCCGCGAGACCCGGCACATTGGGCGATCTGATCCAGAAGGTCCAACGTTTGCTCGCGCTCTTTCAGGTGCAACCGGTCCACTTCCCAGGCGCGGGCGCCGCTGCGGATCCGGGCCGAAGCGAGACTGCTCAGGCTCATGCCGTTCCAGTCGCCCACGGTCACTCGGTTCGAGCTAAGGGACAGCGATTGCCGCCAGAAGGTTGAGTTGCGCAACGGACGGCAGCACACCACCAATTCGATGGGCGCAGCCAAGTTGTTCCCATCCGGAGCGTCGGCCACCATACAGCGCAGGGCATCACTCAACCGGAAGGCGGTGATCATGAGGGACTGTTACCGGACTTAGGTGTCTTGCCGTTGCCGGAGGCCAGTTCCAGGAAATAGCTGTGGAACCGGTAGTCGTTGGTCAGTTCGGGGTGGAAGGACGTGGCGATCAGGTTGCCCTGTTGCACGGCCACCGGTCGGTCTACGTCCAGAGCGGAAAGAACCTTCACACCTTCACCGACACGGATTATCAATGGAGCCCGGATGAAAATGGCGTGGAAGGGATCCGGTCCCAGACCGCACACGTCCAGAGATTGCTCAAAGCTGTCCACCTGGCGGCCAAAGGCATTACGCTGCACGCCGATGTCCATCACGCCCAATGGGACGGGATCTTTTTCTGTGATCTCCTGAGAGAGCATGATCATGCCGGCGCAGGTGCCCCAGACTGTGTGGCCCTGCTCGGCCATCCGTGCCACGGGCTCTCTTAGATTGTAGATGGTCATCAGACGGCTGAGCGTGGTACTTTCACCCCCTGGGATGATCAGTCCGTCCAGCGAGTCTAGGTGTCCTGGGAGCCTAATCTCCCGGGCCTTTACACCTAGCTTGCCGAGGACAGCTATATGTTCGGCGAAGTCGCCTTGTAACGCTAAGACGCCTACTTCCAACTCGGCCTGCTGATACTCCGGTTTAGATCGATCGTGGTCGGGTTCCTACTTGCTCCGGGCGGCCAGCAGTTCCTCTTCGGGGAGAGACTTGGCGCTGATGCCGACCATCGCCTCGCCCAGGCCCTTGGAGACCTCGGCAAGAATCTTGGGGTCGTTGTAGTGAGTCACTGCCTGGACGATGGAGTAGGCCCGGCTGGCCGGGTCGCCTGACTTGAAGACCCCTGAGCCCACGAAGACGCCGTCGGCGCCCAGTTGCATCATCAGAGCGGCATCGGCCGGGGTGGCCACGCCGCCGGCGGCGAAGTTGACCACTGGCATGCGGCCCAATTCCTTGGTCTTGATCAACAGTTCCAGGCTCACCTGCATGTCCCGCGCTTCAACTACCAATTCGTCTTCGGGCATGTTTCCCAGCTTGCGGATCGCATCCTGGACAGCGCGCATGTGGCGAACGGCTTCAACAACGTCGCCGGTGCCAGCCTCGCCCTTGGTGCGGATCATGGCGGCGCCTTCAGAAACGCGGCGCAGGGCCTCGCCCAGGTTGCGGCAGCCACAGACGAAGGGCACGTTGTAGTCTTGCTTCCAGATGTGGTGCAGTTCGTCGGCCGGGGTCAGCACCTCGGACTCGTCGATGTAGTCGACGCCGAGAGACTCCAGTATCTGGGCCTCAACGAAGTGGCCGATACGGACCTTGGCCATGACTGGAATACTCACCACGTCCATGATGTCGCAGATGATCTGCGGGTCGGTCATTCGGGCCACACCACCGTCGGCGCGGATGTCGGCAGGCACACGCTCCAGGGCCATGACGGCCACCGCTCCTGATTCCTCGGCTATCTTGGCCTGCTCGGCGTTCACCACATCCATGATGACTCCACCCTTCAGCATCTGGGCGTGACCGGCTTTGACCGTAAACGTCCCTGTTAGTACCTCGACCATCTTCGCCGTCCTCCGTGTATCTGCAATTTTGTTTATTTGGCAGGAGACGAATCCCTCAGGAATGCCTGGGAAATCAGTATCACTTGCGACTGTATTATACGCCTACGGCATGTTAATTATCAATTGAGGCCGGCGGGTTGGCATAGCCGGAACAGGCGTGTGCCGGAGAATACGACGGGAACGCCGATATTCTTCTTGACAGGGTACGGGCACAGATTTGATAATAAGGGCTACTGCCGAGGTAGCTCAGGTGGTAGAGCACGGCACTGAAAATGCCGGTGTCGACAGTTCGAGTCTGTCCCTCGGCACCATTAACAACTTGGACCCGGTCGACAGGCCGAAATAGCATAGAGCGGAAGTGGCTCAGTGGTAGAGCACCTCCTTGCCAAGGAGGGGGTCGCGAGTTCAAATCTCGTCTTCCGCTCCAATTTTCAGGTATAAAAAAGCCCCTGTTTGTTAATCAGGGGCCTTTGTTTTTGCCGATTGACACCAATTTATTGGCTGGCGGACTGGATTGCGGCCTTGGGCGTCCGTGTATCAATCAAGCCTTCTTCAAATCGAAGTGCCGCAGCTTCCTGCAAACTTGGAACCACGTGGGAGTAGATATCCAATGTGGTACTCACTTTGGCATGGCCCAGTCGTTCTTGAACGATTTTCGGGTGAACCCCTTGCTTCAACATAAGCGACGCGTGGGCATGACGGG
>Ga0207990_1001262_pt1 | contig 13270 bp, 8 predicted proteins | sample ETNtaG_8_FD_185780 | JGI IMG/M metagenome (GOLD analysis project Ga0207990, IMG submission 185780) | Marine microbial and viral communities from oxygen minimum zone, Eastern Pacific Ocean - ETNP201406SV75 (SPAdes) (version 2) | ecosystem: Environmental > Aquatic > Marine > Oceanic ...
AAAACCACTCTGTTCTTCCCCAATAATCGAACCTCCTCCTCTCATTTCTAGATCTTGAGATGCCACATTAAAACCAGAACCTAATTGATCTAAAGAATTAATTACACTTAGTCGTTTTTTACTGTTATCGGTTAATTCATTTTCATTGTAAGTAAGATAAGCATATCCTCTTTTAGAAGAACGTCCTACTCTTCCCTTTAATTGGTAAATTCCTGATAAAGAAAACATATTTGAACGATGTACAACAATCGTATTCACATGAGGCAAATCCAGTCCATTCTCAATAATATTAGTACTGATCAGTAAAGGAATCTCTTGATTATAAAATTTAGAAATTCTTGATTCTAATATTTTTGGAGATAGTTGACCATGTGCTACCACATATTTAATATTTGGTAACTTTTCTTGCATAAATTTTTCTAAAAAGGGAATATTTTTTTTTCTGGGAGTAACAAAAAATACTCCGTTTTTTCTTCCGATAATTTCTCTTTTTATTGCCTCAATTATGGTGAATTCATCAAAAGGAGATATAAAAGTCCTTACAGATAAGCGTTCGTAAGGTGCTGTTAATATTAAACTTAAATCCCTAATTCCAGATAAAGACATTGAAAGGGTCCTGGGTATAGGTGTTGCTGATAAGGAAATAACATGTGCTCTAGGTGCTATTTCTTTAAGCTTCTCCTTTTGTTGGGTGCCAAATTTTTGTTCTTCGTCATAAATAATCAAGCCTAGTTTTTTAAAAAAAATTTTATCGCTTAATAAGGCATGTGTACCGACAATAACTTGTGTTGATCCGTTTTTTATTGAATCATATATCTCAAATTTTTCTTTATCAGGCACAAATCTTGATATTTGAGATACTTTTATGCCAAAAGGCATAAATCTTTTTGTAAAATTTTCAAAATGCTGACGTGACAATAAAGTAGTAGGAACAAGAACTATACTTTGTAAATTTGACCTAGCTGCTAAATAAATAGCTCTTATAATAACTTCAGTTTTGCCAAAGGCAACATCTCCAACAATCAATCGATCTGCTGGTATATCTTTTTTAAAATCATTGATAACATCCTCGATTGCACTAAGTTGATCATCTGTTTCAATAAATGGAAATGTACTGACAAATTTATCATAATCTGCAGCTTCAAATTGTATTGAATAAGATTGAGATTGAAATCTTTTAGCAGCTATAGCTATTAATTTTTTGGCTGCATCTTTTATCTTGTTTTTAGCCTCAGCTTTTCTTTTTTGCCAATGTGAATGTCCAAGTTTATCCAGTAATACATTGTGATCTTCGTCATTACTATATTTGGTAATATAATTGAGATTTTCTACAGGCAAAAAAAGTTTTTGATTGTCAGCAAACTCTAGTTCAACACAATCGTGGAAAGAGCTATTAATACCTATTTTTTTGATATCAAGAAATCGACATAGGCCATAATCTGAATGAACAAGAACGCTTTCTTTTGTTAATTTGTTAATTTCTTCAAAGAAAATATTTTTATTTTTAATACTTTTTTCTTTGGTTGCAAAATTATAACCAAATAAAGATTTTTCATTTAAGAAAATTAGTTTACCTAATTCAAAAGCATCGTCAATTTCTAAAGTGGTAATGTAGAAATTAATATTTTCTTTAATTTCTTGAAAATTTTTAATATGATTTAAAGAAATATTTAAATTTTCATAAATTATCTTATGCACTCTATCAAGTGAACCTAGGGATCGACAGCAAATGATAATAGTTTTTAATTTGCTATGGATATTAAAAAATTTATCAATAAAATCAAAATCAATTTCTTTTCTAATAGATGATAAATTAGGTATTTTTTTTATGTTAGCTTTTTTTGACTTTTCATCAGTAAACTCAGAAAATTTAATTAAATCACTTTTAGATAAATAATGATTAGTTTCGTTTGAAGAAAGATATAGTTGATCAGGTTTTAAATAAAAATTATCATTTAGTTGTTTTCTTGCTTTGAAAAAATCATTAATATTTTCAATTCTATTCTCTAACAAATCATTAAACTGACTATTCACTATAACTTGACAATCATTTACAAAATTGAAAAAAGTCTCCATTTTTTCCAGAAAAAAAGGTAAAAACTGTTCTCCACCAGGTGGTAAAATTGACTCAGAAAATGAATTATATACTTGGCTTAATCTATAATTAGAAAAAATCTCTCGGAAGTTTTTTCTAAATAATGTTATCGTTTCATCATTAATCAGTAACTCACTTGATGGGTGAATGTATATTTTTTCATTTTCTATTTTTAATAACCGTTTTTGAGTAAGTCGATCAAACTCATATATACTTTCAATATTATTGTCAAAAAAATCTATTCTTAGAGGATTTTTTCGATCAACAATAAAAATATCAACAATTGAACCTCTAATGGCAAAATCAGTTTTTTCTCTTACAACTGAAGTTCTTTGATATCCTAAAGAAATAAGTTGCTGGATAAAATGATTAAAATTTAATTTTTGATTAACAAATATTGTGACATAATTTTTTTTTATGAAAGATTGATCCACTGTACGCTGAATGATTGCATTTACAGAAGATAAAATTATTTTCTTTTGTTTATTAACGGATAATTGATAAAGTGATTTTATACGTTCAGATTGAATTTCTCTCGACGGAGAAACATTGTCATAAGGTATTTGGTCCCATGATCTAAATATTAATATATCTGCTTTGGGTAAAAGCCAGAAAAGTTTAGATTGTAGTGCATATATTTCTCTGTCATCTCGGGCAATGTATAATATAGATTTTTCCTTGTTTACAAAATGTTCTGCAATTATGAATGCTTCACTACCTTTATGAACGGAACCCAGAGTTACTTTATGTCTCATTAATTAATTTATTTATTAAATCTTGATATTTAATTGAAGGTTTCGATTTCTTAGTTAAAAAATTGAAAATTACATTGTCCGAAATTTCATTAAATAAACTTGATAACAGAAGTAATTCTTCCTTGTTTAAATTATCTAATTTATCAATAATTATTCTTTTATATATAATATCTGTTTCTTTTGTTCCTGAATATAATGATCTATATCTTATAATTTTCTTTAAATTTGTAATTTCATCATTCATTATATTGGAACATTAAAGTAATAAGTTGCTGTAAGTTTGTTTTTTTACTAAATAAATACATAATATGCGACCACAAAAGATAAATTCTATATTTTCTCCAATCTCTCAACTTCCTGGTGTTGGACCAAAGATAGAGGGTTTATTTAATAGAGTGGGAATATATCGGTATATTCATTTTTTATGGCACATTCCCTATAATTTAATAAAAAGAGAAAAATATAAAAATATTCATGAAGCCAAAATAAATTCACTAGTCACACTAAAATTAAAAATTTTGGAGCACAAACCTTCTCGTTTTAAAAGGCAACCTTACAGAATTCTTTGTCTATGTGAAGATACTCCGATTGATATAGTTTATTTTTATGCAAGACATCCAGTTATAAGAAGCACTTTACCTATAGGAAAAGAAAGATATGTATCAGGAAAATTGGAATTTTTTAGAAATAATTTTCAAATAACCCATCCATCACACGTGATTAAAACTGAGCATCTTAATGAAATGAAGGATGTTGAGCCTATTTATGGTTTAACCGCAGGATTATCGCAGAGAATTGTTCTAAAATACATGCAAAAAATACTTACGTCATTGCCTGAATTAGAAGAATGGATTGAAGAAAAATATACTAATAAATATTCCTTTCATAGTTGGAAAGAGTCTCTTCTTACAATTCATAATCCAGAAAATATTGAAGACCTGATAAATAATAATATTTTTAGGCGCAGATTGGCTTTTGATGAATTACTTGCCCATCAATTAGCAATAGCAATAATTAGAAATTCAAATCAAAAAAAACGAGGGATTAGTTTTGATTCAAATCAAAAAATTGTTCAAGTATTTATTAAATCACTCCCGTTTCAACTAACTAAATCACAGTTAGATGCTTGGTCGGAAATAAATAATGATCTAAGTTCAGATAATCAAATGGTTCGTCTCTTACAAGGAGATGTGGGATCGGGGAAAACTATAGTTGCTCTTTTAGGAATGATTCAATCAATTTCCTCTGGATATCAAGCAGCTATGATGGTTCCAACCAGTATATTGGCTAATCAACATTTTAAAAACATTTCTAAACTTGTCTCAAGTTTATCTATCAAAGTTTTGATATTAACTGGAAAGGATAAAGGAAGGTCGCGAATTGAAAAAATAGAAAAAATTAAAAACGGAAGTGCTCAAATAATTATAGGGACTCACGCTTTAATTCAAGATGATGTATCTTTTAAATCTATAGGCTTAGTCGTAATAGACGAACAACATCGATTTGGCGTTTTTCAAAGAATGGCTTTTACTTACAAAGGACTTAAACCTTCAATATTAGTTATGAGTGCAACACCAATACCTAGAACTTTATCTCTAGCAGCTTATGGAGACATGGATGAAAGCAGAATCACTGAAAAACCTATTGGAAGGTTACCAATTATTACAACTTCGCTATCAATTTACAAAGAGAATAATTTAATCGAAAGACTAAAGGAGAAGCTAAAAACAAATAATAAAGTTTATTGGATATGCCCTTTAGTAGAAGAATCCGAAGCAATAGACTTAAAAGCAGCAACTATACGATTTGAAAACTTAAAGAATATTTTTAAAAATAAAGTTCTTTTAATTCATGGGCGCCTTCCAGAAAAAGAAAAGGAAGAAATAATGGAAAAATTTCAGAATCAGGATTTTAAAATACTAGTTTCAACTACTGTAATTGAGGTAGGAATAGATATTAAAGAGGCAACCACAATAATAATTGAGCATTCTGAGAGATTTGGATTGGCGCAACTCCACCAACTCAGAGGTCGTGTTGGTAGAAATGATATTCAATCCAATTGTATTTTATTACATAAAGATAACATGGGAGAAAATGCTAAAAAAAGAATAAAAAAGATGAAAGAAACAACTGATGGTTTTGAAATAGCTGAAGAGGATTTAAAAATAAGAGGTCCTGGTGAAGTTTTAGGAAGAAAACAATCAGGATTGCCCTCTTTTAAACTAGCGGACTTAAGTTTTGATGCAGATTTACTTGGAGATGTAAGAGAAAGTGTTTTAAATACAATTTCTTTAGATCCTAAGCTTAAAAGTAAAAAAGGGGAGAATTTACGACATCTATTATATTTATTTGAACGTGATGTGGCTATTAAAACTTTAATGGCTGGATAATGACTAAAAATATTTTCTCAAAAGGAATACGATTTCAGTGTCAGGGATCTTCCAATTGTTGCGTGTCTAGAGGTTCTTATGGATTTGTATATCTAAGTAAAAAAGATATTTTAAGATTAGCTAAATATACAGATCTACCGATTAAAGATTTTATAAATCTCTATTGTGATAAAACTGATGGGTTTGTTCATTTTAAAGAACGTAGAAAAAATGGAGAATGTCAATTTTTAGAAAAAAAGCGTTGCTCTATTTATGTAGCTCGACCTACTCAATGTAGAACTTGGCCTTTTTGGGATGAAAACATGAAAACAAAAATATGGAATAAAGAAATGCAATCATTTTGTCCTGGCATTGGTAAAGGCGAAATTATTCAACCTTCTCAAATTGAAAAACATATAAATGCAGATAGAAAAAATGAGGATGAGATGATAAATGAGGTGCTAAAAAGTTAATCCCCAGAAGAAACAAACTCCATATCTTTAAATTTTCCAACATACATTTTATTTTTCATTTTTAACAATATCTTTATTGTTGTTCCCTCTAAAACAACTTCCAACAATTGTTCATTTTTTTTTAAAATATCACAAGTTTTTGAAATTCCAGTTGCTATATTCTTAATTTGAGTTTTTTGCATATGCAAGAATGTGATGGCGAGCCCTGGAGGATTCGAACCTCCGACAAACTCCTTAAAAGGGAGCCACTCTACCTGGCTGAGTTAAGGGCCCGTAAACGTTAAAACCTATATAGTTCAAATAATCTTAACGCAAGAAATTATGATCTTGTATTTTTCTCATCTAAAACTTTAATAGTATTGTTAGTTACAAAACTAGATACATCTCCTCCAAGTTTATGCACTTCTTTTACAAGGTTAGATGAAATAAAAGATTTTTGGTCAGATGTCATAAGAAAAATAGTTTCTATTTGAGGATTCAATTGATAATTCATTCCGGTCATCTGAAATTCATATTCAAAATCTGAAACTGCCCGAAGTCCACGAATTATACAAGTTGCTTCGTTAGATTTAGCAAAATCTGTTAACAAACCTTTGACGTTTTTTATGAAGACATTCTCATTATCAGAGATGAGATCTTTTAAGTCGTTTTGAATAATTTCTTTTCTTTCATCAAGAGAAAGTAAAGGTTTTTTATTATCATTATCCGCTATACCAATTATTAAATTATCTACTATTTTTAAAGAACGCCTAATTATATCAAGATGGCCATAAGTTAATGGGTCAAAAGTACCCGGATAAATACCAATTTTGTTTTTCATTTATTGAATTCTATATCTTCAAGTCTTGACACATATACAATTTTATCAGTTTCTGGTATTTTAAAAATAGAGACTCCTTGAGTTGTACGTCCCATAATTCTTATTTGGTTAATTTTAACACGTATTATTTGCCCTTTATCACTAACCATTATTATCTGATCTTTTTCATTAATAACAAAAGAATCAATGACTTTACCATTTTTTTTTGTGGTTTTAATATTCTCGATTCCCTTACCATTAGTACTTTGTATCTTATACTCATAAGCTGAAGATCTCTTTCCATATCCTTTTGTAGTGATGGATAAAAGAAATTGTTCATTATTATAAAGTTCATTAAAATTTGTATTTTTAATAGATTTATTTTTTCTAGTTTCTGAAGCATATTTTAAGTATTCATTTCTAATATTTATATTTATTAAAGAATGGTTTAAAACAGCTTGAGAAATTAAAAAATTATTTTTTTCAAGTTTAATACCTCTATTGCCTTTAGAATTTAATCCTGAAGTTAATCTTAATTTATCTAAATGAAATCTTAGACATTTGCCATCGGAGGTGGATAATAAAATATCTTGATTATCATTTGCAATTTTAACACTAATTAATTTATCATTATTAATCAATTTAATACTTAATTTACCTGTCCCTCTTAAATCTCTTTTTCCACTTTTAGCAACGTCAATTAATTTATTTTTTCTAATCATGCCTTGTTTAGTTGTAAAAACAACCAAATAGTTGGACCAATCATTTTCATTAACTGGTAGCGGAAGAAATGTGGCTATTTTTTCACCTTCTGAAAATGGTAAAAGATTAACTATCGGTTTTCCTCTAGCTTTTAAACTTGCTTCAGGAATGTCATATGATTTTAAAGAATATACTTTTCCAAATGAAGAAAATACTAATAATTTTGTATGAGTTGTTGCTAAATGTATCTCTTTTACAAAATCTTCCTCCCGTGTAGACATGCCTGTTTTTCCTTTTCCACCTCTATTTTGAGCGCGGTAATTATCTAAAAGTGAACGTTTAATATAACCGTTATTTGAAATTGTAATGATTATATCTTCTTGTTGAATATAACTAATATCATCTATTTGTTCATACTCCCTATCAATTATTGTACTTCTTCTCGGAGTTGAAAATTCTTTTTTAATTTCATTTAATTCATCTTTAATTACATTTAATAATTTAGAACGAGAATTTAATATTTCTAAATAATTTTTTATTTCTAAAACAATATTTTCTAAATCTTTTTTTATATCCTCTCTTTCTAAACTTGTTAATCTATGGAGTCTTAACTCCAAGATCGCTTTGGCTTGGGTTTCAGTTAAAGAATATGTTTTTTTCTGAAATTTAATTGTTTGATCTCCAATAAGAGTTATAAAGTTAATGTCGGAATCAGAAAGTTTCCATTTTGATTTCATTAATTTTTCTTTCGCTTCTCTAGAATCTTTAGAAGATTTAATTAATTTGATTATTGGGTCAATGTTGTTATTTGCAACAACTAATCCTATTAAAACATGTGCTTTGTTACGAGATTTATTTAAATTAAAAATTATTCTTTTTGTTACAACTTCTTCTCGAAAGTCTATAAAGGAAGAAATCATATCTTTTAAATTCATTTGCTCTGGCCTTCCCCCATTGAGCGCTAGCATATTAGAATTAAAAGTTGTTTGAAGAAGAGTGTGTTTGTATAATTGATTGAGAATTACATTTGAGTCAACATCTCTCTTCAATTCAATTACTACCCTAACCCCATTTCTATCAGATTCATCTCGTAAATCAGAAATACCATCAATTATATTAGTGTGAACTGTTTCTGCTATTTTTTCTATAAGTCTTGATTTATTAACTTGGTAAGGCAGTTCATTTAGAATGATAGCTTCTCTATCTTTCTTAAAATTTTCTATTGAAATTTTGGATCTTAGTACGCACGCTCCTCTTCCAGTCTGATAAGCTTCTTTTATTCCTTTAATTCCAATTATTTCCCCCCCTGTAGGAAAATCCGGACCTAAAACAAATTTATTTAAATTTTCTATGTCACAACCTGGATTGTCAATACAAAAAAGAGTAGCGTCTATTACTTCTCCTAAATTATGAGGTGGAATATTTGTTGCCATTCCAACGGCAATTCCTGAAGCTCCATTAACTAAAAGATTTGGATACTGGGCAGGAAGAACAGTCGGCTCTTTTGTAGAATCATCATAGTTTGGCTGAAATAAAACTGTCTCCTTATCAAGATCGGCAACAATTTTTTCTGAAATTTTTGCTAATCTTGCTTCAGTATATCTCATAGCAGCAGGTGGATCTCCATCAATAGATCCAAAATTACCTTGTCCATCAATTAATTCTAATCGCATGGAAAAATCTTGCGCCATTCGAACCATAGATTCATAAATTGCAGCATCACCATGAGGATGATATTTTCCCATAACATCTCCTACAATTCTCGCAGATTTTTTATAGGCTTTGTTAAAATTGTATCCTGATTCATTCATGGCATATAAAATCCTTCTATGAACAGGTTTCAATCCATCTCTACAATCAGGAAGAGCCCTTGAAACAATTACAGACATCGCATAATCCAAATATGATTTCTTCATCTCATCTACTATTGAGACACTAGAAATATTATTCAAATCTGGGTTTTTTCCAGGCGCAATTATATTGTCCGTCAAAGATAAATCCTTATTTTCTGGTAAAAAATTAAGTTTTTTTTATAACAAATTTATGAATAGGTAACAATCTATATAAACATATTTATTTATATAAATTATAGTTATATATCAAATAGTTACAATTAAATATTAATGTATAAAGTTAAAATGGAATGTCATCATCAAGATCCTGAGAATCACTTACTTGAGAATCTAATGTATCTTCTAACTTACTATCTAAGGAAGAACTATTTGGCGCTTCTTCGATAGAGGCTGATCCACTATTTCTAGAGTCTAACATGGTTAAAGTGCTATTATATCCCTGTAAAACAACTTCAGTGGTATATTTATCATTGCCGTCTTTATCTTGATATTTGCGGGTTGATAATTCACCCTCAACATAAATTTTAGAGCCTTTTTTTATATACTTTTCAATGACATCAACTAAACCTTCATTAAAAACAACAATATTGTGCCATGAAGTATTTTCTTTTTGTTCCTGAGTATTACGATCTTTCCAACGTTTTGAAGTAGCGATTGAAAATGATGCCATTTTTTTTCCAGATTGCATCGAGCGTATTTCAGGATCTCTTCCAAGGTTACCTAACAAAATTACTTTATTAACACTACCACTCATTTAAAATCCTTATATATAAATATATAACAAGAAATGAGAAATTAGCTAATAAAAATTATCAATGAATCTGGATAAAATTATCATTAAGGGAGCTCGTGAGCACAACTTAAAAAATATTGATCTAGAAATACCTAAAAATAAAATGATTGTAATAACTGGCGTTAGCGGGTCAGGAAAGTCTACTTTAGCTTTTGATACAATTTATTCAGAAGGTCAAAGAAAGTATGTTGAAAGTTTATCAGCATATGCAAGACAATTTCTTCAAATGATGAGCAAACCAGATGTAGATAGTATAGATGGACTCTCTCCTGCTATATCTATTGAACAAAAAACAACTCAAAAAAACCCAAGAAGCACAGTAGGAACAGTAACGGAAATATATGACTATTTGAGAGTTCTTTTTGCTCGTGTTGGTGTTCCTTATTCACCGACAACGGGTTTGCCCATTAAATCCCAAAGTGTAAGTGAAATTACCGACTTGATAATTGCTAATAATAAAAATCTTCGTATATATATTTTATCCCCCATAGTTAGAGATAGAAAAGGTGAATACAAAAAAGAAATTGAAGAAATAAAAAGAAAGGGATTTCAAAGACTAAAGATTGATAATAAAATATATGACATTGACGATATTCCTAAATTAAAAAAAAACTATAAACATAATATTGATATTCTTGTTGATAGACTTGTGATTAAAAAAGAAATTCAACAACGATTATCTGAAAGTATAGAAACTGCATTAAATTTGTCTGATGGATTAATTTATGTTGAAAATATAGATACAAAAAAAATAAATATTTATTCTTCAAAATTTGCCTGTCCTGTGTCAGGTTTTTCAATAGAAGATATTGAACCAAGATTATTTAGTTTTAATGCTCCTCAAGGAGCTTGTGAAGAATGTGATGGATTGGGTATAGAAAAATACTTTGACGACAAAAAAATTATCCCTGATAACTCAAGATCTTTATTGGAAGGAGCTATAAAACCTTGGGAGACAAAGGTTTTTGGCTATCAAAAAAAAATGTTTCTTGAAACAATAGGAAGGATTTTCAGGGAATTTAAAATTAAAACTAAAATTCCTTGGAAAGATATACCTTTAAAAATCCAAAACTTGATCCTATATGGTGACGAAAATAATCAGATTAAATCTTTAACAAAATTTGAAGGAATCATAAACTTTATTGATAGAAAATATAGTGAAACAGAAAGATGGTGGGTACAATATGAATTGGAAAAATACTTATCCGAAAGAAATTGTGAAGTATGTAGGGGATTTAGGCTCAATGAAAAAGCACTAGCTGTAAAAATTTACAATCATCATATAGGGAATGTTACACAGAAATCTATAAAGAAATGTTTAAATTGGTTTAAAAAATTATCTTCTAAACTTGATGCCAATCAATCAAAAATTGCCGAAAGTATAATTAAAGAAATTCATGATAGATTGAATTTTTTAAATAAGGTTGGTCTTGATTACTTATCTTTATCAAGAGCCAGTAAAACACTTTCAGGAGGTGAAAGCCAAAGAATAAGACTTGCAAGTCAAATAGGTTCAGGATTAACAGGAGTTTTATATGTTTTAGATGAACCTACTATTGGATTACATCAAAAAGATAATCAACAACTCATTCAAACTTTATTTAGATTAAGAGATTTAGGTAATACGGTAATTGTTGTAGAACATGATGAAGAAGCTATCAGAAATGCTGATCACATCGTTGACATAGGAGTAAAGGCCGGTATTCATGGGGGTGAAATAATTGCTGAGGGGAAACTTTTACAAATATTAAAGAATAAAAAAAGTTTAACATCTCAATATTTAAATAAAATTAAACTTATTGAAGTCCCCAAAAAAAGAAGACAAATTGATAAAAACAAAATATTAAAAGTTTATAAAGCTAATACTAATAATTTAGATAATATAACTGTAATTTTCCCTCTAAGCACTTTCACATGCATTACCGGAGTATCTGGAAGTGGAAAATCATCTTTAGTTTTTGATACATTGTATCAACGTTTGGATGAATTTTTTAATAGATCATTAAACAAAGAGGAAAAAAATTATAATGTCATGGGTGTAAAAAATATTGATAAAATAATTGATATAAACCAGTCCCCTATAGGTAGAACTCCAAGATCTAATCCCGCAACATATACAGGTTGTTTTACTCCTATTCGTGATTGGTATGCAGGCTTAAATGAATCAGCTGCCAGAGGATATAAGCCAGGTAGATTTTCATTTAATGTCAAAGGTGGACGATGTGAAAATTGTGAAGGAGATGGAGTTAAAAAAATTGAAATGCATTTTTTGGCGGATGTATATGTAGAGTGTGATACCTGTAAAGGAAAGAGGTATAATAGAGAAACATTAGAAATAAAATACAAAGATAAGTCTATTGCAGACATTTTGAATATGACCGTTGAAGAAGGTTATATCTTTTTTAACAAAATACCAAATATTAAACAAAAATTACAAACACTTATGGATGTTGGTTTAGATTACATAAAGATAGGTCAATCAGCCACCACACTTTCAGGAGGTGAGGCTCAAAGGATTAAGCTTTCTAAAGAACTATCAAAAAGATCAACTGGTAAAACCTTGTATATATTGGATGAACCAACAACAGGTCTACATTTTGAAGATGTGAATAAGTTATTAAAAATCTTGCATACTCTTGTAAATGAAGGAAATACTGTAATAGTCATTGAACATAATTTGGATGTAATCAAAACAGCAGACCATATTATTGATTTAGGACCTTTAGGAGGTGAAAAAGGGGGGAAAATTGTATTTGAAGGTTCTCCAGAAGATATTATAATGGATAAACAAAGCTATACAGGAAAGTATTTAAAAAAATATTTAAATTAAATTGGAGGTTTAAGTGGCAAGTATATTACAATCACTAAACAAAACTATCATTGCAGGAATTATTCTTACTTTAATTCTTTTTTTTATAATTTTTTCAATATGGCCAGAAAGCAATACATGGCTTTCAGATACATATTTTTGGGGAACAATAGTTTTTCGTTATTTGCATGTTTTATCTGGCATAATGTGGATAGGACTTCTTTGGTACTTTAACTTTGTACAAATTCCAAATATGCCAAATATACCAGATGAACAAAAACCAGCAATTGGCAAAGTAATAGCCCCTGCTGCACTTTTCTGGTTTAGGTGGGCAGCTCTTTCCACAATTATAACAGGTCTAATTGTTGCTTATCTGAGCGGATATGTAAATCAAGCAATGACACTAGGATTAGTTGGAGAAACAGATCCAAAAAGCATAACAATTGGCATTGGTATGTGGTTAGGAATTATAATGGCTTACAATGTTTGGATGATCATATGGCCTAATCAGAAAAAAGCATTAGGAATAATTGATGCAACTCCAGAAGAAAAAGCAAAGAGTGCAAGAACAGCGATGCTGTTATCAAGAACAAATACTTTGCTTTCATTTCCTATGCTCTTA
>Ga0207990_1001265_pt1 | contig 13242 bp, 7 predicted proteins | sample ETNtaG_8_FD_185780 | JGI IMG/M metagenome (GOLD analysis project Ga0207990, IMG submission 185780) | Marine microbial and viral communities from oxygen minimum zone, Eastern Pacific Ocean - ETNP201406SV75 (SPAdes) (version 2) | ecosystem: Environmental > Aquatic > Marine > Oceanic ...
CCGGATGAACTCTTCACTTAATGATGCAGGTGGCTGATGGTTCGATGAATCAACCACACGTACGCTAGCTTGGGTGATCGCGACCTCAGAGGGCGTGCCGTGCATACCCTCCCTATCGCCGAAGAGTTCGTTGCGCAGCGCGTTTACGGTGGGATATTCCCACCAACTTCGCAACTTGACCTTTGGCGCTCGGTCATCGAGATCAAGATAAAGATCATGCACTGCACTGCGCATAGGAGCTAGATTGGCACCATGGCCGTTCAACACATAGATAAACTTGAAGCCTTGTCGATACAGAGATCGGAGAATGTCTTCAAACAGTTGGGCAAAAGCTCGCGCCGTCACCGAAACCGTGCCAGCAAAGTTCATATTAAATTGCGCTGGCGTGTAGCAGAGAGTCGGTGCAATCAGCATAGTGTATTTTGTGGCTGCCCTTTCAGAAATAGTGGTAACGCAAAGTGCGTCTGTGCCGATCAGGCCAATGGGCCCGTGTTGCTCCAGGGAGCCGGTCGGTAGGACGATGCCTGCACACTTGTCGAGATAATCGGCAACTTCGCGACTGGTTGCGGTTTCAAGTTTCAACTTATCTTGCTCTATTGGTAAGAGTCAAACCACGCCGCTACCGCTGCTTGGTTGCCAGCAACCACCTGTTGAATGGCCTGGCCTTCATATCGGCCAGACTACCACGCCCGAATTTTAGCTGGAAGTTCGATTGCGTTTCTCAACGCTGCGGATATGTCCGGGTTTGAGACGGGCATCGTGATAACGGGCGACTGACTGATGGCAGGCTCGCTGCTGAGGATCTGGTGCGCGCATGGGAGCAATGGCTGGTGGTTTGCCGAAATAAAAGAGCCCGCTATAGCGGGCTCTTTTATTGTTTTTCAAATTAAGAAGTGGCGTTCTATACCCCCCATTTGGCGCTCAATTTGTCAAAAAGCCCGCGAGCTTTTTGCAGGCTAATCCAGTGGTTGACATAGTTGATCCAAACTTGGTCCGCCTGTGGCAATAGAATCGCGAGCGGTGTACGAGCTATTGCTTTATCTACTGGCACAATCATCATCTGGGGATACTTGGCAATAAGCTTATAGGCTGCTATGTTTGATGTGATATGTACATCAGCCCGACCCGCTAACACTTCTGAAAAGTCAGTTGCGGGTGCTTCGACGATTGCATGCTTAGCTTTAGGAAAGTACGACTTAACATATTGCTCTTGGGTGGTGCCGAGGATTGCGGCCACAGTGACACCATCCTGGTTGATGTCTTCCCAATTGTTAAACCGGTCAGCGTTCTTTTTAAGTATCAGCGGTAACTGGCCAACATCAACATAAGACATAGAGTACCCAGCAACTTTTGCGCGCTTGGGGTTAACTGATGCAGAGCCGGTCATCTGGTACTTACCGGAAGTGACGCCAGCAACCAGTGTCTTCCATTCTGTTGGTACGTACTCAATTTTGACGCCGAGATCGGCTGCCAATGCAGTGCTGACATCGATATCAAAACCCTTATACGAATTGTCAGCAGGATTGCGCATCGTCATTGGATCCCAATCCCCTGTGGTGCCAACTTTGAGGACGCCTTCTTTGAGTATTGTGTGAAGTACTGAGTCTTGAGCCTGTGCCGTTTGCATCGCGGCCATGCCGATCAGACAGGCCAATAGCCCAACATATCGTTTTACTAATTGCATAATTTCCTCCTTGGATGAGCCAAATAAAATGACTACGAACTATATCCTATCATGATGTAGATACGAGCTGTTTTCAGCGTTACCCTACGGTCCCTGTTCTATCCTGGTGACTCAGATGTCCGGTTTCGAGTAACGCGGCATGATCGCCTGACCGCGTGGCCCACCTGACTAACTGAAGTGCTAAGGCAAAAGCCAGACAAACGCGGTGATCCTCGCGAACATTACCTGCTTTCAGTCAAAGTAGTGGCGGACGAGTGTTCGTTTGATTTCCCCACTACCGCACCATTTCACAGTGCCGCAAAAACTGCTCCCGGTGAGTTCTGTCAAGTCAGTCCCTCCTCATCCGCCACAAAAGTTGATCGAACCGGTCCTGTCCATAGAATGGTTCGGCTTTGTAAACCATCAATGGCACTCCCCAGTGACCGGCCTGAGGCATCGCCTCATTGTTGGCCTACAGGTCCTGTTCGACGCTTTGCCAACTATTTGCTTCAAGAATTTCATCCCTGTCCAAGCCAGCTACCGCCATAGCGCTTTTAAGATGGTCGCCCTTGTCCCAGCCGGGAGTTGAACCATCCCACAGCATGCGCCCGACACAGTCGAGGAATTCAAGCCCGCGTCCGGCCCGGATAGCGCCAACGAAAAGCCGGTGCAGGTGTTGGTTTCGGGGCTGGTCAGCCTTTGCGCGCCAGATCAGGCCCGGCGCCCACTCTATGGGCGATGGGTCGGGATAGGCGTAAGGCAGGCCCAAATAATCCGCCGTCCGCTGGGTGTCCGTCTCGAAATAGTGCAACTCCAGCTCGTCACGATCCCGATAGCGTTCAGGGATGCGCAGAACGCCCCCCAGAACCGGGCGAATGACGACCTCAACCCCCTGCTCGGCCAGACTGATCAGTCGATCCAGTAGGAAATAGCAGTAATCGCTCTGCATGGAATAAAAGACATCAACCCGGTCGTCCATTTGTCAAAGCGCCATTGCTTTTCGCCGGATCATCTGGTGTTCACGGATAGGTAAGCCGTCAGGTGATGGTGTGGCTATTTACGCCAGGGGTACGATATTGGCGTAACCACCGTATTTCAGCCCGGCGCCGAACAACACAATGACACTGAAATTATCTTTCCAGAGCGTACCGGTAAAGTGGTTAGTGAGTATTGTGAAATACATATTTCTTAGAGCTTATTTTTCCTTACCCATTACTGATTATTAACTCATCAGCGAGGTATCTATGCAAGCAATTCAGAAATAACTCACTCGAATGGCTGGTCGATCGATGGCGAAGGCTGGGTGAACCAGCGCGGACCTTCAGCCGTGATGTAGACGTGATCTTCCAGGCGCACACCGAACTCGCCGTAGATGCAGATCATCGGCTCGTTAGAAAAACACATACCCGGCGCAAGCACCGTGGTGTTACCCGGCACGATATAGGTCTCCTCATGTACATCAAGGCCAATGCCGTGACCGGTGCGATGTGCCAATCCTGGCACCGCATAACCCGGACCTAGCCCCGCGGCTTCGATAACGTCGCGCGCAGCACGGTCAACTGCTTCGGCAGGTGCGCCTACCTGCGCCGCGCGAAAAGCCGCTGCTTGGGCGGCTTTTTCCAGGTTCCAGATTTCCCGCTGGCGCGCGCTGGGTTCACCGAAGACGTAGGTACGGGTGATGTCCGAGAAATAGCCATCTATTGTGGCAGCGGTATCGATCAGCACCATGTCTCCTTCTTTGAGTTCCTGCGGATACGGCACCCCATGTGGGTACGCAGTTGGCTCGCCGAAAAGCACGATACGAAAGGCCGGCGGACCATCGGTGCCGAGCCCAAGATGCGCTGCGGTGAGAAAATCCTGCACCTCGGTCGTACTGATCCCCGGTACCAGAATACGCGCAGCGCTTTCCTGCACGCGTAAGGTGAGTTCCATAGCGAACTGAATCAGTGCAATCTCACTGGCCGATTTGTGAATCCGACAGGTTGCGGTCACACGTGATCCATTGACGAAATTCACTCCCGGCATGGCGCGGCGCAAACCATCGAAAACAAAAAACGGTGTTGCAGGATCCACAGCCAGTACACTTTGCGTACTACTGACTTCACCGATACATCGACCCACAAGCGCGGTCGGGTCTTCGTGCTCCTGCCAGGTACGCACATCATCACCGAACAGCAGCATAGCCCGGGTTTTCTCCTCCTCAAATCCGGGGCTGATATAGAAAAGGTCGCCCCGCGCTGGAATAACCGCCCCGTGCAGCCTTTCGGAGGCCCACAAGCGCAGCCCGGTGAAGTAATAAAGACTGGTCGAGGTATCGAGGTACAAGGCGTCGATACCCTGTTCGACCATCAGCCGTTGGGCCTTTTCTATCCGCGCAAGACGCTCACTTACCGTGATCGGCACATAATCCGTGCGCCGGGACAGTTTGGCCAGTTCTACTTCAGCGCTTGACCCGCCAACTCCCCGCGTCATGACACTACCTCGTGTTGCCTGCCAGTCATATGAACGACCAGTCTAACTTGCCCAGCCGCTGGCTGTGAGCGACTACAGAGCAGGAGCTTGTCAGGCGGCCTGTACCAACAGTGTGGTGTTACCGCCAGAAGCCGTGGTATCGACACAGACGTGACGCTCAATCACAAAACCCTCAGGTGCAATCTGCTCGCTAACGAGTGTAATGATCGGGCCGTCGCGGCACGCTAGAGCTTCACGCCAGGGCCGCAACGCCGCTGCAGGCAAATACAGCGCAACTGCATCAATCAGTCTGACTTTGGCCAGGCTGTCTGGGCTTATTACCCCGCTCATGGTCACGAGCGGCCAGCGCTTGTGCCATGAAGTCGGCAGGTCGGGCTGTGCCGCAATGGCCAGCACCCGGTTACCCAAAGCCAGTGCCTGGCAAACCTGCAGCCGCAAGTTTTCTTTGTCCGGGCCCAGACACAGGATCCTGCCGCGCGGGTACAACGTCAGGCGATTGCTCTCTCCGGTTGGCCCGGGCATCTCCCGGGGGTTAGCCGCAATGGCCCCGACTACCTGTACTACGTTGGCCGGCAACAAAGGGGCAACACTTTCTAGAAACTGATCGACCTGCACGAGGTCCAGCGGTTGCTCGGCATTATCCGTCGTCGCTGCCCAGTCGTTGATCTGCGCAGCTGAAACTATGGAGCTCACGATACCAGGACTAGCGAGTGCTGGCGCTGTTCGGTGCGCAAAGCGCGCGAGATAATGCGGCCCACCCGCCTTGGGTCCGGTACCAGAAAGCCCCTCACCGCCAAAAGGCTGTGAACCGACCACCGCGCCGATCTGATTCCGGTTCACATAAACGTTACCCACTCGTGCCTGGTCAATCACCTGCTCAACCCGTGCATCAACCCGGCTGTGCAGGCCCAGAGTAAGGCCGTAGCCACGCTGATTTATCGCGCCGACCACTTGACTGAGGTCTTGCGCGCGGTACGCCGCCACGTGCAGCACGGGGCCAAAGATCTCCCGTTCTACTTCCTCTATACCATCGACTTCAAGTACAGTCGGTGGAGCAAAAAATCCCTTCCCAGGGACTGACAAACGCTTCAGCACTCGACCCCGGGCGGCCTGTTCAGTGCAGTATCCTTCGATATCGTTCAAGGCTTCTTCGTCAATTAGCGGTCCGACATCAGTGGTAAGTTCCAGCGGGTCGCCCAAGCAAAGCTCATCCATCGCGCCAAACAGCATGTCGAGAACACGATTCTTGATCTCTCGCTGCAGATAGAGCACCCGCAGTGCCGAACAGCGCTGCCCGGCGCTTTGAAATGCCGACACCATGATGTCACGCACCGCCTGCTCCGGCAGCGCCGTCGAGTCGACCAGCATTGCGTTAAGCCCGCCTGTTTCCGCTATCAGGGCCGCGGCGGCATTGCCGTGTGCCGCCAAGGTGCGGTGTATATGTAGCGCAGTATCCGTCGACCCGGTAAAGCAGACTCCCCCGACCTGATCGCTTGCAACCAGGCCCGAGCCGATAGTGCTGCCCTCACCCGGCAGACACTGCAGCACACCTTCCGGCAGGCCGGCCTCTTGCAACAACGCGGTTGCCCGCAACGCCATCAGCGGCGTCTGTTCCGCTGGTTTAGCAATAACACTGTTGCCCATGACCAGTGCAGCGCTAACCTGTCCGGTAAAAATGGCCAGCGGAAAATTCCAAGGCGATATACAGGCAAAGATCCCACGCGGCTGGGAGAAGTCTGACTGAGCCGCCTCGCTGGCATAGTAGCGCAGGAAGTCAACGGCTTCGCGCACCTCGGCCACACCGTCGGCCAGGGTCTTGCCGGCCTCGCGAGCGGCGATGGCGATGAGTTCACCGGCATGCCGTTCATACAGGTCGGCTGCGCGAATAAGGATTTGCGCCCTATCTCTGACTTGGAGCGCAGCCCAGGGTCCGGCCGCTGCCAGCGCACTGGCTATCGCGGGAGGAAGATCTGTGGGCGAAGCCTGGCATACCTTTCCGACCACTTCCGTAGGCCACGCGGGGTTGCACACCGTCTGCGTGGCGCCGCTCAAATCTTTATACGCCGTGCCGGCAAAATCCCAGTTGTGCCGCATAAAAGGCCTCATCTGCTGTTTGAGATTGTCGACGCTTGACCGGTCACTCAAATCCCAACCAACGCTGTTAAGACGAGCCGGCGCGTACAGGTCCCGCGGCAATACAATTGCCGGGTGCGCCGGGCAATCTGCCACGGGGCGCAGCTCGCCCAACGGGTCACGGGCAACTTCAGTTGCGCTGATCTGATGGTCCATTACCTGGTTGACAAAAGAACTGTTGGCACCGTTTTCCAGCAGACGTCGCACCAAGTACGCTAATAGATCCTTGTGTGCGCCGACCGGTGCATAAATGCGGCAGCGATACCCGCCTTGCTCACTGGCCTCGCGGTATAACGCCTCGCCCATACCGTGCAGGCGCTGGAACTCGAACGAATCCGCCGGAGCGCCGGCTAGAGCCATCACCGCAGCCACAGTATGCGCATTATGGGTCGCAAACTGCGGGTACAGCGTCTCACGCAGCCCCAGCAGTTTCTGTACACAAGCTATGTAGGAAACATCCGTACTGGCCTTGCGGGTAAACACCGGGTAGCTGTTCAACCCAAGTACCTGGGCCCGCTTGATCTCGGTATCCCAGTAAGCGCCCTTAACCAGGCGCACCATGATTCGCCGACCCTGGCGCTCGGCAAGACAATGCAACCAGTCAATCACGGCGCTGGCACTAAGGCTGTACGCCTGGACCACCACGCCGAAGCCATCCCAACCGGCAAGTGCCTGGTCTGACAGCAGCACCTCGATAACATCTAGCGTCAGATCAAGCCGCTCGCTCTCCTCAGCGTCGATATTGAAGCCCATGCCAGCACTGCGGGCGAGTTGCGCCAAGGCCGCGACCCGGCCGAGTAGTTCGTCCAGAGCCCGCTGGCGCTGCGCGTATTCAAAACGCGGATGCAGAGCCGATAATTTGACCGAGATGCCCGGGTTATCGCGCACCGAGTTACCAGAACAACCAGGCGCCAATGCAGAGACCGCATCCGAATAGGCCAGGTGATAACGGCGCGCATCAGCCTCACAGCGCGCGGCTTCACCAAGCATGTCGTAGGAGCAGGTATACCCCTTTTCCCGGGATACGCTAGAACGCTCGAGCGCCTCTTCTATATCCCGACCCAAGACGAACTGCCGGCCCAGTTCTTTCATGGCTTCAGCGATGATCACGCGCACAGCGGGCTCGCCCAGGCGCTTAACGGCATTGCGCAGCGTGTCCACCATGCCATGTGCCTGGGTGGGGCTCAGCAACCGGCCAGTCAGCATCAGCGCCCAGGTCGAGGCATTAACCAGTGACGAACTCGAATGATTCAGGTGCTGCCCCCAGCGGCCGGGTACGATCTTGTCCTCGATTAGGGCATCAATCGTCGGACTGTCCGGCACCCGTAACAAAGCCTCGGCCAGGCACATCATGGCGATGCCCTCGTCGGTCGAGAGCCCATACTCGGCGAGGAATGCTTCGAGCAGGTTGGGAGTCGCCTGGCTCCGCACCCGCTCAACCAGTTTGATTGCCTGCTCGCCGGTCTGGGCCTGCACCTTGGCGTCCAGTTGCAGTTCGCTAAGCAGCGCTGCGACGCGGACCCGCTCGCTGGCGTGCCGAACATCTACAATGCGCTGGCGCAGGCTCTGGAGAGTGTCGCTCACAACTGGGCAGACCGGTATCGGCGTACTCAGTAAAGTGGCCAGAACAGCAGGATGGCCGGCGCCCCGACAGCCACCACTAGGATTTCCAGTGGCAAGCCCATACGCCAGTAATCACCAAAGTGGTAACCCCCGGGGCCCATGATAATGGTGTTGTTCTTGTGGCCGATGGGGGTCAGAAAAGCGCAGGAAGCGGCCACCGCAACCGCCATCAGAAACGGATCCGGGTTCGCACCCAGGCGCTGGGCTACGTCCAGGGCGATGGGTGCGGCGATCAGCGCCGTTGCGACATTGTTGAGCACGTCCGACAGAGTCATGGTCACCAGCATCAGGATTACCAGCACCGCAACAGCCGGCAGAGAACCGGTTGCAAGGATGATCCACTCGGCGATCAGGGTAGTACCCCCGCTTGCCTCCAACGCCGTGCCCAGCGGGATCAGCGAACCCAGCAGCACGATGACGGGCCATTCGACCGACTCGTACAGTTCGCTCAGTGGCACCAGTTCCAACGCCACATAAGCAAGCGCTACCACGGCCAGCGCTACCGGCAGATACAACCAGCCCACACTGGCAGCGATGATTGCGGCCACAAAAAGACCGACTGCCAGCCAGGCTTTGTTTCGTTGCAACAACTTAAGGCCACGCTCGGCTAGCGGCAGGCAGCCGAGCCATGCCACAACCTCGCCCAGGCGGTCTTCTGAGCCTGACAGCAGCAGGATATCGCCGGGCTGGATGCGCAATTTGCGTACTCGGTCACGAAACGGCCGGCCCTGTCGCGACACGCCCAGCAACACTACGCCGCGGCGATAAGCCAGGCGTAGACCCCTAGCCGAACGGCCGCTGATCCGGGCCCCGACCGGCACTACCACCTCCATCAACGCCAGCGCCCCGCCCAGCAGGTCGGCCTCAGTATCGCTGGTGGCGTACTCAAGGCCTGCCGCACCGACGAACTTCTCCATTGCCTCGGCCGTGCCCTCCAGCACCACGATATCACCGATCTGGACTGTTTCCCGTCGGCCAGTCCCCGGCAGCCGCAGGTGATTGCGGATCAGCCCGGCAAGCGCCACGTCGTGCTCCTCCGCCAGCGGTACCGCCTCGCGCAGGCACTCGCCCAGCAGCTTGGAATCATCCAACACCCGGGCCTCGGCCACGTAGCCCTTGAGGTCGGCCAGTTCTTCACGCACGTTGCTGCGGCTGCGCGCGGCCGGCAGCAGCCGCCAGCCGACGATAGCCACAAACGCCACCCCGACAATCGCGACGATGCCGCCGACCGGGGCAAAATCGAACATTGCAAACGGTGCGCCCAGCGCCTCGCCGCGAAAAGTCGCCACCACGATATTGGGCGGCGTGCCAATCAGAGTAATCATGCCGCCGAGGATGGTGGCAAAGGAGAGCGGCATTAGGGTCAGTGCCGGGCTGCGCCCGGCCCGCTTGGCTGCCTCCATATCCACCGGCATCAACAACGACAGCGCCGCGACATTATTCATCAGTGCCGAAAGCAGGCCACCCACCCCGGCCATGAGGCCTATATGGCTGGCAGTCCGATGGGCGGCCTTGATTGCAATCCGGGCGATCGCCTCTACCACCCCCGAGTTGAAAAGGCCCCGGCTCACCACCAGGACCAAAGCAATGATCACAGTAGCCGGATGGCCGAAACCCGAGAACGCCGCCGCCGCCGGGACCACCCCGAGAATCACGGCTGCGACCAGGGCCGCGAAAGCGACCAGGTCATAACGGACCCGACCCCAGATCAACAAAGCGAATACCGTCAGCAACAAGCCAAACAACAGCAGGTGTTCAGTTGCTATGGTCATAAACCTGGGTGAGCAGCGCCCGGTCGATCCCGGTTACGTCGGCTGCATGCGGATGGCCCCGTCCAGCCGGATGACCTCACCGTTTAGCATCTCGTTGTCAATGATGTGCAGAACCAGTTCAGCAAACTCTTCGGCTCGGCCGAAGCGCTGTGGAAACGGCACCTGGCCAGCGAGGCTGTCTTGCACCGGTGCGGGCATATTCAGCAGCATCGGGGTGCCGATGAGGCCCGGCGCGATGGTCATCACTCGAATACCAAAACGTGCGAGCTCGCGGGCAGCCGGCAAGGTCAGCGCAACCACGCCACCCTTGGATGAACTGTAAGCCGCTTGACCAATCTGCCCTTCGTAGGCCGCGACCGAAGCAGTATTGACGATCACCCCCCGGCTACCGCTCTCGGAGATCGGTTCGAGTGTTGCCATCCGTGCGCTAGCCAGGCGCAGCACGTTGAAGGTACCGACCAGGTTGACGTTGATCACCTGCTGGTAGAGATCGAGCTCATGTGGGCCTTCGCGGCCAACGATGCGTGACGCTGGCGCGATGCCCGCACAACTGACGGCCACGCGGGGAGCACCGAGTTCATCGACCACCTGCTGCAGCGCCGCCTCTACCGACGGACCATTGGAGACATCGGCACTGACGGCCAAGCCGCCGATCGACTCTGCGGTCTGGCGCGCTCGGTCTGAATCAAGATCAAGTACTGCAACCCGGGCACCGCGCTCAGCCAGCATCCGCGCCGTAACCGCGCCCATACCTGAACCGGCGCCAGTCACCAGTGCGGTTACATTGTTGAGATCCATCATGCACAACATCCGGGAATCACTGGAGCCATACCGGGTTAGACCAGGCCTTGCGACCCGCATCATCTATCACTGTGATGCGAAAATGGGACCGCTGAAACCGTGCTAAGGGCAAACGGGCAAACTGCAGGCCTTCACCCATAACCTTGTCAGCCCGCGAGCCTCGGCCGCAGATCATAATCGTACTTGCTGGTGAACATTCAACTGCCACCTCGTTGCCCTCGATGCGTATGTCGTCGATCTGCGGCCCCTGGGACGAGTAATAGGCTCCTGCTTTGAGGCTTTCGAGTATAGCCCGGGGATCCAGATTGGGTGCTTTTACCTGGACCCAGCCACCGAATGCATCATGCGCCAGATAATGGGCGTCGTCGGCCGCAAAACCATGAAGATGACGTCCCTCGTTCAGCAATATATCGCACAGCCCCCAGCCATCGCCACGACCGTTCTCCATTTCGGCCCCGTGGTTATAGACCTCGATCGCATGGGCGAACGGCAGAATGCGGGCATCTTCAGGCTGCAGTCCGTACCAGACGGGATGGAGGATACCGATAAAGGCACCTGACTCAAAAGCCCGCCGGGCCAGTCCGACGATATCTTCTCCCTGGCCTAGCGGGAAAAAACCGAGCGGCAACCCGACCGCGAGTACGTGCCACAACTCGCCGTTCAGGATTTTCCCGGCGTGCAGTTCAGCCGCGATCAGAGTAGTGAAATCCTTCGAACGAAAGGCACGGGTATCGGTTACCGGATAGCCGTGACACTCCAGGAAATGATCGCTCAATGCGAGGAAGTCATAGCCTTGCTCTTGGTATCGGCAGATGACTTCGTCCACCGAGTGATCACCATCGGAGCACGTGCAGTGGGCGTGCAGGTTGCCCTTGTAGAAACGCCCCGGCAAAGCAAATGGCATGTTGTGCATAGTTAAATCATCCGGTTTAGCTGGCTGTGATCTCAATCTCAGTTTCCAATACCATCACTATGGCGACCACCGTGTACCGATTAAACCACTTTAACGGTTATTGTGGACGCCGAACAAATACCACTCAAATTTGCCGGCCCCTGTCGCAAGGCCTTAACCACCCCGATATATTCTCCAGGTTTCAGTGATCGTTCCACCCTTAGTTGCACTATTTACCAAGGAAAGGGGTGCTCAAATTCAAGGGAAAAGCCACACTCGATTTTGGCCCGTAATCCTGGACTCGGGCGTCAACGCGCCCCGATGCCGGCCTTCCCGGCTTCCCTCTGGCTGGGTAATTTGAGAGTCCAACAGGTTGGCGAAGTCGCCGGCAAGGCTTCCCTCGCCGGCACACTGCCGTTACCCTAGCGCCACCACCTGTTTAACACCCGGAAAGAACATGTCTGAACCTGCAGTGGCTGTTGAACGAGAGTCGATGGAGGTGGATGTAGTCATCGTCGGCGCCGGCCCGGCTGGTCTGGCGTCAGCCTGCCATCTGATGCAACTGTCCAAACAAAAAGAACTGGACCTCAATGTCGTAGTGCTGGAAAAAGCCGCCGCAGTAGGAGATCACATCCTCTCCGGGGCCGTGATCGAACCCACCGCGCTGAATGAACTTTTCCCCGACTGGGCCGAGCGCGGCGCGCCGCTCAATACCCCGGTTACCCGTGATGAGATCTACTTTTTCACCAACTCACAAAAAGCGGTGAAGTTTCCCAATGCCCTGGCACCGCGCACCATGCACAACCACGGCAACTACATCGTCAGCCTGGGCAAAGTGGTGCGCTGGCTGGGCGAGCAAGCCGAATCCCTTGGGGTAGAGATCTATCCCGGCTTCCCGGCCAGTGAAGTGCTGTTTAGCGATACCGGCGCAGTCATGGGTGTCGCTACCGGCGAGATGGGGGTAGCCAAAGATGGTGAGCGAAAAGCGGCCTACGAACCAGGCATGGAACTGCATGCCAAATACACAGTGTTTGCCGAAGGCTGCAGGGGCCATCTGGGTAAGCAACTGATTCGCCAGTACGCCCTCGATCACCAAAAATCACCGCAGCACTATGGTATTGGCTTGAAAGAACTCTGGCAGGTAGACCCCGCCTGCCATGAGCCGGGTCTTGTGATCCACGGTGCGGGCTGGCCGCTGTCCGAGCACCAAGCCTCCGGCGGGGCCTTCCTCTACCACCTGGAAGACCACCAGGTTGCACTGGGGTTGATTGTGGATCTCAACTACGCCAACCCTTATCTCGGCCCTTTCGAAGAACTGCAGCGCTTCAAGACCCACTCGAAAGTCGCGCCTACCCTGGTCGGTGGTGAGCGCCTTTCTTACGGGGCCCGTGCGATCACCAAGGGCGGTTTCAACTCGCTGCCCAAGATGTCCCTGCCCGGTGCTTTTCTGGTGGGCTGCGATGCAGGTACATTGAACTTCTCCAAGATCAAGGGCACCCACACCGCCATGAAATCCGGGATGCTGGCGGCCGAGACCATTGTCGAGGTGCTGCTCGAGGGCGACCCGGGCGGCAAAGACCATACCCACTACGACTCGCACATGCGCTGTTCGTGGCTGTACCGCGAATTACGATCCTCGCGCAACTTTGGCCCGGCCTTGCATAAGTTTGGTCCCTACCTCGGCGGTGCCTTCAACTACATTGACCAAAACTGGCTGCGCGGCAGGATGCCTTTTACCCTAAAGGACGCCAGCCAGGATCACGACTCACTGAAAGATGCTGCCGAGGCAATCCCAATCGACTACCCCAAGCCTGACGGGGCGCTAACCTTTGATAAGAACTCGTCGGTTTTTCTCAGCAACACCAATCACGAAGAAGACCAGCCGG
>Ga0207990_1001267_pt1 | contig 13234 bp, 14 predicted proteins | sample ETNtaG_8_FD_185780 | JGI IMG/M metagenome (GOLD analysis project Ga0207990, IMG submission 185780) | Marine microbial and viral communities from oxygen minimum zone, Eastern Pacific Ocean - ETNP201406SV75 (SPAdes) (version 2) | ecosystem: Environmental > Aquatic > Marine > Oceanic ...
AGACTAGATTGCGAATCATACCATTATCAAACCTCCATCACATATCAGACGAAATTTGAGTTATATTATATGTCCTGCAAACACACTAGTAATAACCAATTGAATGGCATTGCTATCCACATCAAAGTCGCGGGCTATAAAGCCCAAGGCCGGCAACATGGCGTCGGTTTAGACATAATCTTAAGGGGGGCCTAATTGGCCATCAAGTTGGGCAGCCATAACACCAGCCCAGGCAACATAATTAAGGTCATCAGACGTATGATATCAACCATCCAAAATGGCGTTACACCATGGAATATAGTGCTCAATTTAATGTCGTCCAACATGCTCTTTAAGACAAACACATTAAGACCTACGGGGGGTGTGATAAGGCTAATTTCGGTGATCACCACAACAATAATACCAAACCAAATGAGGGCCATTTCTGGGTCCATTAATGAGGCCGAGTATTCGCCCAAGTCTAAGCCCAAAACTAAGGGATAAAACACAGGCACCGTAAGCATGATCATGGATAAGCTCTCTAGCACCGTGCCCAATACCACGTACACCAACATAATGAGAATGATGACAGCAATAGCGGATAAGTCGAAGGACAATACCCAATCGTACAATAGCTCGGGTAAACCGGCAATATTGATATAATTAGAGAAAATTTCTGCGCCAATGAGGATGACAAAAATCATCGCTGTGGTACGAGAGCTTTCGATTAAGGTATCTAATAAAGAACGCCAGCTTAAGCGGCGGCGTACTAACGCAATAAAGAAAGCACCCGAGGCACCAATACCAGCCGCTTCTGTCGGAGTAAAAATACCACCATAAATACCACCAATAACCAAGGTGAACAAAGATAAAACGCCCGAGACACCCCAAAGGGCTTGTAAACGTTGAGGCCAGCTAAAGCGTTCGCCACAGGGGCCTTTTTCTGGCTTTAAAGTGACCGTGACCAGCACTGCCACTAGATATAAAATCACTCCTAACAAGCCAGGCAAAATACCCGCAATAAACAATACGCCTATATCGCTTTCGGTCATGATGCCAAAAATAATTAGAATCACACTAGGGGGAATCAATATACCTAAGGTACCGCCGGCAGCAATTGAGCCTGCGGCTAGGCCTTCGTCATAGCCGTACTTTTTCATGGGCGGCATGGCCACCTTAGACATAGTTGCAGCAGTCGCTATACTTGAGCCACAAACAGCACTAAAACCACCACAAGCCACCACTGTGGCCATAGCTAAGCCACCACGACGATGGCCCAAAAATGCATTGGCAGCTGTATATAACTCGTCTGACAAGCCTGCGCGATTAACGAAATTACCCATAAGAATAAACAGCGGCACCACGGACAAGCCATAATTGAGGCCTGTGTCGTAGGTGATAATAGTGACCATGGCGAACGAACCAGAAAAACTGGTCATTAAAGCAAAACCAACAAAACCCACCAAACCCATAGCAAAGGCTATAGGCATGCGCACCATAATCACCAAGGTAAGCATGGCGGCGAAGGCAATTAAAGATTCATACATAGTTATTATGCTTTATTAGATGAGGTCGAGCCTGTGCGAGCATATTGCCAAGCCAATAATAAGGAAATAACACTAGTCAAGCCGATGGCTATGCTAATGTAAAAAAATACCGGCGCAGTGGGTAAAAACAGCATTGCTGTTTGGTCGCCATAACGTACCGATTCTAAGGCTTTGTTCCACACCTTGAAGCTAATACCCGCCAGCATAACGCAACTTGCAAGGGAAATTGCAATATCCCTTAGCCAAGCAATGAGGCGCGGTACAAATGGGTCAATTAGGTCCACCGTAATGTGTCCATCTTTGGCAGATACTAACGGTAAAGCCGAAAATATGATCGCCGACAATAACAGTTCGGTGATTTCAAAACTACCATTAATTGGTGCATTAAAGCCGTATCTGCTCACCACGTCAACTAATGTTAGCAACATTAAAAAAAACAAAAGGGCAGCCGCTATGCTGCCCAATATACGCTGCAGTATAAACTGCATAAAGGGGCCGGATACAAGTACCCGGCCCCTAGTTTGGCTAAGCGACACTACTCAGCAGCTACTTTAGCAATTTCTGCACGCAGGTCCGCCATAACAGCAGCACCATCAACACCTAAGCCATTAGCCTTAGCAACCCATTCGGATTCCAAGTGGCCTGTTGCAGCTTTGATTTCGGCAATGAAATTAGCATCGGCAGTTACAGTGGCAATACCTGCATCATCCATGGCAGCTTGACCTATAGCATCATGCTTATCCCAACCTTGACCTGCAATGCGGGCAAAGTTTTCTCCAGAAGCACGCATTAACGCAGCTTGGTTAGAAGCGCTTAAGCCGTCGAACTTAGCTGGGTTCATGGTTAAGAAGAAACTGGTATTGTACAAACCACCCGGTACCTTAGTGGCATGGTTTAACAACTTAGTTAACTTAAACGACTTAATAGACTCAGTAGGTAAGAAAGTGCCGTCGGCAACGCCGCTAGACAACATTTCGTAGTTCTTAGTGGCCGATGCCAACATAGCCGTAACACCTAGCGCCTTAGCAGCATTACCTGCAACACCACCACCAACGCGGAACTTTAAGCCCTGCATATCGGCGACATTGTTAATGGCTCGTACGTTGTTATGAATTACACCTGGTCCATGGGACATCAAACCTAATAACACTGTACCTTCATGCTCGTTAACAGATTCTAAATGCTTCTTGTATATGCGCCAGTAAGCAACTGATACGTCTTCTGCACTGTCACCTAAGAATGGCAATTCTGTGGCTGCAGTAAGCTTAAAGCGGCCAGGCTGATAACCGTGCACACCGTATGTGATATCCGCTACACCGTCTTTAGCAAGGTCGTAATGAGCTGGAGGTGCGCCAAGGGCTTTAGGCAAAATTCGAATGCTAAGTTCACCATTGCTTTCGGCTTCTACGGCCTTAATCCATGGCTTAATAATAGAGGCGACAACTGGGTGCTTAGGTGGCAACCAAGATGACAATAATAAGGTTTCAGCCGCGACAGAAATACCAGATAATAGTGCACTAGATATCACTAAAATGCTTCCTATAAGTAGTTTTTTAATAATCATATATTCTCCTTTAATTTTATTTATAAAAAAACTTTAGAATAAATTTAATACTAACAATGTATAAGTGAATGTAGTGCGAAATATATTCCTCAGTAAATTTATTGTACATAAAAAATGTTTAACATGTTAATATTTTTTCTATATAAATAGAAATTGCGCTTAAGAATGACTAAATACCTCACAGGAATAATAGATAAAGATATCCCCAATTTTTTTTCTAGTTCATTTAAAGTGTTTACGTTCAATAGGCGCCGTCACCGCTGTTATCGTCCGAGCTTTCGATTTCACCCTTGAACAGATTCAAACAGCTCTTGGCCGCGTGAATCAACAGCAGGGTGTCGACCGATAGTGCGATGAATTGGGCGCCATTGGCTTCATAATCCTTTGCCACTACTTGGGTTGTAGCAAGAGATCCAGCAGCCTTGCCTGCGGCTTTAATCTTAGAAAAGGCGCCGTTAACGGCTTGTTTTACCTCAGAGTGAGCTGGATTGCCAAGATGCCCAAGGCTAGCTGCTAGGTCTGCAGGTCCGATAAAAATCGCATCGATGCCATCAACTTCTAGAATCGCATCAAGATTTTGTAACCCTTGAACAGATTCGATCTGAACAATCAAACAAAGCTCGTTATTAATTTCGGCAAAATAGTTGTCAACCAAATTCCAGCGAGCAGCTCGCGCAAGGGCTGTGCCAACACCGCGAATACCTTCAGGTGGATAGCGCACTGCACGCACTAGTTCACGGGCTTGATCGGCGCTTTCAATCATTGGTATGAGTAAATTTTGAACGCCGATATCTAAGTACTGCTTGATCAAGGTTGGATTGCCATCGGGCAGGCGAACGACAGCTTGGGCTGGTGTCGACTCAATTGCTTGCAACTGTGACAGAACTGTCTGCAAGTCGTTAGGCGCGTGCTCGCCATCGATTAACATCCAGTCATAGCCTGTGTTAGCACAGAGTTCTGCCGATAATGCACTACAAAGGCCAAGCCAGCAACCGTACTGCTGGTCGCCTTTGGCAAGTGAGTGCTTAAAGTTATTTCTTGGTATCTTCACTAACTACTCCCCAATAAATTGACAATGAATGCTGCCAAGTTTGCCAAAATCTGCATGAATATGGTCACCTTCTCCTACCGGAATAGGTGCGGTAAATGAACCAGCCAAAAGAATTTGCCCAGGTTCAAGTGCAACATCATGTTTTGCAAAGCGTTTTGCAATCCAACAAATGCCATTGGCGGGATGATTCAAAACAGCTGCGGCTAAACCGGTTTCTTCGATTTCGGAATTCTTTTTAAGCAAGGCGCCACACCATCTCAAATCAACCTCATTAGGCTTAACTTTTTTGCCGCCCGTAATAATCCCTGCATTCGCTGCATTATCAGCAATTGTGTCAAAAATAGTTCGAGTATAACCGCTTTGCGGATGGACTCGATAGCTTCTTGCAGATATTAATTCCAAGGCCGGGGTGACGTAATCAGTTGCAGCCAAAACATCCTCAATGGTCAGATCTTCACCGAACAAGCAGTCTTTTAATACAAACGCTAATTCGACTTCAATTCTGGGGTCGGTAAATCGATTGACTGGAATATTACTGCCATCTTCAAAGTGCATAGATTGCAACAACACGCCGTAGTCCGGCATATCAATTTTCATCGCGCGCTGCATAACTTTTGATGTCAGCCCAATTTTGTAGCCTATTAGCGAGTCACCCGCAGCTTTTTTCAGCGCAACCCAACTCGATTGGATTGCATAGGCATCATCCAACGTCATATTCGGACAAGTTTGGGTAAATGCCTCTATCTGAATTGACTGCTGTTCCGCCTCAAAAAGCGCTACTGCAGCTGAGTGAATCTGGGCGTCGGTCAGTGTTTTCATAAATAATCTTGGATGTTGTTTTTGTTGTACTTTAGTACCGGCTCCAGCTCACGCATCTCAAAGGACATAGCCACACCCCCGTGCTTAAAGAAGTGGCTGAAATGTGCCTCGAAAATATCAAAAAACCCTTTGGCAGCCAATTCACGCTCCTCTATGCTTCGACCTCTACCAACCAAAACCGATAAATGCATAAAGATGTGTTGAGGGTTACCATCAGCCATGCGGTAGTCATGAGCTGCATAAGCGCGACTGCGAATGCCTTTTAATGGAAACAAGCCGCTATCAACACCGCTTTGGTGTAGCTTGGTAAAAAGCGCTTGCAAATTCAAATTCTGCAAATCGATATTATCAGAATATTCTAAAATGAAGTGCGCCATGCTAAGCTTCTAAGTCGACAATGCCGATGGTACAACCAACCGCAAATATCGGAATGGGTCGGTAGTAATGTACGCGCGCGCTACTGCCGGCTGTGGCTGCTGAAATGGCGATAAAGGTGCGAATTTCAAAACCGCCCTGGCCTGCATCACGCCAAATCTCTTCGTCGCTGTAGCTTAACATGGCCTCTTTATCGCATTTAGTCCATTGAGAGAGAAACTCTTTGTCCCAGGCTACGTCAATTTTTCCTGAATCGGGTGTTGCTGGCCAGTGTGAAATGCCGCCAGTGCCAATAATTGCGATGCGCTCGGGCGCTTCGTCACAAGCCTTTCGCAGCGCTTCGCCGAACGCCCAGGCGCGGTGTAGCGGTGTCAGTGGAGGTCCTTGACAGTTAATGTTAATTGGAATAATGTCCAAGTCGTAGCGCGGCGTGAGAAAATGCAGTGGTACACTGATACCGTGGTCGAATTTCCATTCTTCGGCGTAGGCGACATCGACCTCTTGCAATACGCGCTGAATAATACGCTTCGACAATTCAGGATTGCCTGGTACGTTGGTTCTTGCGATGCCTAGCCACTCGGGATCTTCGATTGGACCCTCGTATTCTTCGGCCATACCAATGCAATATGCAGGCATATTGTCCATAAAGAAGTTGGCAAAATGTTCGGCGGCCACAACGATTAGAGCGTCTGGCTTACTGGTCTCAAGCTCTTTACGCATGTCGTCGAATGCGGCGTGAAAGCTTGTTTTGTCGTCTGGGTCAGCCATATGTGTGCGACCGGTAATACCCGGTGCATGGCTGCAAACTCCTGCAAACACTAAACTCATATTGCCCCCTTGCCGTCGGTAGTTACATAAAGTCCGCTGCGTACATTGCCGTGCTCCTTGAGAGCGTTGCGCATAGCCTGAATGTATTCTGGCCAAGCAAAGCCGCACATGGCGGCATAGTGCATCAGTATTTGGCCATTCACACCGAGCACATATAGCAGACCAATATCGGGTTTTTTGATTGCGTTAATTTCTTCGTCGCTGAGTTTGTAGTCTTTGAGTACCGCGTCCTTGCCGGCAAAAAAATTCGACTGCAATTGGGTGTCTTTATTGAGCATGTAAAGCAGTTTTTGTGTTTGATATAGGCTCATAGCTAAACCCCTATTTTTGGCACTTTGTGGGTGCCATGTGCCAAGCAAATATTTTTTGTTTCCATGTAAAATTCAAAACTGTAGTCACCCCCATCGCGACCAATACCACTGTTCTTTACACCGCCAAAAGGCGAAGGAAGATTTCGGTTGTTCTCAGAATTAATCCATAGCATACCGGTTTCGATTTTGTGTGCTAAGCGCATGGCTCGACCTTGATCAGAGGTCCATGCATAAGCTGCTAAACCGTAGTCGGTATCATTAGCAATTTGGATTGCATCTTCTTCTGTGTCGAACCCTATCTCTGTAAGTACTGGCCCAAAGATTTCTTCGCGGGCGACTTTCATTTGGTTGTTAGCCTCAGTAAATAGTGTGGGTTGTACATAATTACCAGCACCTAGCTCTTTGCAACGTTGTCCACCAACTGCAATGGTCGCACCATCAGATCTTGCAGTCGCCATATAGCTTAAAACTTTGTCGAAATGCTCGGTATGCACAAGCGGGCCGACTTCGGTATTCGGGTCAAGTGGATGGCCGACTTTTAGGTTTGCGACACGCTTTTTTAGAGCCTCAAGAAAGCGATCACGGATGCCACTTTGCAACAAAAGACGACTGCTAGAAGTGCAACGTTGACCATTAAGACTATAGATCATAAAGACAACCGCATCGAGTGCGCGTTCAAAATCAGCATCATCGAAAACAATAACTGGGTTCTTGCCGCCCAACTCAAGATGTATACGTTTTAATGTCGCCGCACCCTGCTCCATGATGCGCGAACCAGTAGAAGTTTCGCCAACGAAAGCTACGGCTTTAATGGCCGGGTGTTCACTCAGGCGTTTTCCAACAACTTCGCCAAAACCATTAACCATATTCCAAACGCCTGCAGGCAAGCCAGCCTCGGCGCTCACTTCGGCCAAAATTGCTGCTGATAATGGACTAAATTCTGCCGGTTTGTGAACAATGGTGCAACCTGCAGCAAGTGCTGGTGCAATTTTCCAAGTGGATAACATAAACGGTGTATTCCACGGTGTAATTACCCCAACTGGACCAATAGGGCTGCGCACGGTAAGATTAGTGTGTTCACTTTGGTAGAGTGCTTGACCATCTTTTGCCTCAACAGCCTTGTCAGCAAAAAAACGAAAATTTGCAGCACCACGAACTGCGGCCTGCCTCATAAAGCGTATTGCTTGGCCACAATCACTACTTTCAACTAAGGCAATTTCATCAGCGCGCTCAACCAATTTGTCTGCTAAACGGTTGAGAATTTTTTTGCGCTCAACGCCTGTTATGTCTCGCCACTCGACGAATGCGTCTTGCGCAGCTTCGCAAGAGAGATTCACTTCAACCTCACCGCCTTCTGCAATCTCGCCGAGAGGTTGTTGGTCTGCGGGCGAGGTGTTTGTAAAGGTTTTGCCACTTGTGCCCAAAGTCCACTCACCATTAATATAGTGCCCCGTGGTATTGTCTTTGAAACGTTGCAAATAAGTCTTAGCTTGCTGTAGGTTTTGTTGTAAGTCTGACATTTTGTTTGCTTTTAATGAGTGTTATAATTTAACATGTTAAATAATATCTTGTCAAGTAGCAAATTCATTATAATGGCGATTATGACAATTTATCACCAGTAATCATAAGAGGTTGTAATGCGGTTAGTCAGTTTTACTAATAATCAACAGTGTTCTTGGGGTGCCTTACTTGACAATAATGTTGTAGTTGACTTAGCTGCGGTTAGCATAAGTCTAAAGCAAGCCATTTCAGATGACAAAATATCTAGCCTAAACCTTGATGATTACGATTCTCGGTTGAAATTACAAGAAGTTGAGCTACTTCCACCTATTATGAATCCTGAAAAAATTATTTGCATTGGCGTTAACTATGCTAATCGTAATGAAGAGTACAAAGATGGTAGTGATCCACCCAAATACCCAAGCGTATTCATGCGTACTCCAGATTCGTTAACTTCGCATGAATCGCCCTTGATACGACCACCCGAATCGCACAAGCTTGATTACGAAGGTGAGATTGTCGTTGTAATCGGCAAGGGCGGCCGAAGAATTTCACAAGAAGAAGCTTACCAGCATATTGCCGGTTTAACGATTATGAACGAAGGTACCTTGCGTGATTGGGTTCGACATGCTAAGTTTAACGTTACTCAAGGCAAGAACTTTGTTCATTCTGGATCGATAGGACCTTGGATGGTGACTGCAGACCAATTCAGTCCTGATATTTATGAAAATATGCGCATCTCCACCCATGTCAATGGCGAGTTACGTCAAGATGACACTACTGCCAATATGATGTTTCCAATCGCCTATCAGATTCATTATTTGTCGACATTTTTTGAGCTTAAAGCGGGCGATATAATTGCAACTGGTACACCGAATGGCGCCGGTGCTCGTTTCGATCCACCGAGATATTTGTCGCCAGGAGATATCGTAGAGGTTAGTGTTGAAGGTGTAGGAGTGCTCCGAAATGGAATCCAAGATGAAGCAGAATAACAATATCCGCTCTTTCAATCGCTCCTTACCGATGTCGCTTCTGAGGGCGCGTGAGGCAGTGATGAAGAACTTTATTCCGCATTTGCGTTCGTATGGTTTATCGCCACAACAGTGGCGCGTGTTGCGTGCACTGTATGAGTCTGAGGGTCTCAAGATGACAGAAATCTCCAACAGCTGTTTTTTATTGATGCCGAGTCTATCACGTATTGTCCAAAATCTTGTTTCACGGGAATTGGTACAACGACGTGTTTCACCGAAAGACCAGCGACAAGCTATAATCAATTTGACTGAGAAAGGTGTTGTATTGTTTAAATTGATGTCAGTCGAATCTGAATCACGTTATGCGCATATTACCCAAACTTTTGGGTACGGCAAGTTGGAACTGTTATACGAGCTGCTAGACGAGCTGGTGCAGAAGCTCGACGTAGTAGAGCCCAAAGAGTGATAAAAGCCTATTGCTACACGGTTATAAAATGATACATAATTATTATAAATTTAATTATTTATGTATCTAATATTAACTTTGTGATAAAATTGATTTAAATCAAGGGATGGCAAGAACATTACACAACCGTATACAGGAGATGTAACTATGGGAATACGCACTGGCAAAGAATATTTAGATGGATTACGTGATGAGCGTGAAATATGGATTAATGGCGCTCGAATTGAAGATGTGACAACGCATCCTGCGGTCTGTCGCGCTGCTCACACCCTCGGAGGTTTTATGGATCGTCAACACGATCTCGAGTACCAAGATAAAATCACTTATCTGGATGAGGACGGCGAGCGTATTGCGATGTCCTTCTTAATTCCAAAATCAGGCGAAGATGTTAAGCGTCGTGGCGCTTCATTTTACGAATGGGCCAAATGGTCAGCAGGAATGTTTGGACGTACGCCGGATTACAAAAACGCATCGGTCATGTCATTTGCTGCAGCCAATGCTTTTCTTGGCAGCGGCGAAACCAACTTTGCTGACAATATGGTCAACTTTTACGATGAAATTCGTAAGTCGGACAAAGTGCTTACCCACACGCTGGTCAACCCACAAAAGAATTTTGATCTTGCCAAGCAGGGCAAATACACCGATGACGTTGCTCTTCATGTTGTTAAAGAAACCGATGCTGGTATTATCGTTAAAGGGGCGCGATTATTGGCAACACTTGGCCCTACAGCCGACGAGCTGGAAGTCTTTCCGTCAACCTTGCTTAAAGCTAGCGAAGACAACATATCTTTCGCTTTCGCTTTTGCCATACCGATAGCAACACCTGGGTTAAAGTTGATTTGTCGCGACCCATACGACCATGGTAAGTCACAATTCGATGCACCTTTATCATCTCGTTTTGAGGAAATGGACGCCGTTGTGGTGTTTGACAATGTGCTTGTGCCTTGGGAACGTGTCTTTATGTATCGCGATCCATTGCAATGCAATATTTCATTTTCAGAAACGAATGCCGTTGTTCACATGATGCATCAAGTGGTGTGTGGTAAACTGGCAAAGGCCGAGTTCTTTGTGGGTCTGTTATGCGCAATGGCAAACGCCACTAATCGTGACAAAGACATGGCGGCAAAAGGAATGATCGCTGAAGCTATGTGGATTGCAGAAGCCCAGCGTGCTATGCTTTTCTCTGGTGAGAACCAGGCGCACGAAGACAAATGGGGTAATTATGTGCCCTTGCGCAGGCCGCTGGATACAGCTCGTAATACCATGCCGCGTATTTACCCTAGACTGGTTGAATTGGTGCAATTGATGGGCTCCAGCTCTTTGATGGCGACACCGTGTGAAATGGATTTTGGCAACGCCATTGCAGGCGATGTAGAGCAGTATTTTCAGGTTGCCAACCTCGATGCCAAAGATCGAGTGGCTTTATTTCGCTTAGCGCACGATGCGGCGGTTTCTGGTTTTGCTGGTCGTCAGTGTCTTTACGAGCGTTTCTTCTTTGGCCCACCAGCGATAATGGCAGCAGGTTATTTCGACATTTACCCAAAAGACGAAATGATTGCTAAAGTTGAGGCAATGTTGGGCTAGGAGTGCAGCATGTCAGGTTTTGATGCAAATCAATTTAGAAATGCGCTAGCCACATTCGCCACCGGGGTAACGGTCATTACCACTTGTGACGCTGACGGCGAGCCCATTGGTATGACTGCAAGCAGCTTTAATTCAGTATCTTTAGATCCAGCTTTGGTGCTTTGGTCGGTGGCTCACGATGCACATGGCGCCAAGGCATTTATCGAAGGTAAGTATTTTTGCATCAACGTACTCAGCGCCGATCAGGTTCAATTAGCGAACAAATTTGCCCAGCAGGGCAACGAAAAATTCTCAGGCATTGATAGTGAATTTGGTCTAGGAGGTTGTCATATGCTTAAGGGGGTAATTTGCCAATTCCAATGTATCGCTTGGGCGGTTTATGAAGGCGGAGATCATGCAATTATTGTCGCTGAAGTGCAATCTTTTGCCACTAGCCCTAAGCGTGGGCTAGTATTCGCTGGTGGCAGGTATGCCACTGCGGAAGCGCTAGTACCTCAGCCACAAGTCAGTGACGGTTTGGATAGTATGGGAAGTGCGGTCGATGATTTATTGCTCTACCACTTATCGGCTGCTCGCAAGCAACTTGCAGGTGTTCTTTACGTAGCTGTGGAAGAAGCGGGTATTAGCGTTACAGGTTGGCGCATATTGGCTAACTTGTATGATCAAGATCAGGTCGATATATCGCGTCTGCATTTTCGCATCTTAAGCGGCCAACGTGAGGCAAGAGAGGCGGTTGAAAGTTTGCAGTCGCTAGGCTGGCTGGATTCCGATGGGCACACTGTAAGCGCAACCGAAGCTGGAAGAAAAAAAGTTGTCAGACTGCTGCAAATTGCTAAAAATAGCGAACAACAAGCTTTGTCTAATTTTCCAACCAATACTAGAAAACAATTGATTGAGCAGCTGAGAGCACTAGCCTAAATCGAATATTCATTATATTGTTCGTATAGAGGTCAAACGAACTTTGGACTTTTATCCTTATTTACACAAATAAATCTAAAACTATAAATATATTTTCTGTCTTTTTCCTTGCAATTATCGAAGTTTGGTACAAAATATAGCTTAGTTTATTAACAAAAAAAATATCTATAAGTCTTTATTTCAGGCTGATTTAACTAAGACTCTTGAGTTCGAGGATAATTCTTTTGATGCTATTGTTTGTGCTGGAACATTTACCTGTGGACATGTAGGGCCGGGAGCTCTTTTTGAGTTGATTAGAGTTAGCAAAGCTGGCGGGTATATTGTTTTTACTGTGCGTGAACAGGAATGGGACCTTTTGCCTTACGATAAAACTATAGTGGAGCTTGAAGAGAAACATTTATGGCACTGCTTAGAGCGTTTTTCTACAGAATATAATGTTGCTGAAGAAGTGAATTGCGAGTTATGTATTTATCAAGTTCATTGATTAGGAAATAATTGCAGTAGCATAATGTAAGAAAAGGCCCATAATAAGAAAGATTATTAAATAAGTTAGTAGGTGATTGATATGAAAGTTCTAAAAGTTTTAGATGCCGAATTGGTGTTAGTAGATTTGGAAGTTAACCTAGGAGACACGAAGCAGAATAGCCCAACACTATGTGCTAGATACAAAGGAAAAATTATTCCATTGAATACTCCTGATATGAGACCAATTCTCATGAAAGAAGATAATGCTATAGAGGACAAACCCGCTAACCCTTAAGGAGAATATCTCTATATCTCTTTATGGTATTTTCTTGTTGTAATATTGGCGTTTAAAAGGTGGCAATCAGTTCACCAAAATCAAACCCGCATAGTTGACTCATCCCCAAAGAGTCAAAACATAAGTACAACAAACTAAAATTGGTCTTTATTTATCAAATATACTTATAATCTACGTCAATGGCCTCTACAACTTTATTAAGGTAATTCGTATTAATCAAAAAAAACAATGAAAATTAAGATTGCCATATTCCAATACAAAATGCGTGATGAATCGCCTTTAAAGAAAATCCAAAGACTAGAAGCTCAATTAAAGAAAAACGCAGATATCGATTTAATTGTGTGTCCTGAACTATTTATATCAGGGTATGGCAGCTTTGAACAAATTAAAGAATTTTGTGAAACTAGAAATGGCGAGTATGCAAAAGTGATAGGCTTACTTGCAAAAAAATATTCCACAGCCATCCTTTATGGTTATCCAGAAAAAAATAACAACATTCTCTTTAATTCAGCCCAGTTATTTGACAGTCAAGGAATATCAGTGGCGAATCATCGTAAAAAA
>Ga0207990_1001269_pt1 | contig 13222 bp, 14 predicted proteins | sample ETNtaG_8_FD_185780 | JGI IMG/M metagenome (GOLD analysis project Ga0207990, IMG submission 185780) | Marine microbial and viral communities from oxygen minimum zone, Eastern Pacific Ocean - ETNP201406SV75 (SPAdes) (version 2) | ecosystem: Environmental > Aquatic > Marine > Oceanic ...
GGCGGTCTTGAGTTTTCCCAGCTTGGCTCATGCCGAATTCGTGTCCGGCCGGGCTGGGGTGAGACCGGCCACGCCGGATGGCATGCCGATCTTGGGTCCGGTGCCAGACGTTGAAGGACTCAGCATAGCGGCGGGACACGACGCGGTAGGCATTATGCTTAGCCCCGCCACTGCCGAGATGATGGCCCAGTTTCTGCTGGATGGGAACGCAGCGTCGCTGGAACCCTTCAGTATCTCGCGGTTTTAGCCTGTTAGACAAACGTAGGGACACGGCATTTCCGTGCCCCTACGCTATTTATTACCGTGTTTGCAGGCTACGCAGACAACGCCACGTCCAATATGGCCACTTTGCCCTCAGCAACGGCTGCCAGGCCGTCTTTGATGGCACCTGCCAGGCGTTTGGGGTCTTCCACGCGCTCGCCGTGGCCGCCGAAGGGGGTTACCAGCTCCTGGTAATCAGGGCCCGGGATGCTTACGCCGTGGAAGATGCCTGACTTGGCGGCGTCGCCGTCCGGGTAGAACGACAAGTGCAGCCGCTTCATGGCGGCATAACTGGAGTTGTTGAACACCACGATCATGATGGGCAGGTCGCTCTCTCTGGCCACGCCCAGGGCTTGGGTGATCGGGTTATACAGCATCGAGCCGTCGCCCACCAGGGCAACCACCGGCCGGTCGGGAGCTGCCAGTTTCACGCCTAAAGCTGTGCCAAGTCCCTGTCCAAGACCGCCTACCGAGTGGATGTAACTCTGGGGATTGTCCCAGTTGATACGTCGTAGGATCTGGGCCCGATGGGTGATCGTCTCGTCGATGAAGATGGTATCGGACGGCAGAATTTCGTTCAAAGCGTTGCAGAGGACACCGGTGTCGATGGGGCTGGAGTTGGCGACCTTCTCATCGATCGTCCGGTACTTCTCCCACACCCCGCCGTTGCCAGCGGAGCCGTTGGCCTTGCCGCCCTTGGATTTGACTGCCTCAGCCAACAGTTGCAGCGAGGCTGCTACATCGCCCTCAAGATAGTCGTCAGCTCCAATGTCCTGGTAGACCATGTACTCCTTTAGGGGGTTCTCGTCAATCGCTACCACGGTGGCATTTTCCGGGTTGGCGCTGGCAGGATACCAGGGAGCCCTGTTGCCTACGATCAAGAACAGGTCGAACTCGTCCATCCTGGGTTTCAGGTCATAGCCATTGTGCAGCGGATGACTCTTGGGGAAGTTGGCGTAGTTGGGACCCTCCGACTCGAAAACGGGTATGGACAGGGTCTCAGCCAAGGCTACCAGGGCGTTGAACCCCTCGGCGCTCTTTCCGGAGGAGTCGGCCACGATGACCGGGTTCTTGCTCTGGATCAGCAGGTCTGCTATCCGCTCGACGTCTGATGATTCCGGCCGCATCTTGGGGGCCGGAGGCTTGTTCTTGAATTTCTTGGGCGGGGTCCACTCCTCCATCATCGTCTCCATGGGGACGTTCAGGAAGGTAGGGCCTTTGGGAGTCCGCTGGGCCATCTCACCGGCCCGGCTGAATGTCTCATAGATCACCTCGGCGCTGGTCACCCGGCTGCTCCACTTGGTGATGGAATCCACCAGCCGGTTGGGGCCGCCGACGATGCTCAGGTTGCGCAGCCATTGGGGACCGGGGTCGAAACCGTCGGCCTCTCCATAGGTCTCGGTTTCACCGGAAGCCACCAGCACTGGAATCTCAGCCGTGAATGCTCCGTGGATGCCCATGGAACCTTGGAGCACGCCAGCGCCGGCGTGTAGCAACACCGCCTGCATGCGTCCTGTGATCCGCGTGTAGCCGATGGCCATGTCCACGGCCAGGGTCTCGTGCCAAGTGTTGATGTATTTGGGGCCGGGCTCCTCATTGATGGCCTGCCGGGCCAACGCCTCCCACACCGCGGGCCACTCAGAGCCGGGCGAGGAGATGATGTAATCGACGTCGAGCTTACGTAGGGCTTCGAGGACGGCGTCGCCGCCGTCTTTGTGCTGGGCCATCGGAGGTTCCTCCCGAATATCTACTATTGTTATCGTTGCTGGGGAATTTCCGCTCATTATACAGACTATTCACAGCCTTGACGCCGGTGGTTCTCGAATATATCCTCAGGCGCGATATACGTGTCCAATTCCAACTCGCGTGTCAGTCAGATATGGAGGAGCCATGTCCCAGGAAACACCCCAGGGATTCATAGACGTCCACGCCCACATCGCACCTACGAGCTTCTTGAAAGAGGCGCAGAAGTCGGCCAAGGCCTTCGGGGTGCAGGTCGAGGAGACCGACGCCGGCCACGCCCTGACATTTCCCGGTTTGCCCACTCTCCGGGCGGCGGGCGGCAGTCTGTCGGATCTTGTGGCACGTAGCGAATGGATGCAAGAGCAGGGAGTGGGATCTCAATACATCGCCGCTTGGCTGGACATCCAGGGCTACACCATGGCTCCCGACAAAGAGGCCGAATGGGTGCGGTTGCTGAACGAACACATGGTGCAGACGGCCAAGGACGGCGGCTCTGCCTTCCGGACCATCGCCGCGGTGCCCATGCAGGACGGCGAGCGGGCGGCGCGGGAACTGGAGTACGCCGTGAAGACGCTGGGTATGTTGGGAGTGATGCTCCCCAGCGACCCTGCCGACGTGGACGTGGCCGACCCCAGCCTGGAACCGTTCTGGGCCGCCGCTGAGGACCTGGATGTGCCGGTGATGCTCCACGGGGCCTCCCACAGCAAATGGCCGCTGGTGGGACCGAGCTTCATGGCCTTCAGCATGGGCCGAACCCTGGACACGACCATCTTGGCCGCCAAGCTGATTCACTCTGGGCTTTTGGATAAGCATCCCAAGTTGAAGTTGATGCTCTGCCACGGCGGCGGGTCCCTACCCTTCCTGATCGGCCGCGTGGACGTGGCTTACCGGCGGGGGATGGAGAAGCTGACGGACCTCAAGAAAGACGGCCCCGAAGACTACATGTCCATGCTCTACTACGACACAGTGACTGTTAATCCCCGCTCCCTGAAGCTTTTGCTGGACCTGGCCGGACCAGAGCACGTGCTCCTGGGTTCAGACTGGGTCTGGGCGGCTATGAGCGGCGGCCTGATGGACGCCGTGGGCCACGTGGGCCTGGACCAGGCAGACCAGGACCGCATCACCCGTGGGAACGCCCTCGATCTGTTCAAGGGGTAAGCTGCGTGCTTGGCCCTCTCTCCCATCCTTCCGTGGAAGGAGGAGATGGTTAGGTCCGACGAAGTCGGAGGTGTGAGCGCCGGCTCCGGGCAAGTCATCCAAACAGCTGACAGCCATAGCTCACCGTCTGCCTGAGATATTATCGTGGTGAGGGAATCCACCACAATGACTCGGCAATCAGCCTGGTGAGCGATGTGCGCTTCTAGCTGACGCAGAAGTTTGTCGGGGGCGATCGAGCCTTGAGGAATGTTGAGCGGGCATATCTACAGATGATTGAGCAGGCAGTAGTTACTTACATCTTCGCCCATACTGGACATCTGCCGCAAGAAACTCTGTACTGTTCGTTCCGATGATCCCTTCCGTACAGGTAACACCTTTGCGGAGGCTTCGGAGAAGCAACGTTCGGGCGAGGTACGTGGTTCGCCGGGTCCGATCGATCGAGAATCAGGCTTTAACCCACCGGCATTCTGGCTGGTGGCCGTGGGCACCGTTGTCGGAGCAGGTGCAGGGGATATCTTCCCGCAGCTCGAAGCCGTGCTCCTGCAAGAAGGCATGAAACCCGAAGTAGAAGCCGTCGCCGTCATCGATTGAGTCGAACCCGGCTTGAAAGGCTTCTCTTAGTTGGTCGTGGCTGGGTTGCGAGGAGACTGAGGTCGCCATTACTTAAGCACTTCCATGATGTCTTGCGCGAAGAACATGTCCTCGGTCCCGACCAGTGACGGGTCATCGGGGTGGATCACATATTTGGCGAAGACCCAAACGCCGTCTTTGGGGTTCTCCACCAGTTCGACAGTGGCCCCGGCGGTGGTGATCAGTTTGACCCCTTCTTCCAGGGTAATCAGGTTTACTATTTCAGCCATCTCAAAACCTCTCGTTGCTCGGGCTAGCAGCGGTCCCGCTGAACTCCCATTACCGATGCGGTCGGATTCCAGGGTGAGCCGTTTTTAGAATCAAAATATGCGGTTACGAAAACTTTTCTTTCCAGTATCGGCGATAATAGCATTATTGTTGGTAGCCTGCTCCTCAAGCAGCGGGGATGTCGCATCGGTGGCCCAGGTAAATGCACCTGACCCAAACGCCACGGCTGTGCCGGCGCCAACCGGCGAACCCGCGCGAACGGGTGAACCCACACAAGCCCCGGTTACCCACAAGCCGGTCCCGACGACTGAATCAGTGGCGCCAGACTCGGACCTGGCCGAGCACGTTTATTCGGATTATAGCCAAGAGGTTATCGACCATCCGAACCGTTTGTTGTTTGGCACCGACTTCTTATCAGCCTGGCATTTTGAGGACGCCGGAAACGACGTCATCATAGATTTCGCCCGGCGATTCATCGGGCTCCTACCTGAAGAACTTCAAGAGGATTTCGCCTACAAGAACGGCCTGTATGCGCTCAGAAAGCATCTGGACTAATCCTGTCCAGCTGAAGCAACGTCTGAAAATCGTAAGGGCAGGTTAGAAACCTGCCCTTTTACTTTGCCACGGCGCTTGTCGAAACGAAGGGGTCACCGATAAAAGGTAGGAGACTAATAGGCATTCGGGCGCGAGCGTGATTTACGAGTGCCAGGGGGGTGGAAACCCACCCCTACGGAGTTGGCGACAAAGGGTAGTTGCTTAGAAGAAGAACGTCAGGTTCTTGGCCAAGAGCACGTTCTGATCGAGGGTGATCTTGCGCTCGGCGATCTTCCAGGCCCCGTCCACTTTTCTGAGGGTGTCCTCCCGCTTGCCGATGAGGAAGTCGGTTTCGGTCTCCACCCGGTTGCGGTAGACCAGGAACCGGCAACGCACTGATGCCTCGGTGGGGTCGGAGGCTGACGGCGTGGCATTCAAGAGCTGCACGTTGGTGATGAAATGGCGGATGCGGGACAGAGGTTCCTCCGCCCAGTGGACGCCTGTCCGGATCTGCCTTACGCGACGATCCAGGGTGTCTTTGCCCTCGTCGAACCAGTTGATGTCCTGGCCTTCGCGGGTGAACTCCCGTTCCATCTCGTTGGACTTTACGTTGCGGCGCATGGGCATCCAATAACGGATGTCGTCGGTCAGCAGGTCCAGCCATTCCTCGAAGTTTCGTTCGTCCAGCAACTCTGCTTCGGCAAAGAGGAACTCTGAGACCTCTTCTTTGAGCAGAAGGTGGGCGATGGTTGATTCGGTTGTTGTCATGTTTTGGGGGCCTCCGTGGTTTTTGCGGTGTTATTTGACTGGACTTAAGCAGTGGTCCGACAGGCTCACCATGAGCGGAACCACCAACACCTTTCGCTGAATCAAATTCGCTCATCCTGAGCCTGTCGAAGGACTGATGTCGGCAAGGGAGTTTCAGCTCTTAATGCCCCTTTCCGTTGCGCCAGGTGGCTAGGGTGTCCCAGTCGGGGGCGTTCATGAACTCGGACCATCGATTGTAGAAGCCGCGTTGGTTGTGCTCTGCTGCCTTGGCCGCTGTCACGTTCCTGATCTGGCCGGGCATCTCCAGGCCATCGGTGTCCACCGGTGGGCCGTCGAAGCCCATGCCCATCTGGTAGTTGTAGGGGTAGCGCCGGGCGATGACTCCCTGGCTGGCGTTATGGGCGTAATTCCAGTTCTCCATGTCGTCCTGCTCGGTTAGACCGGCGGGGCCGGAGTAGCTGATGTAGTAGTGGCGCAGGAACTCTTTGACCTCGACCGGGGCCTTCTTGTCGATCAAGAACCAGCGCCAAGCCTCGTGGCTGTTGGCGCCGCGGGGGTGCCAGGCAGAGATGGTGCGGGGTTGGCGGGGCAGGTACGACATGTTGGGGAACACGGTGCTGGGACCCGGGATCAACCGGGACCACTGACCGTAGTTCTTGCGGCGCTCTGCCTCACAGTGGGCGAAATACTCCGAGACGACCTTGGAATGTTGGTAGCCAGGAATCACCTTGTCATCGGGGCGCAGGAAGGTGATGGTCCCGTGGCCGCGCTCCGGGAACGAGATGTCCAGGGCGGTTGCGCCCTCCCTCTCTTGATTGTCGCGCCGGCCGCTGCCGCTGGGGCCTTGGCCGACCATGTCGACGGAGCGGTGGCTGATGTTGTGGTAGCGGTCGCCGATGAAGTTCTCCGAGGGGAACTTCCAGTTACAGGGAATCACCCACTTCTCCACTCCGCTAAAGACCTCCACCTCTCCGCCGGCGCCATCCCAGGTGTCCAGCAGGAAATTCAGGTAGGTCAGGAATCCGCCCATGTACTCCTCGAAGGATGGGGCATGCTTGTCCCAGGTGGCCCAGATCGAGCCATTGTAGTTGCGCATCTGGGCGACTTCCGGCAGTCCCCATTTGGACTTGTCCAGCTTCTCGTCATAGGCATCCTTGAAGTAGGGAACGCCGACCAAGGCGCCGTCGGTGGCGAAACTCCAACCGTGGTAGGGGCAACTGAACACCGGGGTGTTGCCCTCGTCGTACCGGCAGACCTTCATGCCCCGGTGGGTGCACGAGTTGAGGAAGACGTGGATCTCGCCTTTTCGGTCGCGGCAGAGGATCACCGATTCTTCGCCCATGGATGACACAAAGAAGTCGCCGGGCTTGCTGACCTGGCTTTCGTGTCCGATGAACAGCCAAGCCCTGGCGAATAACCTTTCCTGCTCCTGGGCGTAGACCTCGGGGTTGACGAAGACATCCCGGCTGATGGTGCCAGCGTCCAGGTCGACCATCGATCCAAAACCGTTGCTGGCTTGTCCGTTCTTGCTACGGGGCTTACGGGCAGTCGCCATGTTGGGTCGCCTCCTTAAGATACGGGAGATTCGGGCAAGATTATTTACTATTCGAATTAAGTGGTGCGCGGGGACTTGGAACGGACTTCGGCGCTGGCCATTTGCTCCAGGATGCGCGCTACCACCGGGTAACCTTCTTGGCCTAAACCCTGGGCCTGGGCCCGCTGCAGCACGTCGTCGACAATGTCTCCGATGCGGGATGGGGCCTGCACGTCCCGGGCCAGTTGGCAGGCGAGATGCAGGTCTTTGGCAACGATGTCTAGGGTCCCGTTGGAGGCGAAGGTGCCGTCTAGGACCACGTCCATCGAGCGGGCCATGACGCCGCTAGCTGAGGCGCTGATGGGGATCAACTTGGCGAGGATGTCCATGTCGAGACCGGCTTTGGCCCCGATGAGCATCCCTTCGATTCCGGCGATGAAGTTGGAGTAACCCAGATATTGGGTGACCAGCTTGGCCGTGCTGCCAGAGGCGGTGCCTCCGACATATATTACGTCTTTACCCATGGTTTCCAGCACAGCCCGGTGCCTCTCGAAAACAGCCGGGTCGCCGCCGACCATCATTGTCATGTTGGGGATGCGGCCGCTAACCGGAGAGTCCAGCATATCGATGCCGCGTTGCTTGCAGGCCGCGGCTAGCTTGTGGATCACGGTGGGAGAATTGGTGGTGGTGTCCACCCAGACCCCGCCGGTTTTCAGTCCTGCCAGGATGCCTGTGTCCGGGTCAGTGAGCACGCTTTCGGCCTCCACCGGACCGGGCAGCGAGGTGAAAACCACCTCGCTGTTCTTGGCCAATTCACGGGGGGTATCGGCCCAGTTGGCGCCCATCTCGCACAGATTGGTGGCCGACTCGCGGCGCATGTCAAAGACGGTGACTGCGTGTCCCACTTCGATCAGGGCCTTGGCCATGGGGTTGCCCATGGTCCCGGTGCCGATATAGCCTAGCTTCATTTACGTGTTCTCCCGGTATTTGGTGATATTACTTGGCGGCTACTGGAGTCGGAGCGCGGTGGCCCCAGATGCTGCCCTTCTCGTGGCGCTGTACCTGCCAGGTGGCGTCGTCCACGGTGCGGGCGCCCCAGCCGTACTCAACGTCGAAACCGGACGGTGTCTTCATGTAGAACGAGGTCATGTGGTCGTTGGTATGGCGGCCCAGACCACGGGTCAGGGGAATCTCGTTATCCAGCACCATGTCGTAAGTGGCACCCACTTCGTTCATGGACTCAGTCTGGAGCATGAAGTGGTTCAGCTTCTTGGGGGCTTTGGCCTCGATCAGCGCCAGGGAATGGTGGCGAGGGTTGCAATGGAAGAAGGCCAGGTTTCGGATGAAGTCGCTGATCTTCATGCCTAGCACGTCGCGGTAGAACTTGACGGTCCGGTCCAGGTTTTCGACGTGGAAGACCACGTGGCCCAGACCTTGTTCGGCGGTCACGAAACCAACCGCCCGTGGCGAATTGAAAGGGCGCTCGAAGCTGATGGGTGGGCCCCAGAAGATCTCTGTGGGGGTGCCTTCTGGGTCGTCGAACTTGATCATGCCCTCGACACGTCGGGACTTGTTCTCGTCTTCGGTGCCGTCGGTTACCTCGATGCCGGCCTCGCGGAGTTGCTCGGCCATCTCCCGAAGGGCTGGTTCGTCGGTAACCTGCCAGCCGACGAATTCAACGTCGTCCGTGCCCGTGGGCTGGATGATGAAGCGGTGGCTGTATTCGTCCATTCTCAGGGACAGGTTGCCATCGTCGTCGATGCCGTTGCTCTGAAGTCCCAAAACGTCAGTGGCGAAGTGTTCCCACTCCTCCATGTTGCTTACTCCGAGTCCTACGTATCCCAATTGTGTTACGGCGGTCATGTCACTCTCTCCTAATCTTTACAGCTAACTATTTTTCTTGTGTCTGTTCGATTTTCCCGTAGGGGCTAGGTCGGCCCAGCTTTTGGCGTCCATCATGGCAGCCCAGCGGCGGTAGAAGCCACGCTGGTTCTCCTCGCTGATGCGCTCGGTGACCACGCCGGGCAGTCCGCTGTCTTTGCGGGATATCCCGATGCCCATCTCATAATTGTACGGCGTCCGGCGCGCGATGGCGCCCTTGCTGGCGTTGTGGGCGTAATTCCAGTTCTCCATGTCGTCTTGCTCGGTCATGCCGCCGGGGCCGGAGTAGCGGATGTAGTAATGCCGCAGGACCTCTTTGACCTCGTCGGGGGTGTTCTTGTCGATCAGGAACCAGCGCCAGGCCTCGGTCAGGTCGGGCCCGCGGGGGTGCCACATGGCGATGGAGCGGGGCTGGCGGGCCAGGTATGACATGTTCGGGAAAACCGTGCCCACCATGCCGATCAGGTTGGGCCGGTCGCCCAGGGACTCGCGCCGTTTGGCTTCCCGCCCCCGGAAATACTCTTCAACCACCAGGGTGTTGGTGTAGGTGGCGACCTGCGCCGTGTCCTTAGGTTGCATGTCGACCACAGCAGCGTGGCCCAATTCCGGGAAGGAGATGTTCAGGCGGGTGGCGGTGGAGATCTCGTTTCCGTCGCGCCGTCCCCGGCCGCTGGGGCCGATGCCGACCATGTCCACAGAGCGGTGGCTGATGTTGTGGTAGCCGTCTCCGGCGAAGTTCTCAGCGGCGAACTTCCAGTTGCTGGGCATGGTCCACTTCTGGACTCCGCCCAGAATCTCTGAACCGCCCTCGCTGCCATCGCGTCCGTCCAGGGCCAGGTCCAAGAACATTTTCATGTCGCCCAGATAATCGAGGAAGGGTGGCGCTTTCTTGTCCCATGAGGCCCAGATGCTGCCCTTGTAGTTGTACATCTGGGGGACTTCGGGCAAACCCCACTTGGACTTGTCCAGCTTCTCGTTATAGGCGTCTTTGAAGTATGGGACGCCCACCAGTTTACCGTCAGTGGCGAAGCTCCAGCCGTGGTAGGGACAGGAGAAAACGGGAGAGTTCCCTTCGTCGTAGCGGCAGACCTTCATGCCCCGGTGTGTGCATGAGTTGAGGAAGATGTGGACCTCGCCCTGGCGGTCTCGGCAAAGGATCACCGATTCCTCGCCCATGGACGAAACGAAGTAATCTCCCGGCTTCGTCACCTGGCTCTCGTGGCCAACAAAGAGCCACGCCTGGGCAAATATCTGTTCCTGCTCTTGGCGGTAGATGTCTTCGTTGACGAAGATCTCGCGGCTGACGCTTCCGGAGTCGACATCTACGATTCGGCTAAAGACGCCTGGTTTGGTTTTCGTGGCCACGAATTCCACTCTCCATAACAACATGCTGGCAGGCAGGGATTGGATAGGGGTTTTTCACGGGAACTTTTGGGTGGCTGATTGCCGGAAAATCGCTCCCGACAGTATACCGCAACCGCGGTTTCGACTGCGACGGAGTGTGGAAGGGCGATCGGCCTTTAGCCGGAACCGGTTTTGGGCAATAGAGAACCCAGGCCTGATCATTCGGGCCGGGGGATGATGCGTTCGGGGTCGAGGCAAGATCCCGTTCGCTTGATGCTGACTCATTCACGAACAGGTGGTTGCCATCGGTCCGGTTGTGGATGGTCTCCAGGGCGTCGTCCGGCAGGGTCACACCGGCGTTGGCCTGGACGAACTCACCCATTTCCTGCTGCGTGAGACCGTCTAAGTGGACGCGCCGGTAGTGTCTTTTCCTGACAAGGTTTCCCAGTGTCTGTGATAGGGAATGGTTGCCGGTTATCTCAACGTCGCGGTAGGTGCCAAGGATCAGAAGAGGGCTGGTGGCGATCTCTCTGACCAGAAACTCCAACATCAGCAGCGATGAAGAGTTGGCCCAATGTAGGTTATCCAACACGAATTTCAGGGGTTGGCTCTGAGCGACGTTCTTTAGAAAAGTTGCCACTGAATCAAAGAGCCGGAACCTGGCTTGCTGCGGCTCGGCGGCCACGGCTTGGCTTAAGTCGGGCAATCTGCCCCTTAGTTCGGGGACGATCTCAGCGATCGACGTTACTCCGGAGCCCATCTGTGAGGCCAATAGTTCTGCGTCTGCGGTCTCAACGTAGGCCCGGATGGGGTGAACGTAAGGCCAATAGGGCGGAACGCCGACATGTTCGTAGCACCAGCCCCGCATCACCTGGACGCCCAGAGATTCCGCACGGGAGGCCAACTCTTACGCCAGGCGGGTCTTGCCTATGCCCGGCTCTCCGGCCAGCATCACCATCTGTCCCTTGCCGGCCAACGCTTCGTCCAAGGCAGCAGTTAGCATACCCAACTCTGATTGGCGGCCGATGAACCCTGATTCCCGGGATTCGCTGTTCGACAATTCCACGCACCCCTCTCTTAAGCTGGGCACATATTACAACGAATCGGTGAGCTTCTGCCGGATTCGGTGGCACCATAAAAAGACGGCCCCTACTGGCAGCAGGGGCCGTCTTTGAGCTCAATCTAGATGGGAAGGATTACACGTCGATGCGGTAGACCTTGGCGGCTACGTCGTGGAACATGTCGGCGCGCTCTGAGGCCGAGTGGCCCTTGGTGATGAGTTTGAAGGCGTTGTACATCACGTTGTACGAGTAAGACACTTTGTCCACCGGGAAGTTGCTTTCGAACATGCAGCGGTTGGGGCCGAACTTCTCGATACAGTAGTTGATGATTGGAGCCATGTCAGAGGCCAGTTCCTCAGAGCCGACGGGCTTGTCCCGGAGATACCAGTCGAACCCAACCCGGGGCATGCCGATGCCGCCCAGTTTCATGTAGATGTTGGGCTGCTGGGCCGCGGCGTCGATGCCCTTTCGCCAGGTGGCCATGACCTCTTCTTGGCGTCCGGCGTAGGGCCCGTCGCCCATGATGCCGCCCACGTGGCAGAGGATGATTTTCAGGTTGGGAATGGCTTTCGCCAATTCGGCCAGTTCTTCCATCTGGGTGAAGTACATCCAGCCTTCCAGAGAGTGGCCCATGTCGGCCAGCACCTTGGCCCCGGCCCGGAAATTGTCACTGGACATCTGCCCCTTGATCTTGTGGGCGGCGGTGTTCTCCACGTCGGGATTGTCGTCCCACGTGACGGTGTGGCGGATACCCCGGAATCGGTTGGGGCTGGCGGCCTGCAGGGCCTCCAACACGGGTTTCACGCCGTCGCCCAGGTTCAGGTTGGCGTGCCCGACGATGGCGGCAGCGGCCCTTCCTGGACCGTACAGCCCTGCAGCGCTGGCCGCGGCCAGGCCTTGAACGAATTCAACCTCGCCCACTGGCTTCATTTCTTCCGGCCCGTCGATGCGGTACATGGACCGGGCCTCCACGAACACGGTGGAGCGCACGTTGTGGCCGCTGTTCAAGTCGTCGGCCAGCTCATGGAGCAGGTACCGCTGGAACGGGATGCGCGCGGTGCGGTAGTCCCAGAAGTGGTGGTGCGGGTCGCAGATCGGCAGGTCGGGTTCCAGGGTTTCCTCAGGGGTTAATGCCAGCCAGTCATTGCCTCCATAGGGCATGGTGGCGCCTCCGCAATAATTAATCTTGACGCCCAGATAATAACACGCCTAGATTCAATCATCCGCAGCCAGGTTGAAGACTGGGACTAGCCGGGTATAATTGCGGCGGCGGTCTACACAGATAACTGCACCCAAATCAGGGAGAGACCATGGCTGACAAGGGACGTTCGATACACGTTTACGGCGTCAAACACGGCGCGCCGATTCCCATGGGGGCGCGGGTCGGCAACATGATCTTCTCCAGCGGCATAATGGGCACTGACCCGTCCACCGGCAAAGTTCCAGAAGACCTGGAAAGCCAGTGCGTGTTCGCCTTCGCCAACATGAAGACCATGCTGGAGAACGCAGGCGCGACCACCAAGAGCGTCGGGACGATCAAGGTCTACATGAAGGACCGGTCCCAGCGAGAGGCGGTTAACCGTCCCTGGCTGGAGATGTTCCCCGACGAGGATGACCGGCCTGCTCGCCACGCCATCGAGTACGAAGCCTTTCCTCCGGGTGTTCTGGTACAGTTGGAGATTGTGGCCGTGGTCGACTGACCGGCCCTTGCTTTATAAAGAGCCAATAACGTCTAAACAGAGGTCTTAGTTGCAACCGGAAAGCAGATTCGTAGAGTCCAACGGGGTCAACCACCATTACCTGGAATGGGGCAGCCCCGATAACCCAAGCGTAGTCATGTTTCATGCCGTTGGCATGTCCTCCCAGATATGGAATAACACCGCCAGGGACCTGGCCCGGGACTACAATGTTCATTCCTTCGATCTCAGGGGCCACGGCGACACCGAGCATCCCGAGGGCGGTTTCACCTTCCAACAGATTGGCCAAGACACCGCCTCGGTCATTCAGGCTTTGGGCCTTGAGGGTTCGATCGCGGTCGGGCACTCCGCCGGCGGGATGTCTTTGCTGATCGCCGATTCCA
>Ga0207990_1001271_pt1 | contig 13210 bp, 16 predicted proteins | sample ETNtaG_8_FD_185780 | JGI IMG/M metagenome (GOLD analysis project Ga0207990, IMG submission 185780) | Marine microbial and viral communities from oxygen minimum zone, Eastern Pacific Ocean - ETNP201406SV75 (SPAdes) (version 2) | ecosystem: Environmental > Aquatic > Marine > Oceanic ...
CATGGCCACAGCCTTTTGATCGGTAACCATTGTCGATTGAAACATCCGCGCCAGCACCGCTTTGGTGATATCGTCATGGGTTGAACCCAGTCCGCCGGTCATAACGACAATCTCGGCACGCTCCAAAGCCTGTTCGATTGCGTCGACGATGGCACTTTCATCGTCGCCCACCGAGGTCATCCGCGGTACGTCGATCCCCAGGGAATGAAGTTGCCCGCTCAGGTATTGCGCATTGGTATCCTGAATGAGGCCGCTCACCACCTCGTTCCCGACCGTGACAATTTCCGCCCGTATAAGACCTTTTTTACTTTTAAACATGGATAAACTATGTGTTATTTTCAGTTCATTAAACGAGCCCAGTCTAGACGCACACCACGAATCGCGTTAACCTAATCTCCAAAAACACGGCGGGGCACGGTATCGTCATTATTTTAAGCTTCTAGAGCGGTTGGACAAGCGCTTTTCGTTAATAGGAACAACAAAAACCACCACTAAAATTTGAGCAATTTGCAAAAAAAGACTTCCACAACCATTTTTTTATAAAATGATTCAGACAATGGACAGTAACGAAATCTCTCTAATTCCACTTTTAAAGGGGATCAGAAGGATTTCACAACAATAAGGCCGGCCCCGCCTACAAAGCAGAAACCAAGAAACCACATCAACAAAGCACACAATCTTTATGACTCAAGATTCTTCTCCGGGACCATCAGGGTTCCTCTACCAGACTTACCGGTGTGACTTGTGGCGTGGCTTCTTCGATGGTGCGTTGAGCGCTGGGGCGCAAACGTTCTCCCTGTTCATTGCCATCCGTTATTATAGTGCAGGGGAAGGTATTAAGTCCCTCATCGCCGGCGCTCCATTCATGGGGATGATCCTTTCTCTTCTACTAGTCCACCATTTATCGGGCAAGGGACTAAAAAAATCAGCGTGTGGAGCGTGGCCTTCGGTGATAACAGGAATCTGCTTGATCGTAGCCGCCTGGGCACCATCTCTGGAACTTTTCGCTCTGGCGGTCATTGCGGGTTATATTTTTCGAGGCGCCCTGCTTCCTTTTCTCACTTCAATCTATCACGACAACTATCCACATGATCAACGCGGATTTTATTTTTCGAAGCCATTACTAATGACTGTCGGCATCTCTGGACTGTTTGGATATGTCGGATCGTCCCTGTTAGAAGTCAGTTTAAATTATTACAACTGGTTGTTCACCTGGTTGGGGGTATGTGGACTCGCCAAGGCATGGGCAATTTATTCGATGCCTTCGCAAACGCTCGAGGGCAGGTCGCATGATCATCCTTTTGGAAATCTCAAATACGCCGTTCAGGATCGGGAGTTTGGCTATGTTCTGTTCACCTGGTTCATCATGGGGTTCGCCAACCTCTGGATTCTACCGTTGAGAGTAGACTATGTTGCTTCTTCCACCTACGGTATCGAGGCGTCTCCCCTGATGGTCGCTCTGATCATCACGATCGTTCCCGAAACGATGCGCTTCTTCTTTATTCCTTTCTGGGCACGCCTGTTCGACCAAATGAACTTCGTTGTCCTTCGTATGATACTGAACGTTTTGTTCGGTACTGGGATAGCGTTATTTTTCATGAGCAAAAACTTGATGGTGATCGGAGCCGGATCGGCCTTGATCGGTATTTCCTTTGCCGGCGGCAGTATCGCCTGGAGCTTGTGGGTCACCAAATACGCACCGCCGGGAAGAGTGACGGCCTATATGTCTGTCCATGTCTGTCTCACCGGCATCCGAGGAACTATCGGACCCATGATTGGATACTGGGCTGCTGCACAGATCGGCACCACAATGACCGGCTGGGTCTCCTGCGGAATGATGTTTCTGGCCACGGCTCTACTCGTCCCGGAAATCAAGCGCGGCCGGCGGCCCCCTCCAACCTCTTGATTGCTGATGATCCATTCCGTAGACAAGTAACATGGACCGGTGCGGGACTGGACAAGAAAAATCTACTCAATCTTTTGTTTTTAAACGACTATTTTGATATACTCGTAACAAATAGATAGTCGAAATTGTTATAAACTTAGTTATCAATCACCGTTTAACCCTGATTGATACTGTACTCTGCCTGCCCTGGTCGATTAACATCAGGGTATCTGCGGGTATAAGAGACTTTTTCTAAGGGGGAAGCCATCTTGAGCAGGCCGCTAGTTGGGATCATTATGGGTAGCGATTCGGATCTTCCTGTTATGGAAGAATCGAGTAAGGTTCTGGAAAAATTTGGAGTGGCTCACGAGGTGATCGTTGCCTCAGCGCACCGTTCGCCGGAACGCACGCGCAAATACGTTCATGAAGCGCCCAAACGTGGGATTAAGGTCCTGATAGCTGGAGCTGGAGCCGCGGCACATCTTGCGGGTATGGTCGCGGCGGAATCGACCCTGCCTGTAATCGGCGTTCCCATCGATTCGTCGCCACTCAACGGACTCGATGCTCTATTGTCGACTACGCAGATGCCGGGCGGTGTTCCAGTCGCTGGAATGGCTGTCGGCAAAGCGGGCGCGAAAAACGCGGGAGTCCTTGCGGTGCAGATCCTCGCGTTGGGCAATAAAACCCTCAATCAGAAACTGATCAAATATAAAAAAGATCAAGCTAAAGAGGTCGAGCGCAAAAGCCGCAAGCTAAAATCGGACCATGCCGGAAATATTTAAGATCGACCCTGAAGATGAAGGTTCACTTAAGAGCCGGTCGAAGCAAATAAGGGAGACTCTCCGCCAGGGTGGGGTAATTGCTTTTCCGACCGATACTTTTTACGCCCTAGGGGCGGACCCATTCAACGAGCGGGGAGTCTGTAAAATTTTCAAAATCAAATCTCGCGAGGCAGACCAACCGCTTCTGGTTTTGGTGGCTTCCATCGCCCAAGTAGAGTGTTTGGCGGTCGCTCGGTCACAGGAAGCGGACCAATTGATGCGGGAATGCTGGCCGGCACCATTGACTCTGATCCTCAAGGCGGTACCCGAATTGCCGAAACGTCTAACTGCAAACACAGAAACCATTGGCGTACGGTTACCAAAAAACGACTGGACGCGCCGATTGATCGAGGTGGCAGGGTGTCCGCTGACGGCGCCCAGCGCCAACAAAAGTGGTGAGAAAAACCTGCGTACCGCCGATGAAGTAAGGCGGTCCCTCGGAGACACGATCGATCTCATCATAGATGCAGGCCCAGCCCCAGGAGGAAAGGTGTCGACCCTGCTTGACACCACGGTTTCACCACCGGTTCTTATCAGACAAGGAGCTGTAACTCGAGAGAAAATCGAGTCTATTCTTAAAACGGAGTGTAGTCCCGCTTCCTAACGGCCGGAAAGCACCCTTCTTTTACGGGGCAAGTTATGATTTTTGGAATCGGAATCGACATCATCGAAATCGAACGAATCAAACATTCTATACAAAAATATTCGGAACGGTTCGAGCGAAAAGTTTTTACTCAAAGGGAAATCGATTACTGCCGCTCGCAGGCCGATCCGAGCAAGCATTTCGCCGCCCGCTTCTCCGTAAAGGAAGCGGTCCTGAAAAGCCTCGGCACGGGCATGGCTGGGGGAATCGCATGGAAAGACATTGAGGTAGGCCACCAAAGATCGGGGCAACCCGTTCTCAATCTTTATGGAAAGGGGAAGAAACTGTTCGACCACCTTAAGCTCAAAACCATCCACATCTCCATCACCCATGACAAACAGTATGCTGCCGCTCAGGCCATTGCCGAAAAATAAATTGGGTCAATTTCCGCACCCTCCCCTGCCTTCCAAGTATCGCATCATCATTCCTTTTCACCCATCTAGCGTCTTATGAGCAAAAAATGGAGGCCTTTATCGAAGGCACGGCATCTTTTGGAATGCGCAACGTTCCGGGCACTTATCTTTTTTTTACGACCTCTTTCGGCAAAAACGGTCTTTCGGCTGGGGCAAGCCCTCGGAGCTTTATCATACAACTGGGCGAAAAAGCGAAAACAGATGGCGCGCATCAATCTGGATATCGCCTTTGGCTATGAAAAATCGGACGCAGAGAAAAACCAGATCATCAAAAGTTCGTTCACTCAATTAGCTGTGTCAGCGCTTCAGTGTCTCTGGGTCTGGACGGATCCGCAAAGGGTTCATCAACTGATCGAAGGTGAACCTGCCGGACTGGACCAGCTGAAAGCTTGCAAAAAGCGCGGCAAGGGGGTTTTCTTTCTGACGGCCCATTACGGCAACTGGGAGGTCATGGGTATCGACCACGGATACCGGGGCGTGTGCAACCTGAATTCGATCATCCGGCGCCTTGACAATCCTTATCTGGATACGATGGTGATGGGGTTCCGCACGGTTTCGGGCAATGGTATTTTTTATCGCGATGAATCCCCCCTTCTAATTGCGCGAGCTCTTAAAAATAATGAAGCGGTAGCTGTAATGATGGATCAGAACACTGCAAAGGGCGGGATCTTCGTAGACTTTTTCGGAGAGAAGGCCGCCACCGCGCGCTCGGTCGCTCTTTTGAGTCACCGCACCGGTGCGGCAATCCTTCCTCTGTTCTCCTATCCCACAGGAAAAGGGACCTACCGTATCGAATATGGGCCTGAACTCAAACTGGAAAAGTCTGACGATAAGGAGAGAGACATTCTCCGATGGACACAAGAATGTGAGCAGTTCATCGAGAAGGTTGTTCGAGGCTACCCTGATCCCTGGATGTGGTCTCATCGGCGGTGGAAAACACGCCCGTTGGAAGAGCGGGGAAGGAGGGTTTATTAAAAGAGGCTAAACGGCACAAAAATGGACTACAGCTCCTCAGCGGCGAAGGCTTTGAGTTTAGTGCGCAGGCGAAACATGGTTTTAGAGTGGATTTGTGAAACGCGGGATTCGGTGACGTTCAGCACAACACCGATTTCACTCATGGTAAGTTCTTTATAATAATACAGTGAAATCACCAGCCGTTCTTTTTCAGGCAGGGTATCGATGGTTTTGGCTATGATCTCTTTCAGTTCATTGAGGCGGAACTGGACCTGCGGATCGGCATCGCCTTTGCCTGCCAGGCAGTCAAGCAGGCTTTGCTGCCCGCCGGTCTCCTTGCTGATGCTCAGGTCGTCGAGACTGAGTACCGGCATGCTTCGTGTTTCGTTCAAGGTATCGAAAAATTGCTCGAGGCTAACTCCCAATTCCTTGGCAACTTCCTCATCTTCCGGGGGACGACTAAACTTTGCTTGGAGTTTCTGTACCACCGCATCTATTTTGGAAGCCTTCTGGCGAATGGATCTGGGCACCCAGTCCATCGATCTCAGTTCATCGAGAATGGCGCCGCGCACTCTGAATTCTGCGTAGGTTTTGAATTTGGCTCCCCGGGTCGGATTGTACTTTTCTATAGCATCAATCAAACCCAGAACACCCACGCTGATTAAGTCCTCCACTTCAATATGTGGGGGCAGGCGCAGAGCAATCCGGTTAGCCACGTATTTGACCATGGGGCTGTGTTCTACGATCACCGCCTCGCGGTTCTCCAAGTTGATTTCCATTTCCTTGACTGCCTGAAATTTTTCAGCCATTCAATTTATTTCTCCCCCAAAACAACCCGGCACCTACACCCCGCATCAAATAGCAATATGATAGTAACCAAAAAAATACTACAAGCACCGGACAGCAACTTCCGCCCTGAATACCACTCTATTGAATTAAAAACGCGTACGCCAAAACAGCGTCCGCTGGTCTTCGCCAACGACAGGCCGGTTTTCATCTACCATCTTCTGAGCCAATTGGTTCACGCACTGACTAACCTTGGCATAGGGATACAGCTCCATAAATGCCTTCTGTTGACGAACGGCTTTGGAGACGTTTGAATCGGATAGAATAAATCCAAGATATTCCACAGCCACGTTCGGCAAAAACCGGTCGGTCACCGTGGTGAGATTGTGAAAAATCAACCGGGCCTCTCTTTCGGCCCCGACGGAATTGACGATCAAGCGAAAATGTTTTTGCGCGTGTTTGGTATACAGGGTTTTGATGAGTGCGTAGACATCGGTCAAGGAAGTGGGTTCGGTGGTGGCAACCAACAAGGTTTCGTGCGCGGCACTGCAAAAATAGGTAACGTTGGAGGAAATTCCCGCGCTGGTATCAAAAATGAGGAAATCGTATCCGCTACTGATCCTGTCCAACTCGTCCATGAGCACTACTTTCTTTTCCTGGTCAAGTTGAGTCAGTTCCTGGAGCCCATCTCCCGCTGGAAGCACTCGAATATCGGCCGGACCGCTGACAATGATTTCTTCAACCCTCTTTTCCCCAGACAAAACATGGCCAATGTGAAACTTGGGGCTTAGACCCAGAAGGATATCGATGTTATTGAGCCCCAAGTCCGCATCCACCACCAGAACTTTTTTGCTCCGTTTGGCGAATGCATAAGCGAGGTTGGCGACGATGTTGGTTTTACCGACGCCTCCCTTCCCGCTACTTACAGCTAACACCCTGAGGGAGGAAGGTTTCATTTCGTTCGATCCAGTTCTTTTAAAAGTCCTTACCTGATTTCCTAAGACCACGATTCGACCTTTTATTTAGCTTTATTTCAGTTAAAAATCAAACGAAACACCATGAGTTTATAATCAATTTCATGCGTCAAAAAACCCATCAAAAAACCACTCTAAAAAAGATGCTGCAAAGGCCATACCGAAAATTGAGGTTTTATTATAAAAAAAATGGAAAATAGGGAGTGTGTATGCGGAATGCTGGTAGGAAGAAACACTGAAAGATCCGACCCACTATTTCTCTTGGAATAGTGGGAAGGTTCCCCAAAAGAAAATGATGCCACGCTTGGAAAAACGGGAGTTTCTGGGGTGAATCAGGTGAGAGACCGCACGCGCTCTATGGGGGTCACGATACTGGTAAGGCGCACGCCGAATTTCTCATTTACAATCACGACCTCCCCTCTCGCCACCAGCTTACTATTGATGAGGACTTCGAGCGGTTCGCCCACGAGCTTGGTCAACTCGATCACCGACCCCTCCCCTAGCTGAAGCAGGTCGTTGATTAGTATTTTACTGCGACCGAGTTCGACTGTTACCGTAAGAGGAATATCAAGAATGAGATCAAGCTTATTGGCATCAACTTTTTCTTTCTCGCAAACAACATCATCCAAATCCTCTGGGCCGACTTCGTCACCGCCGACATCCTTAGATTCTTCTAGCGATTCAAACTCCGGGCTCGCATCATCCTGCATGGATTTGTCCTTCCCTTTCTACGATTTCAGTGACTCGGATGGCCTTGGCCCCTCGTGATACGCTGGGAAATCCTTTAAATTTTGGAATTCCTTCAACTTTCATTGACAAGGGATCCGTGATGTCGCTCCCAAGCATAATCGTGTCGCCCGGCTCGAGTTCAAACAAACGCCTGGGAGTAATATCGGCGATACCCAGTTCGGCGACCATTTCCACCTCGGCCTGCAAAAGCTTGGTGCGCAAACGGCGAACCCAAGCTTGATCCACCGCCGTTTTTTCACTCTGAAACTGGGTTTTGAGTTTTGGAATAACAGGCTCGATTACCGTATAGGGAAGACAAATAGTGATCGAACCCGAGATATTTCCCAGTTCAATCTCGAACAGGGTCGCCAACACGGTATCTGTTGGTGAAGCAATCGCTGCAAACCGCGGGTCCACTTCCGCACGCACATAATTTGTAGATACGGCATGTACAGGATTCCAAACCTTCTCCAAATCTTCCAACGCGCCGAGCACCACTTTCTTCGCCATCCTGATTTCAATGGCACTGAAGTCGCGACCTGTAATCTTGGTCTCCCACGATCCTGTTCCGCCAAAAATGGCGTCAACAACCGCAAACACCAGTTTGCTCTCAATGGCTATCACCCCCTGTCCACGCAGAGACTCCATGCGAAAGATATGAAGACTGGATGGCACCGGAAGCGAGCGCTGGAACTCATCAAACTTAACGATATCGGTTGACACCACGCGCATATTGGCCGCTTTTTGCAACATGCCGGAAAAGGTATTTCGGAACAACTGGGAAAATTTTCGATTGATGGTGTCCAGCATGGGAAGTCGACCGCAAATCTTTTTTTCATGGCGGGTGAAGTCATAGGGAGTAACCCTTGACCCCTTTCCCGGTTGGTCGGTTTCGGTCTCGACCTCACCTTTGCTGACGCCTCTCAATAATGCGTCGACTTCATCCTGAGACAATATTTCACTCACGGGTGCTCCTTAAATCAGGGGTAGGCCGGTTCTTTTCGTTGGAACCACCTCAGGTCTATACGAACAAAGATAAGCCTATAAAATTCAATCCATGACCCCCCTTTACACAAGGGAGATGCGAAGCTACTGGAAACGCAACTTTTTTTACTATTAAAAATTATTGTATTTAAATTCATTATAAACTTCTTCTCTTGCCCCCATTGCTCAGTTGGGTAGCTAATCGAGGGTGAAAATATCCTCCTTTTGACGCCTGAACCCACATTTCCATATATTGCGGCTCCATTTCTTTTCGGATTTAGTTGAAAAATTCTTCACTTTTTAATGGAGGGTTACGACCAGAACAAGGGCTTAATTCCAACAATATGGATCAGAAGTTTTGTAGCGATGGTGATTCCGACAATTGAATCTAAATTCACAGCCGGGATTTCTAAAGGCCCCCCTCACCCTTCTCAACCTCCACATTGATTGAAGCTCTAAATTGAACATAATTAAACTATTTAGCGCCATAAAATAAGGCAAAAAGCTTTATTTAATAGTTTGCCTGCCTAGACCAAGTTTTGTTCCCTTCTTGTAAATACCTGTAGACAAAGAAGAAAACATGCAACCGTCTGAGGATCTCAGGTTGGCACGATTGTTGAATCTTCTTCATAAGGGGTGGGTGATATCAACTCGTCTCCATCCACAGGTCGAATAGATTGGCTACTGCCGCCCTAATGTGGGCTTTGGTCCTATAAAAAAAATCAGAATCACTTGGATGCCATTTGGGACAATAAATCGATACTTTAATCCGCTGAGTGAGCACTTTTCTGCAGGTAGGTTAAGCAACTCCAAGCTTAAGAAAGGAAATTAAATTATGAAGAAAGTTGAAGCGATCATCAAACCATTCAAATTGGATGAGGTCAAAGACAAGTTGAATGAGATTGGGATTCAAGGAATCACTGTCACCGAGGTCAAAGGATTTGGGCGCCAGAAAGGCCACACGGAGCTTTATCGCGGTGCCGAGTATGTCGTTGATTTTCTTCCAAAAATTAAAATGGAAATTGTCATCGCCGATGCTCAGGTGGAAGAAGTGACCAATACGATCGTGAAAGCCGCACAGACCGGCCGAATCGGTGATGGAAAAATTTTTATAACCAGTCTCGAAGATACTATCCGGATTCGTACAGGTGAGCGGGGAGAGGAAGCCATATAGTTACCGGACGAACCGTTGTTGTGCGGTATTTTTTTTTGTTTGAAGTACAAGAGAAGCTCTAGAGGAACTGCTCGGAGGTGACTGCTCCAGGTTCCCGTCAAAAATATGGGAGTTTATCAACTACGCATTTCGATGAGATTCCGTTGTTCAACCTTTATTAGGAGTTGAGTTCCATGAAAACCAAGATTCCAGGTTATTGGTCCACGTCCAAGGGGGCATGGACTATGGTGGGCCTACTATTTGCGCTGGTCGCCTTGCTGCCGTCTCCGGCACTGGCTGAGGAAGCACCTGTTCTGAATTCGGGAGACACCGCGTGGATGCTGACGGCCACCGCCCTGGTGCTGTTCATGACCATCCCCGGCCTGTCACTGTTCTACGCAGGCATGGTACGAAGCAAAAACGTCCTGTCGGTGCTCATGCAATGCTTCGCCATCACATCACTTATGAGCGTCTTATGGGCCCTCTACGCATACAGCATCGCGTTCGGCGGCGATGGCGCCTTTTGGGGCGGTCTGAGCAAAATGTTTCTTAAGGGCGTGGGTGTCGATACACTCAGCGGCTCCATCCCCGAAACCGTGTTCATGACGTTCCAGATGACATTCGCCATCATCACACCAGCGCTGATCGTGGGAGCTTTCGCCGAGCGCATGAAGTTCTCGGCCATGCTGGTCTTCATGACGATCTGGGTGACGATCGTATACGCCCCGGTCTGTCACTGGGTTTGGGGTGGCGGCGGCTGGCTGGGCAACATGGGCATACTGGATTTCGCTGGCGGTACGGTTGTTCATATCAACGCCGGCATGGCGGGTCTGGTAGCGGCAATCCTGCTTGGTAAACGCAGTGGATACCCGACCACCCATATGCCGCCACATAACCTCGGTTATACCCTGATGGGTGCTTCCATGCTTTGGGTCGGTTGGTTCGGATTCAATGCCGGCAGTGAACTGGCAGCAGATGGAGTTGCTGGAATGGCCATGGCCGTGACGCAGATCGCTACAGCCGCCGCAGCACTCGGCTGGATGTTCGTCGAATGGGCGAAACACGGCAAACCCAGTGTCCTGGGAATTGCCTCGGGTGCGGTTGCAGGCTTGGTAGCCATCACCCCGGCTTCGGGCGCTGTCGGTCCCATGGGTGCCCTGGCAATCGGAGCCGCATCGGGCATCGGCTGCTTCTGGGCTTCAACAGTACTTAAACGCGCCTTGGGTTATGACGACTCTCTGGACGTGTTTGGCATCCACGCCGTGGGCGGTATCATCGGCGCACTGTTAACCGGTGTGTTCTGCGCTCCAAGTCTGGGTGGCGCTGGTTTTGGCGGTGATATCACCGGTATCGGCGGTCAGGTCGCCGTACAGTTCACCGGCGTCGCCGCAACCGTGGTCTATACCGGCATCGTCAGCGCCATCATCCTGAAAGTAGTCGACGGGATCATGGGTCTGCGCGTTACCGAAGAAGAAGAAACCGAAGGTCTGGATCTCACACAGCATGACGAGCGCGGTTATATTATTTAATTTGATATAACCCCATAACGAGCAATAACGGAAGCGAAATCACATTTAATGTGGTTTCGCTTCCGTGTTCGGGATCATGTCTTGTCAAACATTTTTCATCCTGGTGCACCCGCGATGAGTAGGAAGCGCACAGGAAAACTATTGAACGAATTAAGGTAATGGGATAGTATGACCGAAGTAACTGATGCTATTGGGGGGCTGTCTGCCTCAAAATTTACAGGAAAAGTGACCCTGCATTTCCACTTAGGAGTAGTCAAGAAGATTACGCGCGAAGAAGATATCACTCCGAAAAAAGCAAAAGTGAAAGAAGAATCGCCTGAGGACGTTACTTAATTAAGGCATGAGTCAGTAGTTTTAATCGAAAGATTTTACTGAGGCCAATCCAACGGAAGCCCAGCTAGATTATCGAGGGTGCAGTATGATTAATGGCTTCTGTTATTTAAAATACACGGAGGAGGAGACAGAATGAAAAATTATTTTAGAATGTTGCTAGTTGCAGCTGTAAGCACGTTCCTGCTGAACGGGCCCACTCCCGCGAGCGCGGCAGACGAGGGGCTCATGCTCCCGGGGACTAGTATTTCGGCAAATGTAAGCATGCTCAATCAGTACCGGTGGCGTGGCTTGGACCAATCTAATACGCAACCTGCAATACAGGGAGGTTTTGACCTGGCCCACACCTCGGGGCTTTATGTCGGCACCTGGATGTCCAATGTGGACTGGGGGACTGAAAAAAACTCTACCGAACTCGATATTTATGGTGGCTTTGGCTACGAACTGCCTAACGGAGTCGGTGTAGACCTTAATTTCACCGCATTCGAGTACCCGGGGGCCGCAGCGGAGAATAACTATGATTTCCAGGAGTACGGCATAGGGCTGTCGAAGGACTTTGGAGTCGCTGCGTTATCCGCCGGGTTCAATCACTCTCCCGAGTTTTTTGGCCAATCAGGCGACGCACAGTATGCTCAGGGAGGCTTGGATATCGCGTTGCCTGTAGCAGGCATCGGGCTAAGTGCCCACGTAGGACACCAATGGATAGACAAAAACGCCACCTACGGTGTCGATGATTATATCGACTGGAGTGTTGGACTTACTGTCCCCGTGATGGGTGTTGACCTAGGCCTTACGTATATCGACACAGACTTGGAGCATAGCACGGTCGTTACTACCCTCAATGGCAGAGAAGACGTGCTCATAACTAGCCTGTCCAAGAGCTTCTAAAAGCTGAAACAGATCCGAGTGAGAACATAGCAGTATTTACTCCGTACGATAGACCCCCCGGCGGCTTTCGCCGGGGGGTATTTTTTTGCCCCCAACCCGCCTCTCCACAGATTCGGGTTTATTCCAGGTCTCGGAGCCGATACAATCATGCTTCAGAGACCTTCATAAAACTCAACCGCCGTGCTGACACCGGAACAAAATACAATCGTTTACCTGATGTTTCTGAGCGGAATCCTGTTCGTGGGCCTTAATTTTATCGCGTTTGCGATCGTAAACCATAACAAGAAAGAGTCGAAACGAATCGGGTACACGTTATTTACCGCTGTATTCCTTGTCGCGTTGATCCAGCAAGAGTACCAGGCCATGACCCAACTGGGATTCACCGAGGGTGGAACTCGAGAGATCCTTCTTGGAGGATTCGTGTTACCTGTATTCGTAATATCGATCGTGTATTATCGTGTCAAACGCTCCCGGCTGGAGAAGAAACAAAAAAACTCCGTTCATCCCAAAAATCAATGAACCTCATCGACCTCAGAAGCGACACCCTGACGCCCCCTACCGACACCATGCGGGACGCCATGGCCCGGGCGGAAGTGGGAGACGACGTCTTCGGTGAAGACCCGACGGTCAATCGTCTGGAGGAAATTGCCGCAAAACGCGTTGGAAAAGAAGCCGCGGTCTTTGTCCCCAGCGGCACCATGGGAAACCTGATCAGTGTGCTCACGCACTGCGCGCGCGGAGACGAGGTGATCCTGGGTGACCAAAGCCATATTTTTCTTAATGAGGTGGGTGGGATGTCCGCCCTCGGCGGGGTTCATCCGCGCACCGTGCCCAACGAACCAGACGGCACGCTCAGGCTTGAGGCGGTGGCAAACGCCATCCGCACCCCCGACCTGCATCACCCCCCAACCCGGCTGATCGCCCTTGAAAACACGCACAACTACTGTTTGGGTTCGCCCCTGACCCCGGAATACATGAGCCAGACAGGCGAATTGGCGCGACGTCACGATCTCAGGGTCCATGTCGATGGAGCCCGCATCTTCAACGCCGCAGTCGCACTCGGTGTCGACGTGGGCGAGTTGACCCGGGACGCTGATTCCGTCATGTTCTGCCTTTCCAAG
>Ga0207990_1001277_pt1 | contig 13186 bp, 8 predicted proteins | sample ETNtaG_8_FD_185780 | JGI IMG/M metagenome (GOLD analysis project Ga0207990, IMG submission 185780) | Marine microbial and viral communities from oxygen minimum zone, Eastern Pacific Ocean - ETNP201406SV75 (SPAdes) (version 2) | ecosystem: Environmental > Aquatic > Marine > Oceanic ...
GATTAATGCGCCTGACAGTGAGCGACGAGACTTTGGACACACGGTGAATGTTATGACTGCGGCCGCACCGCCGCCGCCCAGCGTGCTCACTGCCATGGAGACGCAGGGGTTTGCCATGACCCATGTTTATGGGCTGACCGAAACCTATGGACCAGCCGTTATCTGCGCCTGGAAGCCCGAGTGGAACGATTTACCTAGTGATGAACAGGCACGCGTTAAAGCCCGCCAGGGTGTGCCCTACCACGCGCTGGAAGACTTGCAGATTCTTGAACCAGGTTCACTTGAAAATGTTCAGCCTGATGCACAACAGATAGGTGAGGCCATGTTCCGGGGCAACATAGTCATGAAGGGCTACCTCAAGAATCCCGCAGCCACTACCGAGGCCTTTGCCGGTGGCTGGTTCCACTCAGGCGATCTCGGGGTAATGCATCCTGACGGCTATATCCAGCTGAAAGATCGCTCCAAGGACATCATCATCTCAGGGGGCGAGAATATCTCCTCGATCGAGATCGAAGACGTTCTTTACCGGCACCCGGCAGTGCTCGAAGCCGCTGTTGTGGCCCGGCCCGATGACCATTGGGGCGAGACACCGTGTGCTTTTGTACATTTGAAAGATGACGCCGTCTCGGCCAGTGAACAGGAGATCATCAATTTCTGCCGCGATAACATGGCCCATTTTAAAGCGCCCAGGACGGTCATCTTCGGTGAACTGCCTAAAACCTCCACCGGCAAGGTCCAAAAGTACAAGTTGCGTGAGCGCGCTGAAGCATTGGGGTCTCTATAAAACACGGACCGACTTTACCTTCACAGCCATACCAGTCGCCCACATGAACATCCTCGCCACTAATCACACCAGTTTTACGGTCTCGAATCTGGATCGCAGCATCGCGTTTTTCCGTGACGCGCTAGGCTTCAAGGTAACCTCCAAGGCGCCCCGCGCCCCGACGGTAATAGAAAAAGTCACCGGCATTCCCGGCGCACAAGCGATGATCGCCTACGTGCGCGGCCCGGGTCACAGTATCGAGTTGATCGAATACAGTGAACCCAAAGATCGCGTTGTGGTACGTCCCCGGCCGTGTGACACCGGCTTTTCACATATCGCCTACGACGTCGAAAACCTCGACGCCGTGCTGGCAGCAGCCGCACGCCACCAGGTATTACCTGTTGCCGAGATCGTCACGGTGGATCAGGGCCCAAATAAGGGCGGCCGGGTAGTTTACTTACGCGACGCCGATGGCATCACCTTCGAATTCATCCAGAAGCCCTGATCCAGCACTCGAGGCCGAAGCCTTGGCTCGCCTCAATGATTTCTAAATCGAGCCAGCCAGCCGGTGACTCATGCTGGGATAAAAGGTTGAGCACTTGCCTTGCCAGCTTGCATACGGGTTAAGCGTAAGACTGACAACCGCGGATAGAAATTGCACAGCGGGATAACCATCAGCCTTTTTCAGCGACCTTGGCGGCCTTGGCTTGAAGGCGCTGGCCTTGTCTTTCTACATCGACCACGAAGCGCACGTGTTTGGCACTGGCCGCGGCTTCGAGCGGGTCTGTCACCTCAACTTCAAGGGTTATACGCCGGCCGTCTATCTCGACCACCTTTGCCGTGATGTCAACCCACATATGTAGAAGCGTCGCCGCCAAATGGTCGAGTTCAACGCGGACGCCGACGGTGTCCTCGCCCTCATCGAGGTGCTCCAGCAGGAAATCACGACAGTGCACTTCGATATCGCGCAGCAGTGCCGGCGTAGCGTAGATGCGCATTTCATCGCCCATGAAATCAATGGTGCGTGCCTCGTCAATTTCAAAGCGCCGTTGCGCCGTGATACCCACGGTCAAGCTATCCTTCATGAGATAAAGACCTCAATACTGTCATTGCAAAACTGAAATATCTGATTGGCACTCAGGCAATACAGGTGGTGATTATGAATCAGGTTGCAAGCTTGCGCGCCCGGAAATGGCCGTAATACATACCGCCATTAGCTAAAGCATCGTAGCGTGAACGGGTCCAGGCCAGGAACGAGTCGAGGCCTTCAGCGCCCAGTTTTGCCAGTAACTCCCCCCGAAGATCAGTTTCAACCCGGCGTAAATAATCTCGGGTAAGTTCGCTCGTTGCCTGGGTGCGATTGACGGCAGACACTTGCTCGAAGCCACTGGTAGACAACGCAGTTTCAAACTGCTGGCGGGAGACAAAATGGAAGTTGAGACCTTGTTCCCGCAAAAGAGAGTCCCAGCACTTAAAAGCGGCGTTATCTGCGGCCTTGAACCATTCGCCACCGACGATCCAGCCACCGGCGCGCAGTACCCGGTAAGACTCCCGGAAAAAACCAGCCAGGTCTTCGAGATGGCAGGTGGTCGCCGTGACATAGACCACCTCAAAACTGTCATCTGCATAGGGGAGAACGCCGCCACCGAACTGGGTCAAAGTGACCTGCTCGGCAATACCGGCCGCCTCGACCAGTTCCACTGCCCGCTCAATGACCCTGCTGTCAATATCCAGCCCGTGTACGTGTCGCGCTCGGTGGTCTCTGACAAGGGTCACTGCTGCCCCACCCAGGCCACAACCAATATCGAGTACGTCTTTTCCCTCGATCGTGACGGCGGAGACGATGCGCGCCACTTCTTCATCCCCACCAGCGGACAGGTAACCCTTGCCATAGACCAACTCCATCATCCCGATAGTCCGCGAATCGTAACGATTGGCTGCGGCATCGGTCATGACGAGGCGTGTAAGGATCGAACTCTTGGTTAATGGATTATGATGGAACTGCAGATTGAAAGCGTATCGAAACTATAGCCATTAACACTTCGCCAGTTTTCTTCCCCGCCTCATTAAGAACCGGAAGCATAAACCCTGGTCGGAGTGGGTGAAGATTTTATATTAGATAATCCGGGCACGGCTTTAGTGCCTGATCCGCGCTGAGGCAACATCGCGAGCGCATAACCCTGCTGATAGCCGGCGCGAACGATCAGCGTGAACTTCTTGAAAATGCCGCCGACAATGGCCGCGGCACCGCCAATGACCAAGAAGGTCGCAGCCGAGTCCGGCAAAAAGAACGCTGACAAAAACATGAGTAGTGGCAAACCGTGACCCACTAAGTCCAGAAACAGGCTTGCCTTTTCGATCACGGCGCGTGAAAGAGGACCGATCCCCGCATCCCGGGCGCTCATCCGGTAGCCGGTCCACAGACTTGCATTTAGAAACACAAACGCAACCCCGGCAATCGGTAGAATAGTTACGGCTGTATCCCTTCCGCCCAAGAAAGGAGCTGGGAGCTGGCTTGCGGCAATGAGCCCGAGCAGGCTGGTACCTTCAAGCAGACCCGTTGCGATCACTATCCACGGCATCAGTGGCAAACGCCAATTAGGAATACCTCTAGCGGTCTGGAGAATTTTGGCCTGACACACGAGAAACAAAAGTGCGGCGACGCCAACCCAGGCGAAGAAGAGGCCGTGTGGCCAGACCAGGCTAATTAACGCGGCCGACCCAAATAGAAGAGCCGCCCAGAGCTCGCGGGACATCCACGATGTTTGCGGCCGAAGGACCGCTCGCCAGAAACGCGATTTCCATCCGATCTTGAAAAAGACGAAAAACAACCCCGCCGCCATCAGGATAGCGAAGAGAAAATTAAACGCAGCATGACTTGCGGGCACAATCGGCATGTATAACGACCACAGCCATAACATCACTACCGCGCCCGAGGAAAGACCCCCAAAACACCAGTTCATCGCCGCGCGCCAGTCCCAGAATTGCTGCCGCTTGCCCACCAGAGCGTTCTCTAGATCATCCAACCGGCCATCGCCGAGATCCTCAGGCATGAGGTCGCGGCCTGGTACCGCTGGAGTTGAATAAAGGTACCTAATTTGTGGGTCGGCGCCTAGCTCCTCGTGCATGCGGAAATAGGGCTCATCTCGCACGAGCTGTGAGATATTGCTGGCCGGATCATTCAAGTTGCCAAAATGGATCGCTTGGGCAATACAACTGGCCGCGCAGGCGGGCGTGACATCCCAGTCGATACCCGGCGTGAGGTCTCGATCCATCGCTTGGTCTATCTTGTCGATACAGAAGGTGCATTTCTGCGCCACACCCTCGCGTTCACGGTGGCGGCTGTGGTTTTCCTGGGCCGTTTCGACACCGTAATACCAACTGTGGTCGTGGGCGATGGTGCGCGCCTGATAAGGGCAGGCCACGACGCACGACGCGCAACCGATGCACTGGTCGTAATTCATGGTAACGAGCCCATCGTCACGCCGCCGGGTAGCACCGGTCGGGCACACCGGTACACATGGCGGCTCAGCGCAATGTTGACACCCGACCACCATGAAAACTCGCTCGACGTCGGGAAATGTTCCGAACTCGACATCGATGACTCGTCGCCACTGGACTCCCGGTTGGGTGTCGTTGGCGTGCTTGCAGGCAATAGTACAGGTCTGGCAACCAACGCAGCGGTTGAGGTCAATCACCATACCCCAGCGGGGGGTGGAAGAAAGCTTCGCACCGTGCGCAGCAGACGACTGAGGTGCCTGCACAGATGGCATCGATGGCGCTGCACTCATTCTGTCGCTTGACCCCGGTTATCGCGCCGGTCGCCGGCACGATAAACCTGCACCCGCATTAGGTCGGCGCCACTACCCGTACTGTCGGTGAGCTTGAGTGATAGATCGGTTACCGAGTTGAGGCTCGGTAACCCGAGGTCCTTGGCAAAAGGTGTTTTCCAGTGGTCGAACTGGCCAATCATCAGGGCCGTATCGGGGCGGATGCCTTCTCGTAATACCGCCCTGCCCTCAGTGATGCCAGTGACCGATTCGATCACGACCTTGTCACCTTCGCCGATGCCGAGCTCCCGCGCCCGGGTCCGATTGAGGATCACCCCTTTGTGACCGGCAATGTTATTGGCAATTTCGTTAATTATTGGGATTCCGGCATTGGCACCCCATGCGTACTGCATTGAGCGTGCGGTGACGGCCCAGAACGGGTAGTCACCGGGATCGCGGCCGTACTCGGCCGCATAGTTGAGCCAGATGTCGGCATAGGGCCTATAACTGGGCAGGAATTCGTATTCAGCAAGTTGCTCTTCCCACCAATCGATGCCGATTTCACCGAGCCGGTGTGATAGTTCACGGCCGTGGCGGGTAAGCCGCTCCTGATAGGGAAACTCATAGCGCAGGCCTTGGCTCTTCATAGCCGGGTGAAGGTACCAGTCGATCTCGCTAAAATCCTTCAGCATGAAACCGTGCTCCTGGAACCAGGCAAGATCGTGTACCTCCCTGCCCTCGCTCAAGTCCCAACTAGCGGCCTTACAGACCTCATCCCAAACTTGTTCGCTGGTGGGAACCTCGTCTGTGGGCAACGAGAAGTCATACTTGTCTTCACGGGCGAGCCGCGTTCCCCCAGCACCGCTATTTATCGCCGCAACATACTCAGTGACGAGATCGGCTTCGACCGCAAACCGGGCGACAATGTCCGAGATGTCCATCGTATCGTGGAGCGGCTCGATAGCTTTCTGTCGAATCGCCCAGCCTTCATGGTGCCAGTAATTTTGCGAGAACTTGGTGCCACCGATGCGAATGAGCTGGGTGCTCTCAAGGTCAGTCGACTCTGGCAGCAGTACATCGGCAAAATGATTGGTTTCGTCCATGGTGTAGGCAAACGCCACAATGAACGGAAACTCCGCGAGGCGATTTGCGACCTCGGGCGCATTCCATGAACTGACCGCCGGATTGGTCCGACAGCAGATCCACATGTCGGGCGGCGTCGTACGCGGCCAGTTTTTTGGTGCCTCCTTTTGAAACAACCAAGGCAGGTGAGCAGGCCCAAGCCCCGGTGACCAAGGCGAGTCCGGAAGTAACGGAATCAGCGTATCGTAGGCGTTCCTAATACTTGGGTTACGCTTCCATTCGTTGGATGAGGTCTGGTTGAAGCAATAGCGCATGAACCCATCCTCACCCGGAACGACCGAGCCGACGCGACTCGCGGCCGGGCGAAACAGCTTGACTGTAGTGCCGAGCGTGCCACCGGGTACCTCGAGCGCACCAACCAGGCAGGCGAGCATGGTGCGTGCCCAGCAGCAGCTGTAACCGCCCCAGCCATTATTGATGCCCTTACCGAGGACTACCGAAACTGGTCGATAGGGCAGCATTTGACCCTCGATCTCGGTAGTCTCGCCAATGCAGGCCTGAGACACATACTCATCGGCTATCCGTCGAATCGTTGCGGCTGGTATCTCGCACTCCACTTCCGCCCAGTCAGCTGAGTATGGTTTCATGTGTTCGAGCAGAACCTGGAATGAAGGCCTGGTCTCGATACTCTGGTGCAAAAACTTTTCGTTGTCGGCACCGTGTTCGATCCCAGAGACCGGGTAGCTGCCCATAAGGGCCGGGTCGCCGATCTCGGCGTCGAAGGGCTTCGCTCGGTGGTCGGCGAGATCCCACACCAGTGGTTTACCGCTTTGCTCCTCGCGCAAGAACCACCCGTTCGGCCCAACCAAATAGGGTGAATTGGTGCGCTGTTTGAGGTGAGAGATATCGCAAGTCTCTTCGAACTGCCGTTCGATGATCATGCGGTGGATAAGGGCGTAGAGAAACGCCGCATCCGTCTTGGGCTTGATCGGCACCCACTCTGCAGAGACGGCCCCGGTAATCGACATGTGCGGTTCGACCTGGATACGCCGGACACCGCGCGCCCGCGCGTCTGCCTCCCGCCGGACTCCGACAACACCGCCCGAGGCATCAGAATTCAAACCACAACTAATGATGTAGTTCGTTTTGGGAGTGTCTGGTGAAACGGTAAAGGCGCGGTGCCACAATTCGCCATAGACGTGTTCGGAATGGGCGCATTTGACACCTTGTCCCGCACCATAACCCTGATCAATCGGCCCCCAGGCCTTCAAAAAAGCAGCAAAGGTTCCCATGTACTGAACTGGCGTACCACCGCCGCCCGTGGTCACAGCGAGACGCGGAACGCTTTCCTCGTTGAGAAGGTTGTTGCCCCTGATCTCACGCAGTTTCTCACCGACGATCCCAAATGCTTCTTCCCAGGTAATGGGTACAAAACCCGGATCCTCATTGCGGCCCTTTCTGGGATTGGTCCGCTTCATCGGTTGTTTTATCCGATGCGGGTTGTAGGTTTTCTGAATGAGGCCATAGGCCTTGACACATACGCGGCCGCCGCCAGGGTGCTGGTCCTTAATATCGAAGTTAGAAACAATTCTGGTTGCGAGGCAGTTCTCAACCTCGACCTTCATCAGATCGGGTCCCGCCGAGCATTGATAACAGTACATCGGGACGGTTTTCACGGTCTTCGCCTTGGCCATGTGCTGATTCGCAGAGCCTCCCCAAGCTCTAGCGCAGCCTTTGCTGATCCAGTCATTCGTACTCAGCCACCGTAAATGTTACGCAGTTCGTGCTTAAGAACCTTGTGCAAGGTGCTCCTTGGCAACTCATCGAGAAAAACGTAGCGTCGCGGGATTTTATAACCGCCAATAAGATCGCGGCAGTGCGCGATCAACTCCTCTTCTTCGACGGTTTCGCCCGGCCCGGTGACTATTGCAGCCAGCAACGCTTCACCATACGCCTCGTCAGGTACTCCAGTGACGGCACATTCGAGGACTTTCGGGTGCTTGCTAAGAGCAGCCTCTACCTCCGAGGAGTAGACGTTCTCACCGCCTGTAATCACCATATCCTGCTTGCGGTCGAAAACATGGAGGTAGCCGCGGTCGTCTATGCGCCCGATATCCCCAGTATAGTACCAACCATCACGGAAGACGGCCACGGTCTCCGCCGGCCGATTGAGGTAGCCGCGGGAAACATTAGGCCCGCGAATCACGATCTCACCGGGCTCACCAGGCGCAACCTCGCAATCTTCAGAATCAACGATGCGCATGTCGATACCTGGCAACAACCGGCCAGCGCTACCCAGGATTTCCCTGTTACCAGTTTCGACCCCTTCCAGGTGGTCGGCAGTGAGCAGCAGGGTCGCGGCTGGTGAGGCTTCGGTCTGGCCATAGCATTGAAAAATATCGGCGACCTGGAAGGCATCGAGTGCCTTAACGATCCATTCAATGGCAAGTGGCGAGCCGCCATACCACAGAGCGCGCAACGACGACAGATCGTAACGGCTGATATCTGCCCCTTTTAGAGCCATGACGACCATACCGGGTACCATTATCACGAACGTAACGTGGTGCTTTTCGATCGCCGCAAACAAACCATCACCGGAGAATTCTGGAAGATAGACGTGGGCCGCGCCGGCCAGAGTAAAAGCCGTGGCGAGCAGATCTGAGGAGTGAAACATCGGGCAAACATGCAGCAAAATGTCACTCGAACGCGGATGGACAGTACTCGCCACCTGCAGCCCATTCGAAATAACATTCTTATGCGATAGCCGCACCCCTTTGGAACGGCCAGTGGTCCCGCCGGTATACTGAAGCACTGCCTCATCATCCTCGGCCGCTGCATACACGGGCACGGGCACCGCGGCAGACAGCAGCGCCTCGTAACTCTGTCCCTCGATCGGCGTTGCCAGCGGGGTAATCCACAACGGGCTAGCCGCCCATGGTTTGAGCGCATCGGCGCCAAGCAACGCCTCGAAATAGAGTTCAACTGCAACGGTTTTACAACCGGCATCCGTCAGAATGTCGGCGATCTCTATCGGTGCCAAACGATAGTTAATGGGCACCGGTACCGCCCCCATCCAGTAGCCGGCATACATCAACTCAGCGTTGCGGAAACTGTTGCGGCAAATTATGCCAAAACGATCGCCACGCTCGACTCCCAGCGATTGTAAAACGCTCGCGGCGCGAGCAATGCGGTCAACGAACTCAGCCCAGGTGAACTGGCCTTCCGGATCGATGATCGCCAGTTTATCCCGATAAGTGGCCGCTGCTCGGCAAAGCGCCGAGGTCAAAGTCAGCATCTGAACTGCTCCCCCAAATGGTTGCAGCGTTTCATCGGCACCCTTACCGAGGTGCTTGACGATGTGCCCCTGGCATCAACCAGCTTCTCCCATCAGCCGGCTCCAGGTGCCGCTTCCACGACTCAATATTTTCTTGAACGGCGCGGGCACAACTGAAGTGGCGCGGAGCACCACCAACAGCGACCAGGCTATTCAGCGGGGGTAGCCTATACTGGCAGTTTGGCATAGAAGACATTGTTGCCCAACCCAGAGCTTTTCTCAAGTTTACCTTCTGGAAAATCAACGGCCATCACTTTGCCCAACTGGGCAACCACCAGGCGACCACGCTGAGGTAACGAAGGCGATACACGGGCAAGAGGAACGATATGAGCGAGCCGGCACCTCTTTCGCAGGCCACTGTGAACATCACGTTTCAGCATATTGGTAAATCGCTGCCCCGCGTCGACGCCCCGGGTAAGGCCTACGGGGAAACTGTCTACGCGGGCGACCATCTGATGCCGGACATGTTGCACGCCAAGGTACTGAGAAGTCATCTTGCCAGCGCACGCTTACGATGCCTCGATGTCTCCAAGGCTCGGGGCCTGGCAGGCGTCGCCTGCGTACTGACTTACCCGGACCTCCCTAGGGGCGCCATATCAACCGATTTTCCCGGCGTGAGCGGTCCTGAAAACCTGCATAGCGAACGCCAACTTCTGGTCGACGAAATCGCGCGCTATCAGGGGGAGCCACTGGCTTTAGTGGCAGCCGAGTCGGAAGTTATTGCCAAAAAAGCTATCGACCTTATCGAGGTGGAGCTCGAGCCGTTACCAGGAGTGTACGATCCATTTGTCGCCATGAAGCCCGGCGCTCCGATCATTTTCGGCAGCGACAACATTGTGGCCCATTACAAGGTCCGCAAAGGCGATATCGATGCTGGATTCGCTGCTGCCGATACGATCATCGAGAACACCTTCCGCACCCAGTTCCTCGAGCACGCTTTTCTTGAACCCGAGGCGGGGCTGGCCTGGATCGATCGGCAGGGAATCATAAATATCCGAACGTCCACCCAAGCCATTGAACACTTCCGTGATGTCGCCGAGGTTATCGGCGTACCACACAACAAGGTACGGATTCGCGGGGCTATTGTCGGTGGCGCTTTCGGTGGCAAGAACGAGATTACCGTAGAGGCGTTTCTCGGCCTGCTGACAGTGACCACGGGCCGGCCCGTACGGCTGTGTTATTCCCGCGAGGAGTCATTTTTTGGGCATGCCAAACGGCACCCTTTTACCATCACCCATACGACCGGATTCACCAAGGACGGCGGGATTACCGCCGCCAAAATCGACATTACCTCTGACTCAGGGCCGTATGTATTCATGTCTCCCTATGTTCTGCTGTACGCGACCGAGGCTGGGTTCGGCCCGTATCGTGTTGACAATGCACATATCGATTCGCGTTCAGTCGCCACCAACAACATGTATACCGGTGCCTTTCGTGGCTTCGGTGCGGTTCAGGCCTGTATAGCCTACGAGCAGCAAATGGACGAAGCAGCCAAGGTGCTTGGCATCGATCGACTGGAGTTGAGGCGCCGCAACTTCCTCAACAGTGGGGACTCCATCGTGACCGGTTTCAGGGTCGAAAGCGCTGTGTGGACCAACGAATGTATGACTAAGGCGGTAGCGGCACTCGGCCCGCCCACACCCGATGACGGGCCGCTCAAGTTCGGTCGCGGTTTCGCCGCCTATCAACAACCCTATGGTCGAATGGTCTGGATAGGCGACACTGCCAAGGGGTCGGTTGGCATAGAGCTAGACGGCAGCGTACAAATACGTTCGGGGATGCCGGACATCGGCGGCGGACAAATATCCACCCTCGCACAGATCACTGCCGAGATCCTCGGCGTAAGCATGGACACTATCACCGTCTTCCATAGTGATTCAGCAACCACACCTTTAGCCGGCATGTGCACCGCGACCCGGGGCGTGTATATGAGCGGCAATGCCGTGCGCCTTGCCGCCGAGGCCGTGCGCGGGCGCCTGGTGGCCCGGGCAGCAAAAGAATTTCGCGTCGATCCCGGAAACATCTTATTAGCGGATTCTCGTGTCTTGGTAGCCGACGAGAGCAAGCGTTCGATTTCGCTGAAGGATCTAGTTGCCATCTGCGCCGCCGACGGGATCCAGTGCTCAGAACTGTCTATCTTCCACGCCCCTTTCGCTGGACAGCTCGATCCGGAAACTGGCCAGGGCCGGGTGCATCCCGATTACACTTTCGGCGCTCATGCGGTCGAGGTGGCCGTGGATGCCGAAACCGGTGAGGTCACGGTACTCAAGAGTATTGGCGCCCACGACGTTGGCCAGGCCATCAATCCCCAGGCTGTCGCAGGCCAGATCGAAGGGGGCGCGGCCCAAGGACACGGCTTTGCCCTCAGTGAAGAATTGATCTATGAGAACGGCTGTCTGCAGACCCCGTCTCTCAGTGAGTATCTCTGCCCGACCGCGATGGATATGTGCCCGATCCAGTCCATCATTCTTGAATCACGCAGTGGTCTTGGGCCATTTGGCGCTAAGGGCATGGGCGAGGTAGGAATCACACCGACTGCCGCCGCCATCGCCAATGCTGTGGCTGACGCCATTGGCGTGCGGATTCACGATCTCCCCATCACTCCGGAGAAGGTCGTAAAAGCTCTGCAGCAGAAGGTGGCAGCCGATCACCAGTCAGGACCGCCGCAACGCCACGGCACCTGAACGCCTAGGCTGTCGGGGGGTTAGACGAACTCTGCGCTCGAACAGCGTAATACGGCGGGTTTGTACCTGCAGCGTCAGAGCCTGACCCGGTATCGAGCGCAATATCTATCCCGACTCCGGGGTATCTCAGTTGCCAAGCACGAAGTCGACGGTTCGAATCTCTCCAGGTGCGCCATAACAATAACAACTTACGAACCGTTGAACCCTATTTTTAAATTCATTAACCCCTTGTCCCATTCTCCTTTCTACTTGCGTTAATGGCACAATATCCCTTATCCACTGCATCCACTGGACCTCAAGATGATTGTCAGTGTCGTCATACCTGTTTATAACGAGATTGCCACTCTGGCGCAGATCGTCGAACGTGTGCGCCAGGTCCAGGTAACAACCGAAATCATCCTCGTGGATGACTGCTCTACTGATGGCAGCCGAGAGCAAGTCCAGGCCCTGACACAAGAGGAAGGCATTCAGGCGGTTTTCCACAAGGTGAACCGTGGCAAGGGTGCAGCGCTGCGTTCAGGATTTACCGTTGCAACCGGGGACGTCGTGTTGGTGCAAGATGCCGACCTGGAATACGACCCGCAAGATTACCCACGCTTGCTTGCTCCCATAGAAAAAAATGAGGCTGACGTAGTCTACGGCTCACGTTTTGTCGGAGGTGATTCACACCGGGTTCTGTATTTCTGGCACGCAGTCGGCAACCGCGCGCTGACTTTACTCTCCAACATACTGACCAATCTCAACCTGAGCGACATGGAAGTCTGTTACAAGGTGTTCCGTCGCGAGATCATCCAGGATATCGAGCTCGCCGAAGATCGCTTCGGTTTCGAGCCGGAGGTGACTGCACGCCTGGCTCGTTACCGTAAGGCTGACGGCAGCCACCTGCGGATATTCGAGGTGGGCATCAGTTATGCCGGGCGCACCTACGCAGAGGGCAAGAAGATCGGCTGGAAAGATGGTTTACGGGCGCTGTGGTGCATAGCCCGCTATAACCTGAAGCCTGATTGATTATGCCTTCCTCGAGTGTGCTAAACCGTATCTCTGCGGTGAGTGAACGGCTCGCTTTTTAAAGCCAAGTGGTGAGTTTTCGCCAGCGTTCGAACAGGCCCGCCGGCAGGCAATAGTGCGGTATTGGCAACCGTTACTGAAAGCGTCCAAGCACGGTATCCAAATTACCCCCCATTCAGACAACATTCTGTGCGATCATAGTAAATGTAAGCAGATTATTGCAGTCTGCCTAGAATTTGGTAATGTAATCTTTACTCAGACCATCTAATGGATGGTTCTGATTCCCAAATATCCATGTATCGTCAGGTTGGGTGAGGCTAGTAGCGTCTTTGTTGCCATAGGAAAACAAATGACATACTCGAAAAAGATTAACGCTAATGCAATGCGCTGGCTAACGCTGACAAGCGGGCTAGTTTATTTGACCGGCTGTTCCGGAAATTGGGGTTGGTATGTTATCTCTCCTGCGACAGATCAAGGAATTATCAACATTAAGTTTCTGCTCGGCGGTCTTAAATTCACCATTTTACTGTCGGTGACCGCGATC
>Ga0207990_1001287_pt1 | contig 13082 bp, 9 predicted proteins | sample ETNtaG_8_FD_185780 | JGI IMG/M metagenome (GOLD analysis project Ga0207990, IMG submission 185780) | Marine microbial and viral communities from oxygen minimum zone, Eastern Pacific Ocean - ETNP201406SV75 (SPAdes) (version 2) | ecosystem: Environmental > Aquatic > Marine > Oceanic ...
AGTCAAAGGATGCAGGTGGTAATGCTGTCGAGTACTATGATACTGCAACCATCTCATCAAACAGTGGTTCAATATCACTAGACAAATCAGTTTACCCAGTTCCATTTGGTGCAGCTGACCTTCGTGAAGGTAACGGAGATCAATCTGGACAAGATGAAGCTGGTAACGTTACAATGACACTTACTGTAAACGATGCAGACTTTTCAGATGATACACTAACTACAACCTCTACTACCTCCGCAGGTACGATTTTGGTAAAACTCATTCAGGGTGCAACCACAAAAACTTGCTTCACAGCAGGTAGTTCAGCAGCATCAACAGATACTGGTGCAGGTAAACCAACAACCACTACAGCACAAGAACTAGGACCACTCTCAGTAACTGAGACAGGCTCTGGTTCGTATGAAATCGGCTTCACAGTTGACGAAATACAACACTGTAGTGACACTATGATTACTGTAGCAGGTGGTGATATCATCCAAGTAGAATATGTTGATACATCTGACGACAATGGTAACTCTGTAACTGTATACGACTCATCAACATTCGATCTAAGGACAGGCTCACTTTCAGTTGACAAGGATGTCTATGTACTAGGCAGCGATATGGTTGTAACATTAACCGATCCTGACTTGAACCTAGACGGCGGTTCGATTGAAACATATAACATGTCACTACTCGAATGGGATTCGTCTGCAGCATCAAGCCAACTACTCGATAACGAAGGTATTACTGCAACTAACGCAAACTCATTCACCTCAATGCCAAATGTGCTAACAGAGACAGGCTCTGATACTGGTGTATTCCAGACAGTAGTCACTCTACCAACCGCACAAATCAGTTCTACAACAATTGATTATGGTGAATCTGTAACATTGACATACAATGATGTTGGTCTCTCTGGTGAAACCACTACTGAGGCTGATACATTAGATGTAGAAGCATACTTTAGCATCTCAAACTTTGGTGCACTTGTCGAGCTAGACAAGGCAGTCTATAACTGGAAAGACACTGTATACATAACAATCACTTCCCCTGATCACAACGTAAACTCTGCAAGTGAGGAGCAAATCGGTACATCAGCACTTCCAATTCAGGTAACAACCCGATCTGGAAAGATGTGTAGCGGTTCTACTTACCTAGCAGATGAGAGTGGACCTGACACAGGTGTGTTCGAAGCAGAAGTTCAACTATCTGGATTTGATCACACAATGTCATCAGACTCTTCTACTACAGCAGCAACAGCAACAGCTTGTGGATCCACCAGCAGTGGTGGTACCCTAAAGACAGCTTCACAGACTGACGGTGTATCCGTTTCATACGAATACAACGACGCAACTGTGGTTGTTGCCTCAGCTTCAATCCAATGGAATATTGGTGAAGCAAGCTTTGATAGTAGCGCTGTTTCAGCAGGTGGTTCTTCAGTATTGACAGTTGTAGATTCGGATGAGAACGTTAACGACGAGATTATTGATGCATTTACGGTAGACGTTTATTCTGATTCAGATAACGGTGGTTTCAAACTCACCATGGCTGAGACTGACGAAAATACTGGAGTATTCGAGGGCACAGTGTACTTTACCACTGACGCAGCGACCTCCGGTTCAAACATTCGTGTCTCTGAAGGTGATACAGTAACCGCTGAATATACTGACGAAACTCTACCTGAGCCATACACAACATCTGATGACTTGACCATAGCTTCCACAACCACAGTTGGTACAGCATTCCCACCACTTGAAAGAGCACCTGCCGCTAACGCACGTGTAGTCGATGCATTCGGCTCCTCAGTTGCAGAAGTAACAGTTGATCAACAAGTGCAGATTGCAGCCGACGTGTCAAATGGACAGAGCAAGGATCAAGCATTCGCATACTTAGTACAGGTTCAGGATGGTGACGGAGTAACCGTTTCATTAGCATGGATTACAGGTTCTTTGACTGCAGGACAATCAATGAGTCCAGCATTGTCATGGACACCTGACGCTGCCGGTTCATACACTGCTACAGTGTTTGTATGGGAGAGCGTAGATAATCCAACAGCGCTATCACCAACCGTATCAGTAAGCATAGACGTAGTATAAGACTAGAAACTTTCTAACCCCCCCCTTTTTTCTTTTTTTTATCTTAAACACAGAAAATTTATTCAGAAACAATATCTATAAGACCAAATTAATACAAGCGTTGAAATTTCTAATTTTTGTAATACTCGGCATTCTGATTGTAGTTAGTTCACCACAGGTGTTTGCAGAAGAGCTGAGATTGTATACGAATCAACAAATTTACACCACACAGCATCCATTTTTGGTGTATGGTAATGCACCTGCAAATACTCCTTTGATTTTGCGTTTGTTTGCGCCAGATGGAACCATTGCAGAGTTCGAGCAAATTACAACAAACTCTGATGGTTCATTCAGCCATAAGATATTGGACTGGCCAGCTTCCTCAACAAAACATCCTTTTGGTACTTATACCATTGAGGCAATAACAAACGTTGGAGAAAGCCAAAAGATTGACATAAAGTTTTCATCATCAACAGAACTTGAATTGGTACCCATAGAACGGAGAATAACTACACAGGTATTTGCACCTGAGATGGCAGCAGCAGATAGACCTTTCCGTGTATTTGTACAAGTCACAAGTGATGGTCTTTTGGTTACCGGTGATGCAAAGAAAGTATTGTCATCATCACACATACATTCTCCTGATGGAAAGGTGCAAAGTCTTGCAATGTCAATGCAGATGTTACATGAAGGACTATATTTTGTAGAATACACTCCTAGAATTGAGGGTACTTACATCTTCCATATGGTAGCCTTTTCCCAAGGAACACAGTCCCATGGCTCTGCAGCCACTCTTGTTCTGGGACAGGATATAGCTGGAATGTCTAAGCAAATCGTAATTCTTAACGAGGTTTTAACCACTGCATCGGATGAACTGGCTGTGTTGCAAACCGACATACATGGATTTGGGTTACTAAACACACAACTGCGTGACAGCGTAACAACTATCGATTCTAGTGTATCTTCCATGTCATCAGCAGTTGATAATATAGAACAGGCATCATTGCAGGTGAATTCATTATTGTTCCCAATAATGGGTGCTATTGCAGTTATACTTGCCCTTCAGATTTCAATAATAGCTCGAAGAAGATAATTATAATAAACGATCAAGGAGTTTTTAATCATGCCTAAACTGGCACTTTTTTTATCAGCGTTTTTCTTACTGATTTTATTTCAACAAAGCTCTTATGGTTTTATGGAGGGTTCTGAGGTTCCCACACTTTCAAATTTTGACATTGAAATAACATCTGATACAATCTCAATAGACTTACCACTACAGGAAAACCTGGCAAAAAGATATCTAGTTTATGGCTCAGGCTCGCTAAACAGCGCATTTACTGATACAAAAAACATTGTATATGGAATTGACTCTGAGAGGGGATTTTTCTCGGTTGGGATTTTAACCGAAAACGAGGCATCTAAGCTAAAGTCAAAGGGATATTATGTAATTGAGGATTTTCCATTGGATTTTGACTCCAAGTATGTTTCAACTAATGCAATCACCAAAATATCTCAATTTGGAAATATCGCGAATTCCGAACAGGTTCATAAACTGTATAATGTAACTGGCAATGGAGTAACCATTGCAGTAGTGGATACTGGTGTTGACTTTTCAAACCCTGACATCATGGAATCACTAGCACGAGACGACGATAACAACCCCATAATGCTTGATGCTGACGGACAGGGGTTGGTTCTTACAAATGCTACATACGCTGCAAAAATAAAGAATGGTAAGATGTATAATTTTACAAAAACCGACATGTTGCAATTAAATTCAACCTCTCATGTGTACACATCAAAAGAAGGCATATTTTTGAAATCAACAGCAAATAACGCTACACTTTCCGTTTACAATTCTTTATATCCGTATTTTGGTCAAGGGCATGTTCTTCACGCCAAAGTAACAGGTGACATGAAAATTGGAACAGATAAAAAAAACTTTATCCCATCAAAAAGTGGAATTTACCATCTAGGTGCAATTCTTGCTGTTCATGTTGGCAAACTTCAGACTGTGATTGTTTTAGTGACTGACCCAAATCAGGCAGGAGTATATGATACCATTACACCCGACATGTCAACTTCTTGGATGGATTTTACGAGAGAAAATGACTCTAGCCCGGATTATGACTTTGACTTTACTGACGAGATACCAATTACTATTGGTAGTGGAAACGAATTTCTACTTTATGATTCGGATGATGACGGTGTAAACGATTATTCTGCTGGAACGATAGGAGCAAGAGTAGTTGACATACATGGAATTTTTTCAGACGAAGCAAAAATTGATGATAAACTAAGCGCAATTAACGGAACATTGCTTCCCGCAATGGATGAGAATGGTAATTACTTTGGAGTTATGAACGATTTTTTTGGTCATGGAACTGCCACTTCTGCGACAATTGCATCAAAGGGAAAAATGGAGTATGATATTTACAATGATACAAAAAAGTCCACAATACTAGGTATTGCCCCCAACGTTAACATACTTCCAGTAAAGTCGTTATGGTTTGGCGATGTATTTTATGGATGGATGTGGGTTGCTGGGTTTGAAAACGAGGATAATAAGTGGGCATATACAGATGAACCAAAAGCAGATATTATTTCAAACAGTTGGGGAGTTAGCACTTTTCCAAACCTAGAATATGCTCCAGGTCTGGATATCTCATCGCACATACTTAACGCACTGGTCATACCACAATCACTTCATCAAAATTATACAGGTACAACGATAATATCAAGCGCTGGAAACTCAGGACATGGATATGGCACTATGGGCATGCCAGGCATATCATCATTTGGTATTTCAGTTGGTGCTGTAACAAGTAACGATTTTGTTGGGTATGGTCCATTCAAAGGTGAGCCACGATTTGGTAATACGACTGACCATTCAGATCACGTTGTTGATTTTTCAAGTAGGGGTCCTGGAGTAATTGGCGACCCAAAGCCAGATTTAATGAGTATTGGTGCATACAGCTTTGTCCCATCAGCCATAACAAAATTACCTGACGAATCCAGGGAATCATTTGGTGTCTTTGGTGGTACTAGCATGGCAGCACCAATTACTGCAGGAAGTGCAGCTCTCTTAGTTGAAAGTTTGAAGGAGAGATCTGTAACCTATGATCCGTTTACAATTAGAAACTTGCTTATGTCATCTGCGGAGGATCTGGATAACGATCCATTGACACAGGGTGCAGGATTAGTAAATGCACTAGATGCTGTAAGGATAATGAATGGACACGGCGGTAAATTTATGGTGCATAACAATGCAACATTTTCAAACATAAAAGAAGTGATTGATGTTCCACTATCATCATTTAACTCAGATTTATTTGGTATTGATGGATTTAGTCTTTCCAACAAGACATTTCCCATGACAAGTTGGTATGGTGGAAGATTGAATCCAGGAGAAGAAACCACCACAACTTATACGATTGAGAATACGAATAGTTATCCAATCAATGTTACAGTCAAACCTAAGACCATAAAATTAATTGAGAAACTACAAGTAAGTGGAATCACTGAACCACATCTACAAGATTCGGTTTTAAATGAAACAGAGACATATAGACCAAATTATATCAAATTAGGTAATATTGCGGCTGAACATAGAATTTCTAATGAAACTAGTATAATTCATCCAGACTCCTCTCTTATGATTTTGAACCTTCATTTTCCATTTGATGTTTTTATGAATCAAACAAATACTACATATGCAGATGACTTGAAAATTTCCTCTCTGTATGTATATGATTGGGAAGACAAAAACACAGACGATGAGATTTCAAGCGATGAGTTATCATTGGTAAATAGAGGTGGCTCATGGGGAACAGTTCAAGAGATTCGTATATCTGATCCATTAGAACAATTTGAGAACGAACCAGTTATCGGAGTATATCCTGTACCAAAGATATTTTCTTTCTGGAAAGGAAACACTAACCAAAATTCAACATCAATGGATTATACTCTTTCTGCAAGTTACTATCAAGATGTTTTATGGGATGATGTTATTGTGGATGAAGAAATTACAGTTCCGCCAAACAATTCTTCTAAAATATCTGCAACACTTTTGGTACCACCCAACAAGCAAACAGGTGTTTATCAAGGATTTTTAAGTTTTGAAGGAAAATATCATAAAATTAATTCGCCTGTTTCATACGGTGTACTCGAATCAGTTGAGAAAGATGTAAAACAAACTGTGATTTCTGGTTCCGCAGGTGATCTCTTGTATGGTAATGGCTACGTAAAAGGTGCCTTTGATATGACAAGCAGATACATGGCTGGTGACTGGAGACAATATTATTTTGACATACAGGATCGTACGATAAACTCTGCCACAATAGATTTTGAGTGGGAAAATGATAACACAAACTTTACTGTGTTTATGATTGACCCTGAAGGGAAGATTATCCAGACAAATTTTCCACCAGGAGTATTTGGTGAGTTTTTCGGCTGGCCAACTACCGATTGGCTTGGCAGATCCCCATTTAGTGAAGGTGGTACATTCTATCCTATAAAAAACAAAGATAATACATCCACTGTCCTATTTGCACCAATTAACCAGACTGGAACATATACACTGCTTGTCCATTCGACTTTATTTGGCGGGGAATCTACAACAGAGCCCATCTCACTCGCTGCAAAATTTGCTACAATTGTGCCTGACGAAAAGCCACCTGAAATAATATTCGATATTCCAGAACTCATAAACAAATCATTTGATATATTGCCAGAGATAATTGACAAAAATCCTGATTTTGTAAAATATTATCTTGATGGTGAAGAACTAGAGATATTACAATTTGGGGAGTTGTCTGATGGAGAACATGACTTGAGAATACATGCAAGCGATATAGTTGGCAATGACGTCGAAAAGACATTTTCGTTTACCGTTGATAACACTCCCCCAGAAATATTGGTGAAATCACCAGTAAATGGCACAACAGTATCACACACACTGAATATTGACTTTGAAGTTAAGGATGAAAATTTGGCTGAGGATGGGGCTATTACCATTTTATTGCCTAATGATGAATCCTTGGAGGATGTAACATCTCATTCATTTAATGCAACCAAGATTGATGATGGGATTTATGATTTGAAGATTATAGTAGTAGATCTCGCCGAAAACAAACAAACAAAAATAATATCATTTAGCGTTGATCATGAGTTTATTCAAAAACTTCCTGTTATTTCCAAAGAAAAAGAGCCAGTTTCTGAAAACAACTTGTTAATTATAATCAGCACTATTATTGCCGCAGCAATTCTGATCCCAGTTTCTGTCAAGATAATTAGAAAAATTTCTAGAGAAAATAAAATTTTGAAAGAAGATTTATAACCAATTTGGCGATACGTGAGCTTGAATGTCTGAGCAGGAAAAGGGACCTGGCGGAATGTCCAGGAGAGATTTTCTAAAGCTTATGGGTGCTGCAGGAACATCTGTGGCTTTTGCGCCTTTCGTTCCATGGGGTAAATTCATGCCAAATCCATCATCTGCAGTTCTTGCAAAAGTACCTGTAATATTGCCTGATGGTACACAGGCAAATCTTAACACTTATCCAATAAATCATGCGGAAGTAATCACTTATCCAGAAACACCAGATGAAGTTCTAAATGAGGAGGCTTTTAGAAAATGGCAGTTTATTAGACTACCAGAAAAATTTGGGGGAGGAAGAAAAGATGTATCTGCGTTTAGGGCATATAGTATGGTATGCCTTCATTTATGGTGTTTATGGAAGTACTGGCCAGACGAAGGACGAATGAGAGGTGAATGTCCATGTCATGGAACTATGTATGATGTTAGGACGGGTACAGCTTATCTAGGACCTGCATCACTGCAGGCAGCTCCTTCAGACACACTTGCTCAACTTAATTTTGAGGCTGACTCTGATGGATTTATGTTCATTTCTCCTCCAACGTGGGGTGTAAACGATAATGGAGTTGTAGGATATGGCCGTTTCGCTTGAGAGACGGAACGGTTTACTCACGTTCATTTACTGGATTTGGGATGAGTTAGATCGAACCATATTTACTGCAATAAAATTTTCATTCCCAGCAAGATTTGTAAGTCCATTTGGATTTTTGGGAATGCTCACATTCATCATGTTCATAACTTTAGGTGTGACTGGTGCGTTACTAATGTTCTATTACGAACCAATCATGACAAGGTCATGGGACAGCGTTGCGTTTATCAACAACGACGTACCGTTTGGATTTCATATTAGGAATCTTCACTATCATGGTTCAAACGCAATGGTAATGTTGGCCATTCTTCATATGTATTACCAATACTTTAGTGGCAGATACAAAATAAGAAATGAAGTCTTGTGGGTGACAGGTGTTATACTTGGTACTGTGACAATTCTTGAAGCCTTTACTGGATATGATATAATTTTCAGTGAAAGAGCAGAGCTTGCAATCAGCATTGCTGCATCTCTTACCAACTCAATTCCTATAGCTGGACCCATGATTCGTGAACTGATGTTTGGTGCAGGCTTCCATGACTTTGTGCTTCGGTTTTATGCACAACATGTTTTCATTTTACCCATCGTCATGCTCGGACTAATGGCAGTCCATTTCCCAAGATTCTTAGTGTTTGATGTACCAATGGTTATGGCAATATGTGGTGCAATGTGCCTGGCTGGCGGTGTGTTCCCTGTTGACTTGGGCTTCAAGTTTGAACCAACTGTGCCACCCGGAATTACTGTTCCAGAATGGTATCTAACAGGACTTTATGCATTTTTGAGGACGCAGTATGACAAATTTCTTACAGGTGTGCTGTGGCCTGCATTGTTCATAGGTGTATTATTGCTTACGCCATTTTTAGACCGGTACAAAAAATTCTCATGGAAAGACCGTCCTTGGATTACTGCATTTGGCATTACGGGAATTGCCCAAATTTTGGTGACCACATACTGGGGATTTTACATAACACCTGACACAACAATTCCATTAGTTGAAAGGCTTGTAATTGATCCGATTAACCTGTATCTGGTTATGATTCTGCTTGTGCCGCTCAGCTTTGGATTCACATTAATGATGATCCATCTTGCAAAGGATGCGGAAAGAAAGGCGAAACTTGCCAAGGCAAATGGACCAAAGAAGGTATCAGAAATCAAACTATCAATAAAATGGACAAACTGGATGCTAGTTGGTCTACTTGCCTTCCAAGTCTTCCTTAACATAGCTGCGTATAATGCGTTCTTGTCCGGCATGAACAACGTTAACTTGTGGATAACAGGCGTGATCTTGATTACATTTGCAGGATTCTTCCATCTATACAGATATGCTATGTCCCAATCAAAAAATATACCAAAACCGCCAAAAATTCCTACTACAAAACTACTACAAACTACTCAAAAACCATTGTCAGAAACAGATGATGCTCAAAAATCACCAGAGGAAAAACCATCCCACGAACTAGCTGAACCTTCAGCACAGGAAATCAAACCAACCACAGCAGAATTAGATATGAATAAGGATCAAAACCTTGGCATGTCTGATCTAAAGAAACCATAAAAGATCTACATTTCCATTCAACAAACTTTATAATACTTTTACAAATCATTGCAAAACATTGAGTACAGTTTCAGGTAGCCAGTATGGAGTAGGTTTGATGACAATTTTGGTTGCATCAGCAATAGGAATTGGTTATTACCAAATGTATTGGATTCCAGAACAGCTTGCAAAACCAGAGGTTGACGAACATGTTCTACATCCCGTCAAATCCACTATCATTGAGATGATTTTAGGATCCGCAAATGCTGACCAACAGGACAGTTTTGTACCAAAACTGGTCAACTTGCAATTGAGCATTGATAATCATGTAATATGGGATAATGTAGATGATACTGCACACACGGTCACACCAGACCATCGATATACTGACGCTTATAGTGGTGACTTTGGTTCAACAGGTGTCATTAAACCAGGTGAAACATATGAATTCTTATTCACAGAAGCCCCACCAAACATACCAGTAACCGTTGACTACCATTGTGATCCGCATCCTTGGATGACTGGAACGATTGTAGTGTCACAGGCTAGATTTTAGGCTGAAAACTTTGCAAACAGCTGGTCACTTTCTACTTCCTTATGCTGTTCTATAATTGAAGCGCGAAATTTTACATCATGTGACTGTTCAGGTTCAAATTGAATTGCTGCAGTAAACTTTGCTATATTATTTGGCATTACATCTCTGCTAATGAAGAGCCGTGAAACATTTTTGGAAATTTTTTCATCGTTATATGATTTGTAGATTATTAGTTCGTTTGAATCCATGATTAGAGTATTAATTACCACGCCGTCATAGATACCAGGATAGTCTACTGTTACATATCCCTTAATCTCAGAGTTAGGCTTTATGTCAAGATTATCTAATGTAAGTTTGATGTATTTCATTGTTGTTGAATAATTTAGTTAGAATAAATAATTTTGTCAAAGTAATAATGGGCCCAAAGGGCTTCGATCCCTTGACCATTGGATTAGAAGTCCAACACTCTATCCAAGCTGAGCTATGAGCCCAAGAATCAAAAAATTTTTGCTCTATTAAGAGTTTTATAGCCACTTTTTTTCATTCAAATCTCTTTCCATTTTATAGAGAAATTGCTGAGAATAACCAGCATACTTTCCAAAATGTTCTAAAACATCCTGGTGTATATTCTCATATCTTTTTTTTGACAAAGTTTTTTTGTTTATGCAAAAGTTCCTAGGATAATATTTTTGTAGAATTTTCAATAACCATGTATCCAAGGGAAATGCATCAAGTTTTTCGAGAGAAAACAACATAACACAATCTGCTACTTTGTCTCCGATTCCAGGTAGTTTTAAAAGCAATTCCTTACATTCCTGATAATTGGCTTTTTTTATTTCATCAAAATCAATTTCTCCTGAGGCAATAATACGAGATGTATCTAAAACATATTTTGACCTATATCCCAGTTTGCATTCCTGAAGATCCTGCAATGTAGCCCTTGCAAGACTTTTGGGTTTAGGAAACAGAAAAAACTCTCTTTTTTGAAACTTAACCCTTCTGCCAAACTTCCTACATAATTTTTGAAGTCGCATTCTAATATTTGGTATATTTGAATTTGCTGAAATAATAAATGAAATACAACATTGAAAAGGATCTTGTCTTGTAATACGTAGTCCGGGATAATCCTTAGTAGTATTTTTTACAAGTTTGTCCTTTGTGATATTTTTTAGGATTTTCTCATAGTCATCATCTTCCCGGAAAAATTTTTTTGGCTTTTTGGAAAATGTCAGAACTTCAAACGGTGTTTGCCTTACCATAATGATATCATGTCCATCAATAACAAACCACATATCTCCGTGATTTTCCCACAAGAAAACCTGACCACTATTGATAGTTTCGCGTATATCTATATCGGCGTGAAGATCAGGCATATTATACTGTTATCTCTTCACCAAGTTTTGGTGCATGCGCATCAAGACCAAATTTTTCTTGAATCTCTTCTGCAAATTTTGTGCAGGAATTCTCATCACCATGTACGGTTAAGACTTTAGGATTTCCTTTGATGTTTTTTATCATATCAAAAAGTGCAGTCCTATCTCCATGACCAGAAAATTCAAATTGTTTTACAGTGGCTTTCACTTTCATATCTTTTCCACGGGTAGAAATCTTTCCCGTTTCTAACAATTTTTTTCCAGGTGTACCCTCTCCCTGATATGAGACCATTGCAATCCCATTTTTATTATTAGAGGCTAGTTGTTGCATGTAAAATATAGCATTTCCACCTACTAACATACCAGCTGGAGAAATTACAACACAAGGTTCTGAAATCGCTCTTTTTCTATCACTATGATCTCTTATCAAAAGGGAGTCATTAATTACATCAGCAAATGTCTTTATGTCTTTTAGATATTCAGGATAGCGAAGCATGATGTCGTTTACCTTTAACGCCATACCATCCATGACCACTGGATATTTGAAATTTGCATTCTTTAATACGCATGCAATCTCTTGTGATCTTTCAACAGAAAATGAAGGGATAAACAATACACCTTTTCTATCCATAACTTGAGCTGCAAATTCAATTAATCCATTTTCTGATTTCTCTCGTGGCATTTGATCCGTTTGCGAATATGTGCTTTCTGTGATCAAAATATCTATATCTCCTATCTCCAAGTCTGCTTTTGGCAACATTCTTGAACCGTTAGGATTTATGTCACCTGTGTAAAACAGTCGTTTATTGTCAGCCTCAACAAGTGCTGTACTACCACCTATAACATGACCAGAAGATCGTAATTCAAATGTGGTATTTCCAACCTTTACAGGCTTCTTAAACCCAATTTCTTTGGAATTTCTGAGCATACTATTAACATGACCATGATGAAACGAATGCTTATTTTTTTCAATCTTTAGCATGTCTTCAATTAGTAGTATACTTAGATCAAGAGTTGGTGGGGTACAGTAAACACTGGTATTACCTCCATTAAACAAAGCTGGAACACATCCAGAGTGGTCCAAATGAGCATGAGTAATTATTGTAGCATCTACATCTTTTGGCTTAACATGGAGTGGATATGAAGGAGGATCGTCACGTTTTTTGCTAAACATAACACCATAGTCTAAAAGTAAATTTACACCTTCACAATTTACAAGAAATCCCGATCTGCCAACTTCACCTGCAGCACCCAAAACATTAATCTTCACGGACAAAATTCTGAGACTACACCTTAAAATGTTCTTGCGTGTATCGATCAGATTACGATCTGGAAAATCTCCATAAGCTTTAATTAGTGCTAGCTAAGATCTGATCAAACATGGGAAGAACTTATGCAGAATGGGAAGCCTCACAAGATAAAGCGCTTGTTGCTAAGGTACGCGCAGGTGACGAGGCTAACAAACCACTATTAAACCAGGTTAACTGGATTTGGGTTCAGAATCTTATGAACAAAAAAGCAGATCTAAATCCATCCTCAGCCGAGTTATTGGACTGGGTGACATCTGGTCAAATAGAAGCAATGCGAAAATAAACGTGAAATTCACGTATTCTTTTT
>Ga0207990_1001288_pt1 | contig 13074 bp, 12 predicted proteins | sample ETNtaG_8_FD_185780 | JGI IMG/M metagenome (GOLD analysis project Ga0207990, IMG submission 185780) | Marine microbial and viral communities from oxygen minimum zone, Eastern Pacific Ocean - ETNP201406SV75 (SPAdes) (version 2) | ecosystem: Environmental > Aquatic > Marine > Oceanic ...
GTTAGTTTTACAGCTTCTTTGAATACAGGATTTTCTCGTTCATAATCAGCTACTGCTGGACTAAATGAGTAATAGAATTGGTTGAAACCTGTCATGAATGATGTTCCTGATTGTGTTTGTAGAATGGTATTGTCACGAAGTTCTCTAAGGAACTGGACTTGTGGTGCCATTTCAGAACCGAATGCAGCTGTAGCTATTAGGCAACCACCACCTTTGGATTGCTGCTGGGTTTGTTGTTCAGGATTGGATTCTAAAGCAGATTCAGCTGCAGCTCTACACTTATCAGCAAACACAGATGTGATAGATAATGCCTTTGAATATTCGTTTATGTCCATATACAACCAGCATAGATATCTGTCGGTTCTTGCACTGATTGACGAGTATTTGTAGGCGTTCTCATCATTTTTTATCTGATTGTAATAGTAAATTCCGTTGTCAGTGTCTCCTACAATATCATAAGATCTAGCAACCAGATACAAAAATTCTGCCTGATGGAATACATCAGCATTTGTATGTGGAAACAATCCCTCATCATGGATCATGCTAGGATTTTGTTCAAAACATTGAAGAAACTTTTTTGCAATATCCACATCGGGATCTACAAGAAACTGATCGTGAATCAGATGACGTTTCTCCATATCAGTAAGTAGATTCTGAGCATCAGGATTGTCACATACGTGCCACGCATTTGCAAAATTTACTGGAATTATAATCCCAATTACACTAACCACAAGAACTGAGAGAAGCAGATACCTCATCTTATTACGATTTACTTTGTTTCTGATAAATCTGATCTAGATTCGTGGTAAAGTTTGAGGATAGAGCCGAATATCTTCAATTAATTCTTTAATTTATCGTCAAACTGATATGACATAAAGTTCATTTATCTACCCATCAATGCTTTGGAAAAACTAGTTTTATAAGATGACTCGATAAAAAAATCACATGCCTAAATGTTGTATATGTAAAAAGATTGAAGGCAAAATTAAGATCAAGGAAGGTAATCCTGCATACAAAGGAAAACCTATTTGTGCTGAATGTCAGGGATATAGAAAACTCTTACTTGAGGATCATAAACACTGAATGCTAACATACAGTCAACAATCATAATTCAAAACTATAAAATCAAAACATATCCATAATCAAATGGTGAAATAAACATAATGAATTTTATCGAGCATAAGTTAATCAAACCGAATTCTATAGAGATTAGGGAATATCAGACTAATCTTGCAAATGACGTAAAAAATCAAAATTGTCTTATTGTACTTCCGACAGGTCTTGGTAAAACCACCATTGCGTTACAAGTAATTGTTGATTATATGCAAAATGGAACTGGTGGAGTGTTATTCCTTGCACCAACTAGAGTTTTAGTCAACCAACACTATGAATTTCTCAAAGAAAATTTGCTTATCGCAGATATTGGAATTGTAACCGGAGAAGATTTGTTAAGTAAAAGGAAGAAAAAATGGATGAATAGTGTGGTTTGTGCTACACCTGAAATAACAAAAAATGACTTTGCCAGAAATATAGTTTCTCCAAATCAATTTGCTCTTGTAGTTTTCGATGAGGCACATAGAACTATAGGAGATTACGCATATTCGATCATTGCCAAATATTTCCAAAATACTGATACACGTATACTGGCCATGACTGCAACTCTTCCAAGCGAAAAAGAAAAAGCAAAGGAGATAGTCACTAGATTACGTATTAAAAATTTGATTGAAAGATCGGATGAAAGTCCTGATGTAAAATCATACATTCAGAAAACTGAAACAGAATGGGTTAGAGTAGATCTTACCAAGGAAATGAAGGCAATTCAGATGTGTATTAAACTTGCATTAGAAGAACGCTATAAAGAATTACGTAAAAATGGTTTACGACTTTCTGATAACAAATCTCTTTCACAATTACTAAATGCTAGACAATATGTTCTGACTCAAAATAGGCGTTCAGCAAAACCACTTTTTACGGCAATTAGAATTACATACGCATTAAATATTTTTGAAGCACATGGAATCACGCCATTCCTAAAGTTTTGCGACAGGACAAAGGAAAAAAAAGGCGCTGGTATTAAGGATCTTTTTGAAATTGATCCTAATTTTACACGAGCAATAAGTTTAGCAAAAAATCAACAATCTGATGGTTTAGAGCATCCAAAAATTGATAGACTGGTTGATATTTTACATGATGTAAAATCAAAGGTACTAATTTTTTCCAGTTACAGAGATTCTGTTAATGTAATTCATCAAAAACTTCTTGATATGAATATATCTGCTGAAATTCTTATAGGCAAATCAGGTGAAACTGGACTCAAGCAAAAAAAGCAGATAGAAACTGTTCAAAGATTTCGTGATGGAGTGACAAAAGCTCTTATTGCTACAAGAGTAGGCGAGGAAGGATTAGATATATCAGAAGTGAATTTAGTAATTTTTTATGATAATGTACCAAGCTCTATTCGGTTTATACAAAGAAAGGGAAGAACAGGAAGAAAAGATAAAGGACGTTTGATTGTACTAATTGCAAAAAATACAATTGATGAGACTTATTATTTTATTGGTAAACGAAAAATTGAGTCTGCAAAAAATATGGGAAATAAAATGATAAAGCATCTGGAAAAAGATGAAAAAGTACTGGATGATTTTTTTTAGTTATGATAAACGTTTGATAATATGATAACCATACTGTGTTTTTATTGGCTCAGAAATCTGTCCAGCCTGTAAGGCAAATGCGGCATTTTCAAACTCTTTGACCATTTTTCCTCTACCAAAATAACCTAAACTCCCATCTCTTTTTGCACTACCAGAATCAGTAGAAAATTGCCTAGCCATTTTGCCAAATTTTTCACCGTTTTTTATCTTATCCAATATTTCTATAGCCTCACTTTGCTTCTTCACAAGGATATGAGAGCACTTTATTTTATTTGCCATCTTTACACTATCCAAAAATCCTTTTCCTTAATTCAGGCACGTTTTTGTATATCATATCACGGATTTTCTCTTGGTCATTTTGAGTTGGCATTTCTTTTTTTAACGAAGATAGTCCTGCCATGGCCAAACCCAATGTTTGTCCAATTATTAATCCATAAACAAATTCTTTAGAATCTGAAATTTTAAGAATATCATTACTTTTTTCAATTTCTCCCAAGTATCCCTCAATTTGTGATATTGCGCTATCCATTGTTTGATTTATCATCATTTGTATTTGTTCATCATAACTCATGATTTGTGAAACAAATAACATGTAATAAATATACAGTTCAAGTTCTATATACTGACTGGACTTTGTCCAAATTTTGCTAATCCACAATTTAGATTATCAAAAATAATTTTTAGATGAGGTATTTTTTTCTTATTTTTTATCAGTCCATTTTTTATTGCAATAAGATATAATTTCTTATCTTTCCAATGATTAATTTTTTCTTTATCTGAGTACTTTGTATTTTCTAGATCAATAATGTTGGCAGTTATATCGCAGATCTTTACAAGTTGTACATGCCAATGTGCTTTTTTTAATTCTCTTACGTAAAGCTTCTCCCTTTTTTGTTTTTCAATTCTCGTGTCTTTAGTTAATGCCGCAACACATTTGGCAATATGCAGACCGAATCCATCTCTGATTTCATCAAAATCAGTCGGTGTGTCTTCAATCGTGTCATGTAACCATCCTATAACTTGTAGATTATTATCATTAATACCACTTTTTTTGATTAATCTAACTACGAATCTCAGATGATCAAAGTAAGGAGTTTTCTTATCTTTTCTTTTTTGATTTTTATGTACTTTTTTTGCAAAACGTCTTGATTCATTTATTATAGAATTATCAATCTTAATCATTTTGTGATTTCACAGTATTTGTTACTACCCTCAAAAAATTTTACACTCGAAATGGGAATTTTATCTTTTAAATTATCAAAAATCCACATTGCAATATTTTCTGATGTAGGAAAATCAAACATACTATTGAGGTCCTTATGGTCCAAATCTTGGATTACATTCCAACATGTAGTTTTCATTTCATGAAAATCCATCACCATATTATCTTGGTATGTATCACCTTTTTTTACATCACCCGTAACTTCAACTATGATTTTTGCAGTATGACCATGTGGTTTACCACATTTTGGATGATCTTTGAGTATATGGGCAAAATCTATCTCGAATTCAACCCCAAGTTTTGTTTGCATATTCCCTCATTGTATATGGGTTTCAAATACTTAGCGTATATCCACGAGTAAATTCTAGATATAAATACAAAATTTCTCTTAAATTGTTTCTATTTTCAAAATTAACGTTTCAATTTTGGATTTATTATAGCATCTAGCGCATTTCCAATAAATACAAATGCTAATCCCGTGATTGCAACCATAGCACCAGGTGGAATTATCCACCACCATAAACCCCTAGACGCTGCACCAAAAGTATGTGCATCATGTAAAATTTGCCCCCATGTTGGAAATGTTGGATCACCAAGACCTAGAAAACTTAAACCAGCTTCTGTCGTGATTGCTGCAGGAACTGAAATTGCAATACTAGCAAAAGCATAGGGAAGTAGTTGGGGAATAATATGTTTGGAAATTATTTTAGAATCTGTTTGCCCCATAATTTTTGATGCCTCAACATATTGTTTTATTTTTATTTGGAGTGTCATACTACGTGATACTTTTGCGATTCCAACCCAACTGAATATCAATAAAAATCCAATTATCACAAATATACTGTTACTAATGGTTACGGCAAGTATAATCAAAAACGGCAGTGCAGGAAGAGCATAAATAATATCATTGAATCTCATCATACCTTCATCGGTTTTTTTTCCTTTGAAACCAGCATACACCCCATAGAGCAATCCTACTGTGACTGAGCCTACCGCAACTACAATACCAATGAATAATGCTAATGGAGTTCCCCACAAAAGACCAACTGCAAGATCACGTCGTAACTCATCCGTTCCCATCAATCCAAATGCTTTTCCACCAACAATTAATTTAGAATCAAGAATTTCCAGTTGCTGATTCATTCCATAAAAATTTACCAAAAATAAATATCTTCCATTCAGGACTTTACCATTGGCATCAGAAAAGATCAGCATTTCGCTGGATTTAGTATTTTCATTAGCATCTAAATTTGCTGATTGAAATTCAAGATTTTTTTTGATATTATTATCGGTAGTAAAAATACGTTCATGATGTTGAGTTTTTGTATCTGAGTATGGTAATGAAGTAGATAAAAGTAGCATTTCAGTTTGATCTGGTCTAATAACAGAGATATGAAGTAGTATTGAACCAGAATATTCAGTATCAAATTCATAGATTAGCCCATCTGGGAAATCACTATAATCATAATCTAGCATAAATTGCTGCGATGTTAATGATATTATTCCATCTTTAGTGATTATTTCAGGGTTTTCTATTATGGTATGCTCCGGTATTTTTTCAGCAATAAAATAATTCACCCATATTGGAATTGATGTTTTTGGGTATGAAATCCAATTTCCAGGATTATTCCATTGTTTGAATGTATCAATTGGTATTGTGATAACTGCCACAATTGACATAATAATAAGACAAGCCAAAATCCCAATACCTACAAGCCCGCTTCTACTTTTCATAAATTCTCGTTTGATTTCTGATGAAGATGTATCATTCATTCTCTTTTCACCCTTGGATCAAAATAGCCATAAAGTAAATCAGCGATAAATATACTAATTAAAAATAAAACAGTGAGGACATATGTTGCACCAATAATAATTGGTAAATCCATTACACTAATTGCTTCAAAGTAAAGTCTTCCCATACCAGGCCAATCAAAAACAGCTTCTGTAATTATTGCACCACCCAATGAGCCTGAAAGGCTGAGTGCAAGAATTGTTACTATTGGCGGAGCTGCGTTTTTTAATGCATGCCTATAGATGATTTTATTCTTTTTTATACCAATAGCCTTTTTTGCCGTGATAAAATCTTCTTGCATTGTACCAACCATAAAATTACGTACTAGGTATGCCCAAGAGCCAAATCCAATAATTACTATAGTAATTAATGGTAATGCCATGTGATAAAGTAGTGCGACAACATATCCTGGTTCACTTGGAAGCATAGATGGTGTAGCTCTTGCAGGAAAAATATGATATGTAAACGCAAATAAGAAAATCATTAACATACCTATCCACCATACAGGAAAACTACTACTAATTACTGCAAATGTGGAAGTAAGTCTATCAACTACTGAACCTACTTTACTGCCTGATAATGCACCTAAAAATATACCAATCATTGATATGATAATTGTTGCAGTAGTAAAGAGCAAAACTGTACGTGGAATCTTTTCTAATAAGATTTCTCCAACATTTGAAGAACCAGAGTCACTTGTAAGGAATGTAGCATTTCCAAAATCAAGAATTAGTATCTTATACATTGTGAAGCCAATCCTTTGTGGAGAATACCATGGATTATCTAGTCCAAGTGCTTTTATTCGCTGATCTATCTGTGCCTGGACAAACTCTTCAAATTCTTTTACACTATCAAAACTTTCTACAATAGAACTGTTCTCAGTGATCTCTGATCTTACTTGATAGATTATTCCTTGTTTCAAAATAACATCCATGTTAGAACCAACCAATGCTATAGTCAGCAATAGTGTAACCATTAGTACACCAAACATTGTCAGACCTCTTGTAGCAACGTATCTTTTTAGACTCAATAATCAGGTCTAGAAAAATTACCTTATAACTTATTTCAGTTAAAATTTTAATTCTACACACTATTTAATAATATAGAGTAGATCTAAAATTAGTATGCGATGCGCGAGTTGTGAGAATCATAAACATTATGAATGTATTGATTGTCAGAATGATCATAAAACACATCTTTGTAATTGTGATTGCCATACTACAGAGCACAAACACGAGTAAATTGATCCATTAATACTTCCAGCAAAAAACAAGATTCATAAACCATTAAATTAATTTAGAGAAATCACGAATCTATCATGAAAAACATTGGAACATTAGAATACGTATTAGACAAATATTCAGGAACATGGACCTGGAAAATCACTGGCGATAGGGCTGTTTTCATGGTATCAAAAATAATTCCTAAAGTATGGTATGGTGATGGTCCTAACGAAGTCATTGTTCCTGATGACGAAAATACTGTGAAACAAATTAAAATGATTCTAGAACGATATCCTATGGAGATACTCTCAAAATCTGTATGGCAGAGAAAATCATCACCAGTTTTAATTAAAAAACAAAAATCAGTAAAAATTGAAAAACTTTCAAAGGCTAAACCTGGGAAACAGTTTCGTGGAAATTTATTAAATTTTCAAAAGGAGGGATTAGACTTTCTTTTAAAATCCACTGGTAATGCATTACTAGCGGATGATATGGGATTAGGTAAAACTGTTCAGACACTTGCATATATTGCATCAGAAAAGCAATCATTACCTGTTCTTGTCGTTGCACCACTTGTCACATTAAAAAATTGGCAGCGTGAAATTATAAGATTTATGAAAAAACGAAGTAAAAATGGAAGAATAATTGAGGATGATGCGCCTACTACTACACTTATTCGTACTGGAAAAAATGAACCGCTTGGAGATTTTGATTTTTATATTATCAATTATGAATTGTTGAAAAAGAGATTAGATGATATATCAAGACTAAAAATTAGAACTATCGTATGTGATGAAGTACAACATTTACGTTCTAAAACAACACAGAAGTATACAGCTGTAAAAAAAATAGCTGGATTAGATATAGTGAATTACAGAATAGGTCTTTCTGGAACACCAATCTATAATCATGGTTCTGAAATATGGCCTATAGTTGATATTTTGAAACCGGGATTTTTAGGTAGTTTTAAGGAATTTTGTGAATATTTTTGTTATATGAATGAAAAAGGACGTGCAATTGTGCTTGAAAATAAACGAGAGAGTTTACGACATGAATTACAAAAACATATCATGCTTCGACGAAAAAAATCAGATGTATTAAAAGAATTAAAGGATAAAGTGAGACATAAAGAATATGTTGATGCAGATGTTGATTACTATAAAAATGAATTAAATAAAATTTGGCATAAATTAGAGCAAGAGCAACAAAATGCTGAAACAGAATTTGCCAAATCTGCTTCATATCAACGAGCAATTCAGAGTGAACGACAGGCTGCGGGAATTGCAAAACTTCATCATGTAGTTGATTTCGTAAAAAACACGATGGAGATTGAAGAAAGTGTTGTGGTTTTCTGTCATCATAAAATGATACATACGTTACTGCATGAAAAATTAGGAGAGTTTAACCCCGCATCTATAATTGGGGGCCAAACAGATAATGTAAGACAAAATAATATAGATAATTTTCAAGAAGGAAAAACAAAATTGATGATTGCAGGCTTACGTGCTGGTAATGTAGGAATAAACCTAACAACTGCTAAATATGTTATATTTGCCGAATTAGATTGGAGTCCTGCAATTCACCGTCAGGCTGAAGATCGTTTACATAGAATAGGACAAAAAAATACTGTTTTTGCTTATTATTTAATCGGTAATGGAACACTTGATGATCATGTTGGAGATATCTTGGTTGATAAGGAGTATGAAATTGACACAATTATGGATGCAGGAACTGAATCATTTGAGAATAAAGAAAAATCAAAACTCATTCTTGCACAAATTCATGATAAGATACGTACAAAAAACTAGAGGAATAAATATTAAAAAAGTGGGAAATGTTCCTAAGCCTTACCTATACGGAACATCGTTGTAGTGCAAGTTGGACAGGTACCTTTGGTTGCTGGTTTACCATTTTTCATAGTAACAGCAGTGGCACCTTTGATCTCTCTCTTACTTCTACATTTCACACAGTAACCTGTTGTCATGATAAAATTGAGTATTATCTCATATTAGCAAGGACTTGTGAACTAGATTTCACATTTTTGTGACTCTGTTTTATATCAAAATCATCAAAGAATACACAAACTTTGCCAGTTTTCACTTAAAACATAGTTTTTTAAAAATAATCAAATAAAACTAGGAATATTATCACAGATATCAATGGATTATAAACACTATTTCATTATTTTTATGATATTTCTAGCATTTTTACCATTGGATGTTTTTGCTGATTCATCTATTGATATCTCACTAGATCTTCCGATATACACAAAATCAGATATCATAACTATTTTTGGAAACATTGAACATGATGATTCATTAAATCTTATGATAATTGATCCAAAAGCAGATGTTATTTTGAATGAAACAGTTTTGCTCACCCAAGGGGAATTTACGTATAATTTACAATTGAATGATTATGATTTGAATACGAGTGGAATATATCAAATCTCTATTACATATCATGATACAAATAATTCTACTGAAATTGAAATAAAAAAAGAATTTTTTTATGATGCTGCCCAAAATGTAAACCCGGCAGGTGTAGATATAGAACGTATTAGCGAATCTGACCAGATTCCTATATTTATAATTGGGATTGTTATAATTGTAGGCATATTTCTTTTTCTTGCACGCCATGCTATATTTAGGAGGAAAAATGAATACGACGATGAAGATTGGGAATCCAAGAAAAATCGTGATTATGAAAAATATCATTCCGAATGGATGAGTGATGAGCAAGAGTTTTCTGGAAAAGAGAAAAAAGGAATAGATGAAAATGAATTCCTAAAATCATTACAGGGTAAGAATATTCCAGATTATTATGGAATTCTTGAAATACAAAAAAATGCCAGTCAGTCTGAAATAAAAAAACAGTTTAGAATATTGGCTAAAAAATGGCACCCAGATAAGAAACATGGACCAGACGCAGAAAAGAAAATGGCAGAAATTAACATGGCGTATGGCATTCTTTCAAATCAGAAGAATAGAAAACTGTATGATCAATACGATCAAGGAGATGATACAGATGATAAGCATTAGCTTATAGTCTGATTAGTGACTAATTTTTTATTTTTTACTCTACTGTAAAATTACATTTTTAGCAATACTAAATACATTTTATATTTTTTATCTTATGGGAATAAATTGAATTTACTTGACTTAGCAGAACAATACTATCTAATCACTTTTGGGGTTGTTATAGGAATTGGTTTATTACACGGCGCAATTTTGGGAAGGGGTATTCGTTCTCGTTTTCCAAGTTTCAAAAAGCATGCACGTATTGTTTCAAGTATTTTACTTGTATTATTTTTAGTCAATGCAATATCTAGCATACTAAAATTTGCGGAGCCAACTAAAGTTACATTGTCTACATTAGTCATTCCTACATCACCAGAGGAAATATTTTCACTAGTAATCAACTTATTAGGAATAAATGCAGGATTATGGACAGTTATTGGCATATTCATTACTGTTGTTCTTATTATATTCTTAAAATTTGCAGACATTCATCAAATAGCACGATATTTTATTTTCACTATAAGCTGCATTGTTTTAATAGTCGCATTACTTGGAAAATTTACAGATTTTATACCAACCAGTTTTCAAATAATGTTATATGCTTTCTACCAGGTTGGTATTACGATAGGAATATTCCTTATAACTAGGCGTAAGGAATCTGATGTCTTATCAGAAATAAAATGATATCTACTGGAAAATTGTAATTGGTTTTTTAATATTTAAGTTTAAAAATAAATTTATAGTAGTTTTTTTAAGCTTGCACATCTATTTCTAATAGTTACTTCTGTGACACCTGATGCAATTGAAATCTCCTTCTGTGTCTTATTTCCACCTGATGAAATGCATGCAAGATATAATGCAGCGGCAGCTATTCCCATTGGATCCTTTCCTGCAACCAGTCCAATTTTTTTAGCTTTATTCAATAATGCAATCGCTTTTCGTTTAGTCATTTCACCAAGACCAGCTAGACTAGCAATTCTTGAAACGCCTTTTACAGGATCTGCTACAGGTATTTTTAGATCAAGTTCCCTGAAAATCAATCTATAACATCTAGCCACATCTTTTCTTCTTATATTGATCCCATCTGCAACATCGTCTAATGTTCTTGGTGTTTCTGTGTTTCTACACGCAGCATAAATACACGCAGCAACTAATCCATGAATAGATCTTCCTTTTACAAGCTTTCTTTCGATTGCTTTTCTGTAAATATATGCAGCCTTTTCAATGACTGCATTGGTTAAAGATAGTTTATCTTGTAATTTATCCATCTCACTTAATGCTTGACGAAGATTTCTATCTGATGAAGAGTATGCTTGTGAACGATTATCCCATGTTCTGAGTCTTTCAATAGATTTCTTCATGTTTGTATCTAATGGCTTACCTGTTGCATCTTTATTTTGTGGACCAATAATAGTTGAAAGGCCCATATCATGCATAGTAATAGATGTGCCAGATCCTACTCTACTTCTATCTGGTCCGTCATTAGAAAATGAGCGCCATTCAGGTCCTCCCTCTACAATTTTATCAGTTACTACAAATCCACAAAAACTACAGAATAATTCACCTGTACTATCATCCATAATCATTTTTGTCTTAGTACATGATGGACAATGTTGCCCAACTCCAGATGTGTTATTCATATACTATGTTAGCAATTTTATTATATAAATAAAATCCGCTACTTTTTTTGGTTGTTTTGTGTGTAGGTCAAGCTAATTTACTAATCTTAGCAATATTGATAGTAAATCACTTCTACATTATATTTTCAGATTTAATCAAGTAAACAATAAGCAAACCCAGGCGACATACTGCTATACATTATATCATTTGGGTCATTACTATGCCCACCAAATCCAATAGAATGTCCCAATTCATGCGTCATGATTTCTTCTACAGTTTCAACATCAAAAAGCTGAAAACTACCATCACATCCATAACTGCCAAGAGCAACTTCTGCTACACCTTTACCGATATTTGCATGACCCAAAACACCTTCACCTAGACTTCGTACGCTCCATGTTACCCAAATATTTGCTAAATCACTCCTCTTAGTGATTTCAAGATGAAAAATAACTTCTTTATCATCACTAGCAACAAATGTACGTCCTTCCCAATATTTGAATGAATTTTTCAATGTACCAACATGATCAAGTGGTAAGCCAGCGGGTTGAGGACTCACAAATATCTTATATTTTATATGGTAAATGTCATCAATTAACAATATTTCACGATCAGGAAATTGTTTTTGCCTATCCAAACCTGGTGCGCTCCATTTCGAGCTATCTCTATGGAATTTTTTTATTACATCAGCACTTGGATTTGGATGCTCAACGTATACGATTTCATCTTTCAATCTTTTAGTAATATTATCAAGATAAAGTTGAAAGTTCCATCTCTGTCTATCTTGATCTCTTTTTAGGTTTTCAGAATCATTATAATAATTTAGTTTTATAACTCCATTTTCAATTAGATACTGTACACTAGATAAAAAATCTCGGTCTGATATTATGTCTTTTGCCCACCAGCTAGCATTGATTTTTATCCAACTGGGTATATGTTCGGAAGTGTTTTCATTAATATTAACTGTATTAATGATGATAACACTTTTTTGAATAAGATATTCAATTCCATAAATAAAATCCGAGTCGGAAATTTGTTCATCCGCCCACCATTCAGCATTATTTTTTACCCAATCAGGTATTTCTTTTTTTTCTAACTGTTTAAGAAATTCAGGCTTTTCAGTAGAGCTGGTTATAAATTTTTTTTCTACTTTTTTGATATAATCTATATAATTTTTAGCAATTTTATCATCTGGTTTTACATCCAAAGTTTTTTTGAAATATTTTTTAGATTCTTCATATTCAGCATAATTTCCAAATCCTAAACCCATACCATTTAACGCTATGATGTTGTGTGGTTCAAGCTTTAGTATCTCATAAAACTCTAACATTGACAATTTGTTTAAATGAACTGGATTTGATGGAAAGGAAAAATTTTCACTTGGCTGTGCTGCAAATGTTGAGCCTAATCTCAAATTATTTAATGCGATTCCTTTCATTGCCTTAATATTTACATCATTTGGGAAATATTCTAAATAATTACCGTAAATATTTATGGATTTTTTATAATCCCCTTTCATGAAATTTTGTTTTGCGTCATATAATTC
>Ga0207990_1001291_pt1 | contig 13059 bp, 14 predicted proteins | sample ETNtaG_8_FD_185780 | JGI IMG/M metagenome (GOLD analysis project Ga0207990, IMG submission 185780) | Marine microbial and viral communities from oxygen minimum zone, Eastern Pacific Ocean - ETNP201406SV75 (SPAdes) (version 2) | ecosystem: Environmental > Aquatic > Marine > Oceanic ...
AACAACATTGTTGTTATGGTAGGTGATGAAATAATTACAAGTTATGATTTGAAACAGGAAAAATTATATTTAAGTTTAATAAATCAAATAAATATAAATTCATTAAATAAAAAGCAATTAGATGACATGGCAAAAGATTCGTTAATTAGAGAGAAGGTTAAATTAAATATAATAAATTTACAAGAAGGTCTGGTAATAGACGATGATTTTATAAATATAAATATCAAACAAATTTATGAAAGGTTAGGTTTAAATAGTTTTAATGAATTAAAATATCTAATAAATAAAAATAATTTAAGTTATGAGGAATTTGTAAATAAAATAGTAATAGAGCTTAAATGGAATCAAATAATTTATACCTTGTTTTCAAATAAAATACAAATTGATAAAGATAAAATTGATAAAAAAATAAGGTTAATAATAAATGAAAATAAAGAAGAAGAATTTTTAATTTCTGAAATTTTTTTAATTGGTAAAAATAAAAAAGAATTAAAGGATAAAATGATAAAAGTTCAAGAAAGTATTTTAGAAATTGGATTTAATAATACTGCAATTAAATATAGTTCTTCTGACACCTCAAAAAATGGTGGTGAACTTGGGTGGGTTGGCGAAAGCCAAATATCAGAAAAAATATTAGGTCAGATTAAAATTACAAATACAGGAAATATAACAAAACCGATTGAACTATCTGGTGGAAATTTAATAATTCAAGTAAAAAACAAAAGAAACACTAAAAAAAAAATAGATATAAAACAAAAATTTGATGAAATTGTTAAAGCAGAACAAAACTACCAACTAAATAATTTTTCAATATATTATTTCCAAAAAATAAAAAATAATATAGTTATAAGAAATAATTAATGTCAAAACCAATTGCTATAGTGTTAGGTGAACCTAATAGTATTTTTTCTGAAATACTGTTTAAAATTGAATTGTTAAAAAAAAAAAATTTTTTACCCTTTTTTTTAATTGGAAATTTTAATTTAATTAAAAAACAATCTCTTTATTTAAAATTTAATTTAAAATTTAATAAAATTAATAAAAAGTTTAAAACTGAAGATTTAAAAAAAAATACCTTATCTATAATAGATGTTCCTTATTGCCAAAAAATCCCTTTTAGAAAAATTTCTAAAAAATCAAATAAATTTATTTTTCAATGTTTTGAAATAGCAATTGATTTAATCAATAAAAAAAAAATTTCTGGAATAATTAATGGTCCAGTTTCTAAAGAAACCTTATTAACGAGTAAATTTAATGGAATTACTGAATATTTATCTTCTAAAACAGGATCTTCAAATAAAGAAGTCATGCTTATATATAATAAAAAATTAGCAGTTTCACCAATTACTACTCATATACCAGTTCACAGAATTTCTTCTTTATTAAATAAAAAAAAATTAATTAATAATGTTAAAACAATAGTAAAATTTTATAAAAAAAATTTAAATAAAAAAGTTAAAATTGGAATTACAGGATTAAATCCTCACTGTTATTCTTCTTACAAAAATACTGAAGAGAATTTAATCATAAAACCTGCAATAAAATTTCTCAAAAAAAAAAAATTCAATGTTTTTGGACCTTTATCTGCAGATACAACGTTTATTAAAAAAAATCTTAAAAGATTTGACGTTATAATTGGCATGTATCATGATCAAGTCTTGACACCCATTAAAACACTTTTTGAACAAGAGGCAATCAATATAACTCTTGGAATTCCATTTATTAGAATTTCTCCAGATCATGGTGTTGGATCTGATATTGTTGGAAAAAATCAAGCCGATCCTACTAGCCTTATTGAATGCCTTCAGTTTTTTAAAAATTTAAAGTGACAATAAAACCAAAAAAAAGTTTAGGTCAAAATTTTTTAGTTGATCTTAATATAATAAAAAAGATTGTAGATTTAGCAAACTTAAACTCAAATGACCATGTTTTGGAAGTAGGCCCAGGAACTGGAAATTTAACTAATGAAATTTTAAATAGAAATCCAAAAAAAGTTTGGGTAGTTGAAAAAGATAAAAATTTATCTATTAAATTATCAGAAAAATATAAAAATAAAATTAAAGTAAATAATTCTGATATTCTGGCTTTTGATGAAAATAAATTATGTAAAGAAAAAATTGTTATTTTTGGAAATCTTCCATACAACATTTCAACACAAATACTAGTTAAATGGATATTATCTAATAATTCTTTTCACTCTTATAAAAAATTAATACTTATGTTTCAAAAAGATGTTGCAGAAAGAATTATTTCAAAAGTTAATGAAAAAAATTTCGGTAGGCTAAGTGTTATAAGTAATTGGAGGCTAAATATCACTAAACATTTTGATGTTTCCGCCAGTTGTTTTTTGCCAAAACCAAAAGTTGAAAGTTCGATACTAAGTTTTTCTCCTAAATATAAATATATTAAGTTTAAGAATCCTAAAAGTTTGGAACATGTTACGCGAATTTTTTTTTCAAATAAAAGAAAGATGATCAACAAAGCTTATAGATCAATATTTGGTGTTAATTATTCTGTATCTGATAATTTAAAACTTGATTTAAAAAAAAGACCAGGAAATATAAGTTTGGATAATTATTACAAAATAACAAAAAATTATGAAAATTTATGAAATCAATTCTATAACTTTTTCTTCTATTTTTTTTCCATCATAATTGCATTTCAATCCCTTGCTTTCTGATAAAATAATTTTTTGAATCTGATTATAACAGTCTGATAGTTCGTTGTTGATTACTACATAATCATAATCTTTCCAATGAAGAATATCATTTTTAAACTGAGACATTCTTTCATCAATCATTACATCATCTCGTTTTTCTCTGTTATGTAATCTTTCCTTAAGTTCTTTTGAGCTTGGGGGTAAAATAAATAAAGTAATTAATTTAAAATCTAATTTTTTTTTTTTTATTTGTTCTGCTCCCTGCCAATCAATATCAAATAAAACATTTTTACCTTTTGACAAATCTTTAATTACTGGTTCTTTCATTGTTCCATAAAGATTGTTGAAAACTGTTGCATGCTCAATAAAACAATTATTTTTTATTAATTCCTGAAATTCTTTTTTATCTACAAAAAAGTAATCTTTACCATTGACTTCATTATGCCTTGGAGTTCTTGTAGTGTGAGATATTGATATTATAAAGTTATCATTTTTTTCAGATAACATTCTTGTTAACGTGGTCTTGCCTGCTCCAGATGGGGAAGATAAAACAATCATCATCCCTTGCCCGAAATTGGTCATTAAATTTTTTTTATCTTAACTAGATTTATTTTCTATAAATTTTACCGCATCACCAACTGTTAGAATTTTTTCAGCTTCGCTATCAGAAATTTCAGAACCAAATTCTTCTTCAAAAGCCATTACCAACTCGACTGTGTCTAAACTATCTGCTCCTAAATCATCAATAAAACTCGAGTCGTCATTTACTTTAGCTTCATCCATTCCTAGATGATCGGCAACTATTTTCTTAACTTTGCTTGATACATCCTCTGCCATAAGATTCCTTTAATAATGTAAAATTGTTGTTTAAAGAGTTAATAGATTAATAAGTTTTTTTGTCAAGCCATATACATTCCGCCGTTAACATGAATAGTTTCTCCTGTAATATATGAGGCAGCATCTGAAGATAAAAAAGCTACAGAATTTGACACATCTTCCCCGGTTCCTAGTTTGCCCATAGGTATTCTAGATGTTAAGACCAATTTAATACTTTCAACAATTCTATCTGTCATATTAGATTGGATGAAACCAGGTGAAACACAATTTATTGTAATATTCTTTTTGGCATATTCTATTGCTAGACTTTTTGACATGCCAATTATACCTGATTTGGATGCTGCATAATTTGATTGTCCCAAATTTCCAGTATGTCCAACTATAGAGGTAATATTTACGATTCTTCCATATTTATTTTTTAGCATTTTTTTAATTGCATGCTTACATAAAAAAAAAGTAGATCCTAAATTTACATCAATTACTTTTTTCCATTCCTCGTCTTTCATTCTTAATGATAAATTGTCCATGTTTATCCCAGCATTGTTAACTAAAACATCTAAACCATTTAATTGAGATGAAACATTTTCTATGAACTCTTCTATCTTTGAATGATTAGAAATGTCAAATTTTAAAATATTAATTGTTGGAAATTTTTTTTTTAGATCTTCCAATTTTTCAATTTTTGTTCCTGTGGCAAGAACATTTCCTTCCAAAGATATAAACTTTTTTACCAATTCATTGCCTATGCCACCAGAGGCTCCTGTAATTAGAATTTTTTTATTTTTAAAATTAATCATTAATATTTATTTTTTTAATATCTTCATCGTTATTTATTGAATAAGATTCAACGTTTTTATCTATTCTTTTAACTAAACCAGTTAAAACTTTTCCTGGTCCTATTTCAATAAATTTTTTAACGCCGTTTTTTATCATATATTGTACACTTTCTCTCCACTTAACCGTGCTTTCTATTTGTTCAATCAGCAAATTTTTAATTGTATCAATATTATCTTGCTCTAATGCATTAACATTGGAAATAATTTTTGGTGATGGTGTGTTAAATTTAGTATTATTAATTTCTTTTTTCATTATTTCAGTAGATGTTTTCATCAGCTTACAATGAAATGGTGCACTCACAGGCAATTTAATATTTTTTATTGATAGTTTTTTTAAAGTATCAATTAATTTATTTATTTCAGATAATGTTCCGCTCACAACAATTTGCCCTGGACAATTATCGTTTGCTATTTGACAATTTTCAACACCAATATTTAATAAAATTTTTTCTATGTCTTTAATTTCTTGACCCAATATTGCTATCATTGCACCCTTCCCAAATGGAACTGCAAGTTGCATAGATCTACCTCTTTTTTTTAATAACCTTATTGCATTTTCAAAATCGATTGAATTTGCTGCAGTTAATGCAGAATATTCACCTAGTGAGTGTCCAGCAAAATATTTAGCTTTATTAAGATCTATATTAAACTCTGATTTAACTACTGAAAAAATTGAATAGCTTACAAGAAAAATGCTTGGTTGGGTATTTTCAGTAATATTCAATTGATCTGAAGGACCTTCTAAAATTAATTTGCTTATTGGAAATTCAAGTATTTCATCTGCCTTTTTAAATATATTTTTGACGAAAGAATATCTATCATAAAACTCTTTAGCCATTCCAATGGCCTGTGAGCCTTGCCCTGGAAACATTACAGCAAACATATAATCATTATAATTTATCAATAAATTTATATATTGTATTTCAGAATATTAAATAGTATAAACCACCACTTTTTAACAATAAAGATTAAATTCTTAAATAATGAACTTATACGAACATACAATCATAGCAAAACAGAATTTCACTAAATCTCAGCTTGATACGATAAAAAATAAATACACTAACTTAATTAAAAAAAATAATGGTGAATTAATAAAAATCGAAGATTGGGGTCTTTTAAATTTATCTTATAAAATAGCCAAGAATAGAAAGGGCAATTATTTACATTTTAAATTGAAAGGCAACGGAATAACTATCTATGAGCTGGAAAAAAATGAGAAAATTGATAACAATTTATTAAGATTTTTAACCGTTAAAGTTAAAAAATTTGATTTAGAAAAAAATTATTTTTTAAATGAAAAAGAAAATAGAGAAAATAATTAATGAAGAAAAATTTAAAAAAAAAAAAAAAAAAACAAAGTAATTTTAATAAATTAAGTTTATTCTCCCCAAATAAGTATAATTTTAAAAAAAAATGTCCACTTTCAGGAAAAAATGCTCCTGAAATAGATTATAAGAACATTAAATTATTAAAAAGATACACCTCTGAAAATGGAAAAATATTATCTTCTAGAATTACATCAATTTCAATGAAGAAACAAAGGGCTCTTTCTAATGCTATTAAAAGAGCTAGAATATTGGCTTTAATATAATTTTTTATGCAAATAATTCTTTTAGAAAATATTAAAAATTTAGGTAACATTGGTGATGTACTTAATGTTAAGAGAGGTTATGCAAGAAATTATTTAATTAAAAATAATAAAGCTCTTTATGCTTCTGAAAAAAATATAAATGAAGTAAATAAAAAAAAAGCGGAACTTAATAAAAAAGATTTAGAAGTTAAAAAAGATGCAAAAAAACTTTTTAATTTATTAAATAATAAAACTTTCAAAGTAAAAAAATTAGTAACTGAAAATAATGAACTTTATGGTTCTGTAAAGCCAACAGAAATATCTAAAATCATTTTTGAAAAAGAAAATATTAAGGTTAAGCCTTCTCAGATGGATTTAGAAACCGGAATTAAAACTGTAGGTATGTTTAAGGTAAATATAAATCTACATGCAGAAATTCAGGCAAATATTCTTATTCAGGTTGAAAAGCTTGAAGATAATAAAATTTAACTTTTTCTTAAAAGTTATTCATTTTTTTTCACATATAAATTTTACAGTATTGTATTTTAAATAATTAAAATATAATTGTAAATTATGTCTGCTGGTCAATTTAACTTGGTAAAAAATCAATTCAAGGAGCTTCCAAACAATATAGAAGCAGAACAAGCAGTTATAGGTTCAATTCTAGTATCAAATGATATTTTCGATGACGTTAGCATTATTATAGACAATAAAAAATTTTATGATCCTGTACATCAAAAAATATTTGCTGCAATAGAAAATTTAATTTCAAAAGGAATGTTGGCCAATCCAATTACATTAAAAAATTACTTCGAAAATGATAATAGTCTAGCTGAATTAGAAGGCCATGAGTATTTAGTTAAACTCACAAAATTTTCAACAACTATAAGGCAAGCTATTGAATATTCAAAAATAGTTTATGACATGCATATTAGAAGAGAATTGATAAAGATTTCTGAAACTATGACAGAAAATGCATCAAATAAAATATTAGATTTGCCAGGAAATAAAATTATTGAAGATTCTGAAAGATTACTATTTGATCTTGCAGAAAAAGGATCATTGAACACGTCTTTCATTAAATTTGATCAAGCCCTTAATTACACAATTGAAATGGCTTCAAATGCTTATAAAAATGAAGAGGGTATTGTAGGAGTTCCTACTGGATTAACTGACCTTGATGATCGTCTTGGAGGTATGCATAATTCAGATTTACTTATTATTGCAGGCAGACCATCAATGGGGAAAACTGCTTTGGCAACAAACATTGCATTTCATGCTGCAAAAAAATTACAGGAAAAAGGAACAAAATCCTCTATAGCCTTTTTTTCACTAGAAATGTCTTCTGAACAATTGTCTACTAGAATTCTTGCAGAACAATCTAGAATAAAATCAAACGATATAAGAAGGGGACGTATATCTGAAGAACAATTTGATAAGTTTATTGAAACTTCAAAAAATATTTCTGAACTTCCTTTGTACATAGATGAAACTCCAGCTATATCCATAGCTGCTATGAGTAATAGAGCTAGGAGAATAAAAAGATTGTATGGATTAGATCTTGTTGTAGTAGATTATATACAATTAATGTCTGCATCCAACACTAGAGATGGCAGAGTTCAAGAAATATCTGAAATCACAAAAGGATTAAAAGCCTTGGCAAAAGAATTGTCTGTTCCTGTTCTAGCCCTTTCTCAATTATCAAGGGCTGTTGAACAAAGAGATGACAAAAAACCTCAACTATCAGATTTAAGAGAATCTGGATCTATTGAACAAGATGCAGATGTAGTAATGTTTGTATACAGAGAAGCCTACTATCTAGAAAGAAAAGAACCTAGGCCTGCAACAGTAGATCATGCTGAATGGCAAGCAAAAATGAATGAAGTTTCGAATCTAGCGGAAATAATCATTGGTAAACAAAGGCATGGTCCAACTGGAAATATTAACGTTGAATTTGAAGCAATGTTTACCAAATTTAGAGATATTCAAAATAACTAAATTAAAATATATGTATTTTAGTTAAGAATATGTTCTCAAATTTTTACGAAAACAACGTAATCGGAAGACCAAAGCTAGTATTAACAATTTTAATTCTTATTCTGTTAAGTTTTGGATATTTTGCTAAAGATTTTGAACTAGATGCTTCATCTGATACCCTTCTTTTAGAAAATGATCCAGATTTAAAATATTTACGAGAAGTAAATGCCAAATATGGTTCAAAAGATTTTTTAGTTCTAACGTATACTCCTAAAGATAGTTTATTAGCACCTAATACAATTAAAGACCTCACAAATTTAAGAAACGATTTAGCAAATTTAAGCTGGGTAAATAATGTACTAACTATTTTGGATGTTCCATTATTAAAAAATAATGATGATACTTTATCAGAAAGAATTAAAAATTTTAAAACATTGTCTCTTAAAGATGTTGATAAAGAAAGAGGTTTTGAAGAAATCATTAATAGTCCAATTTATGAAGAATTCGTTATTAGTAAAGATGGTAAGACTAGCGGAATACTTGTTTACATAAAGATTGACAAGAAATTTTCTGATCTTATTAAAAGCAAAAATAATTATTTGGACAAAATAGATAAGAAACAATTAACATTTGAAGAAAAAAAAGAATATAAAAAATTCTTAAAAAAATATGATAATTACAAAAAATTATATAATCAGAAAAATCACAATAATATAAATGAAATTAGAACAGTAATAGAAAAATACAAAGATACAGCTGAAATTCATTTGGGGGGCATACCTATGATCGCAGATGATATGATGACTTATATAAAAAATGATATAGTAGTATTTGGAACTGGGGTATTTCTTTTTATTGTTTTTACTCTCTGGTATGTTTTCAGAAGTTTACTATGGGTATTTGTTCCACTTCTAAGTTGTTTTTTCTCAGTATCTATAATGATTGGTTTGCTTGGATTATTAAGTTGGAAAGTAACAGTTATTTCTTCAAACTTTATAGCCTTAATGCTTATTCTAACTATGGCTATGAATATCCATATGAGCGTTCGGTATTTACAGTTAAAAAAAGAGAATCCAAATATTTCAAATATTCAAGCAATACTTTGGACCTCGGAAAGAATGTTTTGGCCAATATTATACACCGTACTCACAACCATTTGCGCTTTTCTATCTCTTATATTTAGTAACATTAAACCTATTATTGATTTTGGATGGATGATGACTGTAGGTCTATTAGTTTCTTTATTTATAACTTTTACCTTGCTACCTACTATTTTAAATATTTTAAGTAAAAAAAGTTCAAATTATAGGGATGAAAAAAAATCAATAATTACTTCTTTCTTAAGTAGAGTTGCACAAAAAAATACCAAAACTATTTTTATATCAGCAGTATTTGTTGTCATTCTAAGCTTCATTGGCATCTCAAAGCTTGAAGTTGAAAATAGTTTTATAAATTATTTTGACAAAAAAACTGAGATTTATAAGGGTATGAAATTAATTGATGATAAGCTAGGGGGAACAACTCCTCTAGATATAATAGTTAAGTTTCCTGATAAAGAAAAAACGGAAAAAACAGATGATGATTTTGATAGCTGGGATGATGAAGAAAAAGACGACACAAAATATTGGTTTACAAGAAATAAAATAGATAAAATTATTCAGGTTCATGATTACCTAGATAGTTTGCAAGAAGTTGGTAAGGTTATATCTTTTGCATCGATGGTCAGAGTTGTTGAGGATTTGAATGAGGGAAAAAAATTGCAAGGATTGGAGATGGGTATATTGTATACCAAAATACCCGATTCAATTAAAAAAGAAATAATTGATCCTTATATATCCATAAAAAACAATGAAGCTAGGATTAGTTTGAGAATTTTAGACTCAAAAAAAGATCTTAGAAGAAATGAATTGATAAATAAAATTAACTATGATTTGGAAAATCAATTGGGCTTAAAAAGTAAAGAATTTAAATTAGCTGGTATTCTTATTCTTTTTAATAATCTTCTGCAAAGTTTATTTAAATCTCAAATATTAACTCTGGGAGTTGTAATGGTGGGTATAACTTTAATGTTTCTGATCTTGTTTAGAAATATAACTTTATCATTGATTGGAGTTGTTCCAAATTTTATGGCAGCTTTTCTAATTCTAGGTATCATTGGTTTACTAGAAATACCTCTAGATATGATGACAATAACTATCGCTGCTATTACCATAGGTATAGCCGTAGATAATAGTATTCATTATATATACAGATTTAAGGAAGAATTTAAAAAAATTAATAACTACAACCAAACTCTTGAAAAATGTCATGAAACCGTAGGTGTGGCAATTTTAAATACTTCTATAACAATTGTATTTGGGTTTTCTATATTAGTTATGTCAAATTTTATACCAACAATATATTTTGGTGTATTCACGGGAATTGCAATGTTGTTAGCTATGATTTCAGTTTTAACCCTTCTACCAAAATTAATTTTAATCATAAAACCTTTTGGACTTGAAAGAATTAATAATAACTAATAATGCAAAATTTACTTGAACATTTGACAAGTAGTATTTCTGCCTTTGATATAATTTATTTAATTATTACTCTTCTAACCATCATTCAATGCACAAAAAAAGGTTTCGTCTTAAGTTTGTTATCAGCATCTAAATGGCTACTCGCTCTTATTATTACAATTATTTTGGTCCCAAAATTAAGACCTTGGGCAAAAAATTATATAGATTCAGAATACTTACTTGATATTGGATTGGGGATTGTAATATTTATTTGCACAATTTTTATTATTTTGATGATTAGTAGAGCAATTGGTCAAGTTGTAAAATATTCAGGACTAGGAAGTGTAGATTCTTTTTTTGGTTTCATTTTTGGTATATTTAAAGGGTATGTTGTTTGTGTAGTTTTATTTTCAATTGTTAATTGGTTTTATATATATGAAAAATGGCCTATTGATGTGGAAAAATCATTTACCTTTTCTTATGTTTATAAAGGAAGTAAATATCTAATTGAAGAATTTCCTAGTGAAAAAAAGTATAACGATGCTAAAGAAAAAATTGAAAAAATATAACCCAAAAATTAAAGAAGAATGTGGAGTTTTTGGAATAAGTAATAGCGAAGATGCTTCAACTTTAACAGCTCTTAGCTTGCATGCTTTACAACACAGAGGACAAGAAGGATGTGGTATTGTTTCATTTGATGGAAAAAAATATCATTTAGAAAAAAAATTGGGACTAGTCGGAGATAATTTTAACAAAGAAGAAGTCTTGAAAAAAATTCCTGGTAATTATGCTATTGGTCATAATAGATATAGTACCACAGGAGACACTGCTTTAAGAAACATACAGCCTTTTTTTGCTGACACACACAATGGAGGAATTGGTATTTCCCATAATGGAAATCTTACAAATGCTATAACATTGAGAGAGAAGCTAGTTAAAGAAGGGGCTATTTTTCACACTACCTCAGATACTGAAACAATTGTTCAACTTATTGCTAAATCAAAAAGAAATACAACAATGGATAAAATTATTGATGCACTTTTTCAAATTCAAGGTGGGTATGCATTGGTTATGTTAACACAAAATATTTTAATTGGTGTGAGAGATCCTTATGGAATTAGACCATTGGTAATTGGTAAAATAAAAAACTCATATGTTTTTGCATCTGAAACTTGTGCATTAGACATTATTGGAGCAAAATATATTAGAGACGTTGAAAATGGTGAAATAGTTTTTGTTGAAAATAATAAATTAAATAGTATTAAACCTTTTCCCCAAAAAAAAATAAGACCTTGTGTTTTTGAATATATTTATTTTTCAAGACCTGACAGCATACTTAATAATAAATGTGCCTATGAATATAGAAAAAACTTTGGTTTAGAGCTTGCAAAAGAAGCTCATGTAGAGTCTGATCTAGTAATACCTGTTCCAGACTCTGGAGTTCCTGCTGCAATTGGATATAGTCAATATACTAAAAAAAATTTTGAACTTGGCCTAATTAGAAACCATTATGTTGGTAGAACTTTTATTGAACCAAATCAAAAAATAAGAGGCTTAGGAGTTAAACTTAAACTAAGTGCAAATAAATCATCAATAAAAAATAAAAAAATAATTTTAATAGATGACTCTTTAGTTAGAGGAACTACATGTCATAAAATAGTTAAAATGCTTTATGATTCAGGTGCAAAAGAAGTTCATGTAAGAATAGCATGTCCAGAAATTAAATTCCCAGACTTTTATGGAGTAGATACACCAACTAAAAAAGAATTATTAGCTGCAAACAAAACTGTTGAAGAAATGTGTAAGTATATAAATGCAAAATCTTTAAAATTCCTGTCCATTGAAGGACTTTATAAAGCAATGGGTTTTGCCAAAAGAAATGAAATATATCCTCAATTAACTGATCACTACTTTACTGGTGATTATCCCATAAAACCTATTGATGAATTAGAAGATAGTAAAGTAACTCAACTTTCTCTTTTAAGTACAGCATCAAATAATTAAAATTTATGAAAAAAGAAAAATTCACACAAATGAAAGATGGTACAAAGGAAGATTATCTTTTTTTAAGTAAACACGAAAAACAATATATTAAAAATATTACAGACAGAATATTAGAATTTATGAATGGATTAAGTAACACATTAGAAGGCTATCAAATAACTAGATTAGAACACTCTTTGCAAACAGCTACACGAGCTCTAAATGATAATGCAGATGATGAAATGATCGTTGGTGCATTGCTCCATGATATTGGAGATGAATTAGCACCTTTAAATCACTCAGAATATGCTGCAGCTATAATAAAACCTTATGTAAGTGAAAAAACACATTGGATAATTGAAAAACACGGAATATTTCAAATGTATTATTATGCACACCATCTTGGTGGTAACAAAAATGAAAGGGAAAAATTTAAAGGACACAAATATTATATAGATACAATTAATTTTTGCGAAAATTGGGACCAAAAATCATTTGACCCTAATTTTAAATCATTAACTCTCAAAGATTTTGAGCCTTACGTTAAAAAAATATTTAACAGAACTCCTTACTTGAATTAAATATTAAGTTGTAAAATAAATGAAATTAACCGATCAGCGTAAAGGGACATTATTAGCATTTACCGCAATAATGTTTATTACTCCAGATAGTTTGCTTATTCGTCTTTCTACAATT
>Ga0207990_1001294_pt1 | contig 13015 bp, 2 predicted proteins | sample ETNtaG_8_FD_185780 | JGI IMG/M metagenome (GOLD analysis project Ga0207990, IMG submission 185780) | Marine microbial and viral communities from oxygen minimum zone, Eastern Pacific Ocean - ETNP201406SV75 (SPAdes) (version 2) | ecosystem: Environmental > Aquatic > Marine > Oceanic ...
TTGCTTCTGTTTTATAGTGTGGAAAATATCAAGAATGATATTTCAAGAATGGGTGCGATAATATTAGGTGACAGTTATGACTGCCACCTAATATTATCTTAAGGGCTTTATTTATTGTGAAACAAACGTAAAACGCCACCAAACACCAGTACCACATTCAATATCTAATACAAGTCTTTTGCCAGCACCATCTCTAACAAACTCTACAATAGTGTACGTGATTGATGTAGGAAGATCTACATTGGGAAGTTCACCTGCATTATTGGCTTTAGGTAAGCCCATAAAGGCGCCTTCGCCAGATAAAGTTAAGGTTGTTTCAGTTGCTTCATAGGTGTATGAACTTGATCCATCGTGAGGAGCAACTGGTGCGCCACATATTTCTGCTTCAGCATCGTTTTGCCAAGGTTCTAACCAAGTTTCACCATCCATTTCAATAGAGAAAGAACCATCAGCATTCAAAGTATATTTATCATCCATGAAACAAGCTCTTGTTGTAAGATCAGCTTCCGATATTGACCACCAACTTCCATCTCCTTGGCTTGGTCCTACAGCTAATGCACCAGCTTCGGGAGCTACTTTCCAGGTATCATTAAGATGGGCGAGGGTTAAGACACCTGTTAGTTCGAGTGATTGAGTAACAGCATCAGAACCGCCAGAATTTGTTGCAGTCAACGTTACATCATAAGTCCCATCAGCTGCATATGTATGGCTTGGGCTCATTTCTGTTGATGATTCACTATCGCCAAAATCCCAACTATATGTATCGGCATTTAATGAGGCATTAGTAAATGTAACTATTAACCCATTATCTTCATCTACTACGTAGGTGAATCTTGCGGTTGGTGAATCAACTGAAGATTCATCATCTTCACATCCAACGGTGAAAAGCAACGAGAATAAAAATATTGCTAGTAATAACTTTTTCATGGTTTTTATCCCTTTGATTATTATGATTAATATTTATTTCATCAGAATCAACTTCTTTACAGCATTGAACCGATCGGCTTGAATTCTACAGATATACATCCCGGACGCGACCGGGTTGCCATGATCATTCGTGCCGTTCCACTGCACCGCATAGAAACCGGGCTGATGCGCCCCGCTAGCCAGCGTTTTAACCTTTTGACCTAACAGGCTATAAATGCTCACCTGTACATTGGCCGCTTCAGGGATGTCATAGCGAATGCTGGTCACCGGATTAAAGGGGTTGGGATAATTTTGATGTAGGGCGAATACATCAGGAAGAGTCGCCTCGTTCTCATTACCCAATTCTTCCGGAAAGTGCGTGTCCCAGAAATTTCGTAATTCACCGGCTACATATTCCAGCTCATAAACACTGCTGGCAGCTAAAACTGCTATTCCAAAAGAAATTGAATCACCGGCGGCAATGTCCACAGGTCCAATCCCTGTATAGGTGGATACATCTGCGTTGAAAGCAGGTTCATCTTTAACACCGCCATTCATATGCATCCATTTGAGCTGATTTGAATATTGATAAACGCCGTCGCCGTCATTGTAAAGGGCATCTATATTGGCGCCCAGACCAACGTTGAGGAGCATAGTTCCAGCGAAATGGGATGGGTTTGCTTCCTGGTCTTGAACATACACCATTTGGTGGTCGGCATTGTAATAAGCACTATTCATTAAATAATCCATGCCCATGGTTGAATCATCCATGTCCCAATCAAAAAACAAGCCGGCATATAAACCGGTTAGATCAGTATTGTTTTCATTTACCAGCGTGTAGTGGAACAAGATACCGTTCCTGGTTTCAAACTGAAGGTCGGCGTAGCTTTTTTGAACGATATGTATACCTAGGGGGTTATCAGCGCCAGAATCATTCAATAGAACCAACCCTTCTTCATGGGTTATGTCTCCAGTTGTGTCGATATGCAGGTATGTTCCTTCCTCTTCCACAAAATCTTCTTCAAACCCACCCAATTCATTACGAATACAGTCAGAAATTTGATTCTGACTGGTGCCAACCATAAGGCCGCCCTCGAACAAATAATTATTACCAGCAAAAACAAAACCAAGACCATTGCCCGCGGTTGAATCATCAATCCACGCCCAATCTGTAAAGCCAATATTACCTTCATTAGTTATACTAGTCTGTACAATCCCTGTATTATGGTCGCGCAGTACTGCAAAAGGGATGGCACACACCTCTTCTGTATTTGCCGAAAGGCCCTGATTATATAACGCGGTAACTGAGAAACAGTATTCCATCCCATTATCCAGTCCAGTGGCTATAAAACTTGTGCTGCTATCGCTCACAAAAGCAATGGAATCACCATCCTGATAAACAGTATAGCCCAAAAAGGTGCCGCAGTTTTCATCCCTGCTCCGCAGTGACGGTATGGATAGCTGTATTTCCTCTAGGTTGCCGCCCCGTTCTTTTTCCTTGGTTATGGACAGTGGCGTAACATTCGTTCTTGTTGCTGTCTGTGAACTAGCTCTGTTTCTGGAAAATATATAGGGTTCCTGCCATGAAACAGTAACCTCATTATCCCCCGGTTCTGCGCTTGTGCTGTCCACCAAGCAAAGTTGCGGGGTTACCAGTGATATACAAACAGTATCTGTGGCTACCGACTCTCCCTCTTCATAAAGAGACGTTACATAATAGCAATAATCGACATCATAATCAGCATCACTGATAGTGTAAGTAATTCCGTCCAAAGTATCAATTGGCACACCATCCTGATAGACACAATAACCGATTAAGGTACCGCAATATAAACCCTCTCTGCTGGGCCAGAACAATTCTATCTCATCATAGCTGCTTTCTGCTGCCAGAGTGTCTGTGTTACAAAATGTTGGCGTAATCAAAGAACCACATATTGTGTCAGTCCAGGTTGAATATCCCTGGTCATAATTAACTGCAATATTATAGCAGGCTTCTTCTCCCCATTCCAATGTTGTAACTGTATAGTTGGGTTCAGTGGTAAAAGCAATGGAATCACCACCCTCATAAACTGTATAACCATTTAGCGTACCACAATCCTCACCAGCGTCAGCCAGTAAAACAGCTGTAAACCACTCACCACAGGCAATTTGGGTAACATTCTCAAAAACTTCTGGAAGATCGGTCTGTCCGTTATTGTTATAACCCCAACCAATTAATTCGCCGTTAGTATTCAACACCATATTATGATAGCCGCCAGCAGCAATTTTCTCAACTTCACCAAGGTTTGCAGGGATTTCGGTCTGGCCATTGCCGTTTGAACCCCAGGCAACAATGGAACCATCACTTTTTAAGGCCAGCATATGGTTTGATCCACAGGCAATTTCTACAACATCAGTCAAATCACCTGGAACAGTGGTTTCACCATTGGTATTATTACCCCAGGCAACTACTGTACCGTCCGATTTAAGCGCGGCGCTGTAGTTGTTTCCTGCGTCAATCTGAATCACGTTATTCAATCCTGCCGGCACATCGGTGGCACCATAGTCATTATAACCCCAGGCAACTACTGTGCTGTCGCTCCGCAAGGCCATGGCGTGGCTAAAACCCCCAGCAACGGCCACCGCATCTGTTACACTGTCAGGCGGTTCGCCCTGGCCTTCTTCGCTGTACCACCAGCCATACATGGTTCCGTCACTACGTAGTCCAATATTGAAAAACCAACCCGCTGCTATATCTATAAAATCATGGTTTGCATTTCCAGGTATATCTAGATAGCCCCCTGTCGGCCAGTTAAAAACAGTACTGTCGCTTCTCAGAAAAAGTCCGTGGCTGTAGCCAGCTGAAATTTTAGTAACACTTTCAATGTTTGGAATTGTCTGATTAGAACCCCCATAAAACCATCCCCAGGCCGCTACATTGTTCGGTCTAAAGGGCGCTGTCCAATCAAGGTTTAATTCTGTATAGGAAGAAACATTATGAAAATCAGTTGTGGAACATAAAAGGAATTCTACTGGCGATCCGCATACGGTCTCTGATGGTGCTGAATATTCCGTATGCCAGGTTATATCATAGGTTGTGTCCAAGGTAACAACATACATTGTATGTGACCCTAGATAGGACCAGGTGTTTTGGTCATAAACAATCCACTCTGAATCTGTAGTGTTCGTTCCTGCCGATGTTGTCCAGTTGGTATTTCCACCAGTGATTGTGCTTTTCCTTACCAGGGTGTGGTCCTTTGTTGCGTTGGTAACGCCCGCAACATCCCAGCCGCTACCAGGGTCGGGGCCCATTTCACCAATTATATCAATAATAGTAAATACTGAATCAGTTGCGCCAGCAACTGTAAGAGCCATAACATCATCACCATTGCTCAGATAGGTAAAAGTCGTATCACCTTGAGCAACAATATCAGAACTAGCGCTCCCATGATTAATCACATACACATCACCATCAGCTATAACGGTACCCGCTGAAAAGGTCATATTATTGGGATAATCCCACGTATATAATCCCGCTGATGTGGTATCATTACAACCATTGCTACAGGTGGAAATTGAATAGGCGCTTAAATCAACATCTGCGCCGGTGCCATTATAGATTTCTAGATATTTATTGTAGCTACTGCCTTCCGCATATTCAGAGAAAAACAGGTCGCTATTAGTTACCAGTGTTGTATCGGAACTGAATACTATGGCGGAATCAGGCACGTCCACTTCAGAAGTAAGATAAAAACAATATTCCTGGCCAATATTACCCTGCACTTCGTAATCATTGCGGGTAGTATATAGTAGTGTATCTCCATCCATAAAAAGGTAATAGGCGTTTGCGCCCAGACAATCGCGGTCATTCGTTCGATCAATTTCAACATATACCTGGGCGTGTTCAGTTTCCACTTCTTCCTGCAGGCCATTACTGACTGCTTCCTTATACTCAGCAATATCTGCAGCGTCTGCGCCGGGGTATGGTATGGCTGGCACTATGTAGCGCTCACCTTCGCCATAGGTAATGGTCAAAGATGGTGGGTGGGGCTCGGCCCAGCCTTCCAATAAAATAAAATACTCATAGACAAAATCAAAACCAACAATACCGATGGTAAACCAGTCTTGTATATCTGACGCGCTGGCGATGTCCTCAAAAACCGATCCCACCAGTTGATAAGAATATTGACCTGCGCTAAACTCATCAGACTCGTAGAAAGAACCATAGTCATTAACACCATCAGAACCAGACCCTTCAACTATATCAACATATAATAGGGTAGAACCAGTTGTAAGGGGGTTTGATGATACTGGGGTTACAGACCAGTAGGGATAATTCGTTTCATAAACATAGAAATTGAATTCCACTGTTAGGGGCTCTAGCCCGGGGGGCAGGGACGATATATCAAACATGGCCCAGCCATGCTCATCTGCGATACCCTTAATTCTACTAGTTTCAGTAAAACCGGTAGCTACTGTAACAGAACCAGTATGATAATTAGCGCTCTGGGGGCTGACTTCGTGAGTGCCATAATAAAAACCGGGGTTTGTCCAGGACACATCAAGGGTGCCTACCCCTGGTGTAACAGTCAAGTTATTCGGCGGACAGACATCCTGCGAAAAAACTGGGACAATAATTACTAATAAAATAAATAGTGGTTTAATAATAAATCGAATCACTGTTGGACCCTCCTCTTAGAGTAGCGAAATAATAATGTTTCTTTTGTTTAAAAATCAAGTGAATAACATGTAAAAAAAGAGGCGGGTGTTTTATGCCCCGCCTCTTTTATCATTGTTTATCTGCTGAAATAATTATAATTATTTCACCAGCAGCAATTTCTTCACATTCCGGAAATCACCAGCCTTGATATGATAGAAATACATACCTGATGACAGCGCATTCCCATACATATTGGTTCCATTCCAGCGTACGGCATGGAAACCGGGCTCATGAAGGCCTTCTGCCAGAACCGCAACTTTCTGACCCAGTATGTTGTAGATATCTATCCGCACAAGAGCCTGTTCCGGAATATCATAACGAATTGTAGTTACCGGGTTGAAAGGATTCGGATAGTTCTGGTGCAGGGCAAAAACATCTGGAATAATGGCTTCGTCATTCATGCCAAGGTACCAGCCGATGTCGACTGATATACTCCGTGGGCCATTCGAAGCTTGAAGCACATCCCAGCCATCATCCGCATAGACTGTCCAGCTAACATCTGCTGTGTAATTTCCCGTAGCCGCAGCATATATAGTCATTACATCAGCGATAGACGCATAAGGAACAAGTACGGCTGTTCCGGTAGTGTCCACTGATATTTCAAGAGTATCTGTACCGGCCAGTACCTGCAGGGCCGCATGATATGTGACAATGGAACCATTAGGATCAACCGATGACGACCAGGCAAAGATCTGAGTGCTGCCAATATTATCATGTGTGATTACCAACTCTTGTCCGTCCGGTGGCGTCACCAGGGCAAACGCGCCAGGAGGCATGTTTTCCATAGCGGCCCACACATGGTTTGAGTGATCTGATTGCACATAACGTACAACGAAGTCGGCCTGGGGTGTAACATAATTTGGAGGCCCATAATGTGGACGTTCGCTAGATAACTCCATTATCCGTCCAGCATTGACCCAATAATCAGATTCCATAAGGCTTACGTTATTGTCCGTATAGGTAAATACGCTGTCAGGCAGATCAACCGCAACCATTTGACCATCTTTAAAAACATTGTACACCATATCTGGGGGCGGTGTCATTATCTTTACTTTCATCAAATATTCGCCAGAAGAGCCACCATACCCATCAACTACAATATAATAGGTACCTGCGCTAACACCACCAAAAAGCTGGTGTCCAAGCTCTATGTAAGACGTAAATGACTGACCGTGAGACGCCGTACAAAAATCGTCGTTACAGGCAATATTGGTTGTGTCACCAGCAGCCAACGAATCCTCAAGGTACATGTATACCTTGGAATCATAGTAAGATTCACAAAGATCTATAACTAAACCGTTGACACTGTCTGCCAGAACCAGTTTGTAAACCACGTCTGGGGATGTGCTCCCGGAATAGGGACAAACCGCATCATAATCGTTAGTAAAGCCTACGGTGCTGCCAGTAATAAGCGTATCGCCGCTTTCAGGTATTGTTAATATGAACGGATCAGAAATGTCGTCCCCCGTATCGCGACTATTATTAGTTGCCATCACATCATCGTCTGTTGCAAGCGATCTGTTCATACTGCCGTTTTGAGAAAGCACTTTACCATTTATGGTGTTTAAGGGTTGCGAAGAAAGTTCTTTCTCTTCAGCTGACAATAAATCACCATATTCATTCGCGCGTCGTCCATCAACCCCCATCCAATTCAGGGTAACGTTTTCTGTTGTAGGTGTCGCAGTTAGGTTTGTAGGCCCAGCAAGCGTCTTAACAGAAAAATCATCTATAGCAAACGCGTCACCAGAAAAATTACTAGAGGTGCCGTGACTCCACACTATAGCAAACTGTACTCTATCTCTGTGGCCCACGAGCCAGCCAAGGTCTGCTCTTTCCTCTACCCAGCCATCAGCACTATGAGAGTAACTAACATTAATGGCTAGATGCCAAGGCTCACTTTGCGAACGCGCATAAACAGCTGCATGGTCGGCGTACGTATAAACCTCTGGATCATAAAATGTACCGTATGTCATTGCAAAAGCATCCAATTCAAGCAATGCGGAAGCATGGCCTCCAAAATCCAGAAAGGGTGTCATCAGAACTGTTCTGCCCTGTGTCCGACCATTGCTAATATAGGCGAATGTCCCCGCTGAATCTGGATGTTCTGGTATATAATAAGAACCAACCGTTCCTGTATATCCGGTTGAACTGTGGGCAGCGGCGGAGTCGCCAATCACCCAAGAAGTAGCTCCTGTTGTATCACTTGACCATAATTCCCAGTGTTCTCCAAAGGTGGAATCAAATGTAGTAATAGTAGCAAAACTGTCTACCAGCATTACATAGGGCACGCCAACGCGAGCATGGGCTACGTTTGATGGTGTAGCCATGTCTCCGTCTTCAAACCGAACGTTGATACGGTAATCAGCGCGGTCGCCATCACGCATATCAAAATCAAAATACGATGTCACATTGGTAACACCCAGCGGTGTCCATTCCCCAATATGCCCTGCCTCGCCATCCCAATAACGTCGCTGAACTCCATAACTGACTGCATCACGAGGCATCGCTGAGTTATCATAGTAAGAGGTAACTGTCCGTGTCTGTATTGTGGGGGGCTGTGGGCCTCCCAATTCACTCATGTTGAAACTGTGCAGCTCATAACTAACCCGCCCGGAAGACATTGGCTCCTCCCAAGACAAGGGTACATAGGAACCAAAACTCTCCGCGTGGAGATGGCCAGGTAGCGGCAAGAACCAGGGGTTGCCATCCACACGGAACTCGTCAAAGGCACCACCCCAGCCAACCACTAAGCTGTCATTTGATTCAAAAATAATGACCGGTGTAGCGGTGGTCGAGCTATCCTCATCCAGTTCCCTCAGCCAGCTTAAATCAGTCGATCCATAATACCAACTACCATATGTTGAACCGGTATGATCATTGTAATCACCCCACCAAACGGTGCTGTCATCATCCAGCATAACGCCAACATAAAAATTGTCTCCGGTTAATTCCACATTAATATTGTACCGGTAATTCATACTTAAATTACCGCCTTCGGCCATGTAATCTGTTATATCGATGGGTTCACCAGATACCCACATGGCATAGGCGCTATCCTCGTAAACACCGCCTTGGCCAGTCGGGCCATATACAAGCATGCCATCACCCATGTAGGGATCTACATTATATTCGGTAGTATCGTATACTGTCCAGGTAGTGTCTGCACCTGTAGATGTAGTATCCGTATACACAGTGCTATCCGTAATCGAGAGGCGCAGTGAATCCATGACCATGAAAGAAGCCGAACCTGATGTTATAACGGTTGAACCGCTGTCTCCGCCAGCTTCAAAATCAGCCATAAACTCTGTGATGTTAAACGGTGCCAAACCAGCATTTAACCAGGTAGTATCAGCCGCAAGGTCAGTAATGCTCACATTGTTAAAAACGGCAGAATTATAATCATCTTTCGAAAAGGAAACTTGATGAGAGCCTGCGTCCATACCGCGGTAAGCATAGTGTCCTGGTGTCATCGTAGCACGAGTTTTGTCTACATACACCGAGCCCGAGGCATACCCGACAGGCTGGTAAAAAGTAAGCTGCAATTGAACATAGGCAACATTGGCTGGAGCTGTACCATGAACATCAATATAATGCCATGTATCTACAGCATAGGAAGTATCCATATGCTCAGATTGGTCCTGTCCAAGCCAACCAAAACCAGAATCAAGCCAATTGATAGCCACAAAAAAGGCGTTTCCATCGGTAATCTTATTATCCAAAGCAGTCATGGCCCAGGCGCCGGTATATATTTCGGTGCCTTCTTCAACAGCGCCAATTTGCTGGTATATTGCTGTATTATTTTCAGCTCCAGTGAACTGTCCCCACATTTTTAGGGCACGGTCTCCGTCGAGCACACTCACTGTATTTACGCCGCTCGCTCCAAGCGTGTCGTTATAGATAAGATCGCCTTCCATAGTGTGATAAAAGTTGGTTAGCTCCGGAGGATAGACCCACCAGCCCGAGGTTGTTGTCAAATAACTTCCCACAAAACTGGAATCTTCAAATCCTGAATCTAAAAACAGTGTGTTCTCGCCAGTTGTGGTCAATTCTGTGCCATTCATTAAAACAGAAACACCACCAAGGCCTAAGTCTGTATCCTGATCATACACAAAACCGCTTATATAGGTATTTGGTAGAGACACAACCTTTACTTCGTCCAGATTTAAATAGGTGGTAGTGCTATAACCACTATCCGGAGCATAAGTAAACGAAACCCACAAACTATCAACCTCAGGTAGGGATATATCATGCTGCGCGTAGGAATAAGCGTTTAAATGTACCGATGCCAATTCCATAAAATTGGTGCCATCAACAGAATAACCAACATCAAGATATTCATTATAATCATATCCCTTAAAAGAAAGCTTGGCCAAGTCCGGTGTTTGAATTAATGGTGTAATCATTGTTTCATCTGTCCAGTAACTATTAGAGTAACCATTATAAACAGCCATATTACCACCAGAGGAGCCATAGTTGTCGTGGTACCAGGTCTTATATCTTTGAGGTATACTATCTGCGTCGGCATTGCCATCAACTATAGTCCAGTCATCCATTGGTAGTTCGGTGTATGAGCCTGTGTATGGCCCAAAGCCTTCATAAAAGTACGCATCAACACCAAAGCCTGACACCATCACACTGTCTGGTGATGAGGTTGCGTCATGATAAAAAACCACATAAGCATCACCATCTCCTGCACTTGTTGGAGTAAATGTTACTTGTGCACTAAATGATTCACCTGAGGCTAATGTGTCTGGTAGTCCAGCGGTAGAAGCAGAATACGAACCTGAGGTTGTGGCAACAGAGTCCACCGCTAAAATTGCGGCTGCGCCATAACCACCGTTTGTAACAAGCACTGCGGCTGTTTCACTATCATTCAGAACAACGCCATCAAATTCAGCGCCGGTAAAAGCAGCAACGGCAACATTAATACCAAACGGATACTGGTACCAAGGCGTGACGCCATAGCCTTCATTTGGTGGACCCGTTCCTGTCGTAACAATATTGCTATCTGCATCGGTTATATCGTAATAACCGCCGTTCCAGCTATCACCATAATTATCCCTGCCCCAAACGGTATAAATCCCATCATCTAAACAAATATCTGTGGCATATGTTGTGTTGCTGGAGGGCATACAGCCAAAGCAAGAGATCAGCGTGTCACCAGCCGCATCGGTTATATAGTACTGGACCTCACCAGCATAGCTTCCCGTATAGAAAGTAAATGTTGCTGCGGTGCCCCAACAAGGATCTCCTGGATGGCCGCCCAAGTTTGTAAAATGGTTTTGGTCATGCACAATCCATTCTGAATCATCGGCATCGGTGCCGGCAGAAGTAGTCCATGAGGTATTGCCCCACATTACATCTGCTTTACGAATCAGTGTGTGATCTTTTGTAGCGTTCGTAACGCCAGCAACGTCCCAACCAGAGCCCGGATCATCGCCTGTTTCTCCAATTAAATCAACAACGGTAGTGTCTGTTCCAACAATATGAAGAACGCTTCGAGCGTCATCGCCGTTATGGTGCACGACGCTTGGGTAGCTCAACACTTCATCTGCGTTTGATGTGTCAAAATAAGTAGAACTGGTGCTGCTGTTTGCTATGACCCATACGTCTCCTGGGGCCAATGTGGCGCCTGTTGGAAAAATGTGAAAATATTCCCATTCATCAACCGCGCTTCCATTACTTGTCTGACCGATCTGATATTCATCTAGGTTAATTGTTTCGGTTGATGCGTTATAAAGCTCAATAGCTTTATTGTTGCTACTGCCTTCAATGTATTCAGAAAAGAAAAGACCTGGTGCGTCAGAGGGCACCAGCACCTCAAACCCAAACTGCCCAAACGCGCCATAAGCATAGGATGTCCAGGAAACTAATTCATTACCATTTGCGTCCGCAACGCTGCCCGACGTTCCGCCGTCACCATAGGAGTCCCAAACGTCCACTGAATAATGACCTGCGGCAAGATGTTCCGTTACAGTGATTGCAGCAGTTCCGGAAAATGTTTGTGTCGTAGCATAATGGTAAGCTCCCGCCGTAGAGTCGTACAAGTTCCAGGATGATTCTGAGTACCAATATCCGGGGGTCAGGGTTATTGTGTTTTCAAATAAGCCAATTGCAAACCCAAACTGCCCAAACGCGCCATAAGCATAGGATGTCCAAGAAACCAGTACGTCGCCGCTTGCAGATGCAACGCTACCCGACGTTCCGCCATCACCATAGGAATCCCAGATATCTACTGAATATGTTCCTCCGGCAAGGGCCAAAGTAACGGATATTGCAGTGGTGCTTGTAAATGCTTGGTTTGCTGAATAATAATACGCTCCCGCCGTAGAGTCGTACAAGTTCCAGGATGATTCTGAAATCCAATATCCGGGGTCCAGGGCTATGGTTACATCAAATTGTGGGGGTGTTACTGTAAACCCGAACTGCCCAAACGAATCATAGTCATAGGATCCCCAAGTAACCAACGGTGTTTCATCCGCATCTATAACGTTGCCTGATGTTCCTCCGTCACCATAGGAGTCCCAAATGTCCACAGAATAAGATCCAGGAAGCAGGTTTAATGTAACCGATATTTCAGTGGTGCTTGTAAATGCTTGGTTTGCTGAATAATAATACGCTCCCGCTGTGGAATCATACAAGTTCCAGGATGATTCTGAAATCCAATATCCGGGGTCCAGGTTTATGGTAGTATTATTGTCTGATCTTCCACCAACCCTAAAAGATCTGCTTGCAGAAGTAAGGGCATTTTGTCTGTATTCCGGGGTAATCTTTAAAAGTTCTTCTTGAGAATAGTCGCCAATGGACTTTGTCCGTTGTTCAACATTCGTTTCGCCGCCGGGCGCAACCAAAGGCTCTTTTTGCATATTATTAATTGCATTGTGCCTTACGGTTGGTGTGATATTTAAATATTGTTCCTTAGTCCAAGTATTAATTGGCGCTGTGCGCATTTCGGAGTGTTTTTCTCCTCCTTCACCAATAATTGTTGCGCCACGTTGTGTATGCCTAGAAACATTGCTCTGGTATGAACCCATATTTAATAGGGCGTTGCGCCTGTCATTAGGAGAAGCGTTTATATAATCCTCAGTAGTCCAGGTACTGATGGGTGCGGTACGATATTGTGTAGTACCAGCGGACATGTCTGGTCCCTTTGTTTCCTCGATTGACTTGCCCTGCGCATCCATCTGCTGCCGCGAGGGCACACCGCTATTAATTAGGGTGCTCTTTACCTGTATACCGGCCTTATGAATTATTGTTTCAGGTTGTTTTGTGTCCGCATTGTTGTCGGCAGCAAATACAGCTGAAAACATCGTAAAAATGATTAGAAAAAGGAAACTGCTCTTAACTGTTTGTAACATGTTTTTACTCCTTGTTATTTTAATTCCCAATTCAATACCCTCCGAGGTCTTG
>Ga0207990_1001302_pt1 | contig 12947 bp, 9 predicted proteins | sample ETNtaG_8_FD_185780 | JGI IMG/M metagenome (GOLD analysis project Ga0207990, IMG submission 185780) | Marine microbial and viral communities from oxygen minimum zone, Eastern Pacific Ocean - ETNP201406SV75 (SPAdes) (version 2) | ecosystem: Environmental > Aquatic > Marine > Oceanic ...
CCTAGGATAGTAATATTAGGTGCTCTGGATGAGGTTAATGCCGCCATTGGCGTAGTTCTTGCTGAAAACCTCAATAAGATTATTGAAAAGGAGCTTGAAGGTGTTCAGCACGATTTGTTCAACATTGGTGGAGAACTTGCCGTCTTGGAAGAAGATTTGGGTTTGGTGAAGAGTGACGATGTACAAAAACTTGAAGAAGCCATCGACTCACTCAATGAATCTCTTCCATCTTTGGAGGAATTTGTACTGCCGGGTGGTTCTAGAAGATCAGCACTACTATATCAGGCGAAGGTTATTTGTCGGCGAACCGAACGGGACCTCGTGACACTTAGCCATAAAGAAAAGATTAATCCACTTCATCTTAAATACCTGAACCGCCTGTCTGATTATCTTTTTGTTGCGGCACGCTATGAAAATATGAAAGGTGGCGGTGAAGAACAGCTGTGGAAACGAAAGCAATAGGCCCCGGAATGTGCTAACGCTATTGCTGGCTGTAATTGATACCACCTGACATCTATCTGATAAGCTCTTAACAGCAGCTTGTGATCTTCCGCTCATACTTCGGTCCTTTTCCTAAGCCTAGACAGCACGGCGCCTGGGCCATGTTTCTGGTTCCCGCTGGGATGGCCGTGGCCGTGTTGGACACATGGTCATGGAGTTCTTTTCTCCTCATAATCTCGTTTATTCTGATCTTTCTGTCCCACCGGCCGGTAGTCCTCATCCTGAAAGGATGGAAACGCCGTGACACCATTGAATGGCCGGCCTGTAGTTGGGCCTTCGTTTTGAGTGGTTCAGGGATCGGTCTTGCCGCTTTTCTCTTTCTTTTTCAGCAGCAGTGGAACGCTCTTTCCCTCGGACTTGCAGTGGCGATTACGTTTCTGCTTCATCTCAGGCTGACCCTGAACAGGGAACACATGTCTGTAACAGGTGAGATTATTGGAGTTCTCGGTCTGACAGCTTCCGCACCTGTTATGTATATATTCCTTAACGGTTATCTAGATGCTAAAGGGTGGGTTCTCTGGATGATCACCTTCCTCTACTTTGCCGGTACCATTTTCTATATCAAACTGAAGGTACGAATTCAGCCGTCTCAGCCGAAACCGGATCTGGTGGGTAAACTCCGAGCCGGAATGCCCGTTGTTCTCTATGGAGTTCTTTTGTTGATCTATGTTTTTTTTATTACGGTAATCAGGGGTTATTCGTGGTTTTTCTTTTGGGCGTATGCCCCTTTTCTGGTGAAGGCGGTGGGGGGACTCGTTCGCTGGCAGTCAAGGGAAACATTGAAGATCAATCGTCTTGGCGCAATGGAGTTGGCCCATTCGATCCTGTTTGCCGTACTTTCCCTGGCGGGGTTAAATGAGACGCCACAGTAAATAGAGTCATGTGAAATGCAAACCTTGCAATAAAGGAGTTAGAGAATCTAAATTGATCTTACTTATGAGGAAGATAGTAAGCTCAGCTCTGATTCTTCTTTTCGCCGGTGCTCTGGCGTGGCCGCTCATCCCGTCAGAAATGTGCGAGATAAAGTGCAGTCGGAAACCGTGTTGCAAAGTAGCGACCATAAAGGAACAGTGTCCCATGATGGCAGAAGCGGAGAATCATGCACCGTTTCTATTGTTATCAGTGCCCAAGCCCGTATCTGTAAAAGAAGGATATTTCCCGAATGTATTGTTGATAGCTGAAAATTCGGTGGATCCCTTGGGCGATTTCTTTCTCCGTCACGCAGAAGTAACTTCCTCTTTCCGAGAACACCTCAAGATTCCCCTCTATTTCCAGCACCACTCTCTCCTGATTTAGACTCTTTCATCCGCCCTCCGTTTTGAAGCGGGTCCAGGGCGGATTCTGTTGTTTCGTCTGCCGGGTAAGTTTCTCCGCAGACATTGAATTAACAAAAGGAAGGGTCATGAGAAAGAAACTATCATTTGTGTTATTGGCGGCGCTGCTGGCCGGGGCATTAGCGGCACAGGAAAAGACCGATCCTGTGCAGTTAGTATTGCAAACAAACAGGGCTGTATTGGCAGCGCGTGAAGCTCATAAGGCCGCGCTGGAGGAGATCAGGACAACTGGAGTTCTACCGGACCTCATGCTGGAGGGAACGTTCTTTACGGCGCCCATCGAAACGAAAAATGGTCCCATGGAGGCCCAGATCATGCTTGGACAGCGGATTCCACTGTGGGGAAAACTGAGCCGACATAAGAAAATTGGGATCATGAAGGCGGAAGCGGCTGCCCTCTTTTTGAAATCGGCTGAAATTAATGCTGTCTACAGCTTGAACGTAAACCGTATGCAGTATAGTAAGATTCAGAATTCCCTTGCCATTCTCAGACAGTATCAGATCGATCTCCAATCTTCCCGAACTGTTGCTCTGACACAGTATTCTACCGGGATGGGAACGACACAGCACCCTGTATTGAAACTACAGATTGAGATGAGCATGATTGAAAGCAGAATCAATATCCTTGAATCGCAGCTTGAGACAGTCGTCAGCGAATTGCAGACGTTGTTCGATGGACAGTTTTCGAAGCGATTTTTGGGAGGGGAACTGGTGGAAGATTTCTCCCAGTTTTCGAAGGAATGGTGGCTGGAAGCGGCAAAGCTGAGCAACCCCGGATATCTGCTGGCTGAAAATGAGCGACAGATAGCGGTGATACAAAGCGAACTGGCCCGGAGAGAAAACTATCCTGATCTGGTAGCGGGGGTGAATTACACATCTATCGGCAGCGGAGGCATGGCGTCTTCCGCAGATGTCGGAAGTGATGCTTTGGGCGTGAAGGTGGGGTTCGACATTCCCCTATGGTTCGGGCGGAACAGGTCGCGGGTAAAATCGGCAAAGATTGCTGTCAAAGTTACGGAGGAGGAGATGGCGCAAACCTGGAATGAGGTAGAAGGAAATCTAACTGCAATCATTAGGGAGTCGGAGGAAATCCAAAAGACTTATCGTCTTTTTGAAGAAACACTTCTGAAAGAGTCTGAACAAATGCTGTCGTCGGCTATGTCAGCGTATGAAACAGGAAAGATAGGCTTTCTCGATCTGCTTGACAGTCAGCGTATGGTAGTAAACATTCGTCTCGATTTTGAAGAGACCAGAGCCAAAAGAGAGACAGCAAAGGCAAAGCTGTTGAAGGTTGTTGGTCTGATACGTTTTGAGGAGGAATAAATGATGAAGTATTCGTCAAGATATTCAATACTGATGATTGTACTGGCGACCGTCGCCGCGCTGTCTGTTGGCGGCTGTGGTGGTAGAAAAGATTCGTCCCGCGGGAATCAGGAGGCGGAGGTACAGTTCTATTCCTGCGGCATGCACCCCAACGTGATTCAGGAAGGACCGGGAAACTGTCCCATCTGTGGCATGAATCTGACACCCATGGGCATTCCTACGGGCGGAACAGAAGAAACTTTCGGCTCCACGGTGAAAATTGACCCCACTGTGGAACAGAACATGGGCATCCGGACGGCGGAAGTTGAGAAACGGGATCTGACTCAGACGATCCGAACCATTGGCCGAATTGACTACAATGAGTCCAAAGTAGCTCACGTTCACACCAAGTTCAACGGCTGGATTGAGAAGACCCATGCCGACATAACAGGACAACGGGTCAATAAGGGTCAGCCATTGCTTGATATTTACAGTCCCGAGCTAGTCTCTGCTCAAGAGGAGTATTTTGACGCGTTAAAAAATGTGAGAAGTTCAGGAAATGATGTCTCCGTCGGAGCTGCTAATCGATCGCAGACGATCCTTGGTTCTACCCGCCGCAGACTGGAATACTTTGATGTTTCCGGTGACCAGATTGATGATCTTGAAAGAACGGGAAACGTCCGAAAAACATTGACGGTACGCTCACCGTTTGAGGGCATTGTCATCGAGAAACACGCTTTGGATGGAATGGAAGTAAAACCTGGCATGATGATCTACACAATCGCCGATCTCTCAGAAATCTGGGTCTATGCCGATATCTATGAATTTGAGTCTCCGTGGGTGAAAGAAGGATTGACAGCCAACATGACCCTTTCCTACGATCCAGGAAAGAGATACAGGGGAAAAGTGCAGTATATCTACCCGTATCTGGAGGAAGAGACAAGAACCATCAAAGTGAGATTGTCGTTTCCCAATCCAAATCTGAAACTCAAACCGGGTATGTATGCCAATGTAGAGATTGAGACATCACCTCTCCGGAACGTGGTAGCGGTACCCATGGAAGCGGTCCTCTTTTCCGGTGAAAGGAATCTCGTCTTTATTGTGTTGGGAGATGGCCGATTTGCACCCAGGGATATCACCGTGGGAATTGAGAGCGGCGACGGATTCTATGAAGTGAAGGAGGGTCTGTCTGAGGGGGTTAAGGTTGTTGCTTCAGGACAATTTTTGCTGGATTCAGAAAGCAAACTTCAGGAGAGTATTGCGAAGCTCCTGTCAAAACGAAAGGAATGACCGGTAAGCACCGGAAAAATTGATATGATCGAAAGAATAATCGAATGGTCAGTTCATAATCGTTTTATCGTCATTTTCGCCGTACTGATCTTGTCACTCGGAGGTTTTGTGGCCATGTCAACCATACCCTTGGATGCCATCCCGGACTTGAGTGATGTTCAGGTGATAATTCTCACAGAATATCCGGGTCAAGCTCCCCAGGTAGTGGAAGACCAGGTGACCTATCCGCTCACCACCGCTATGTTGTCTGTACCGTTTGCCAAGGTTGTCCGTGGTTATTCTTTTTTCGGGCTCTCTTTTGTGTACATCATTTTCGAGGACGACACCGATATGTACTGGGCTCGAAGTCGTGTCCTGGAATACCTGAATTTCGTTTCGGGACGTTTGCCGCAAGGGGTGACGCCGCAACTCGGGCCTGATGCCACCGGTGTCGGTTGGGTCTATGAGTATATGGTGGAAAGCGACCGTCATGATTTGCAGCAGTTGCGCTCCATACAGGATTGGTACCTGAGGTACGAACTCATGAGCGTCCCCGGCGTGACTGAGGTAGCCAGCATCGGCGGTTATGTGAAGCAGTACCAGGTGGAGGTGGATCCCAACAAGCTGCTGGCTTTTAACATTCCTCTCAATAAGGTCAGGATGGCAATTCAGAGAAGCAACAATGATGTAGGCGGTAAACTGATTGAGATGTCGGAGACTGAATTTATAGTGAGGGGTCTCGGCTATATCCGTTCATTGGATGATCTGAAGAAGATTGCCCTTGGTGTAGATACAAACGGGACACCGATCTTGCTACGCAATGTGGCCAACATTCATCTGGGTCCTGATCTCCGTCGCGGATTAGCCGACAGAGATGGACTTGGCGAGACAGTGGGGGGGATCATCGTCATGCGATACGGGGAGAATGCCCTGAAAGTCATCGAGGACGTGCGCAAGAAGATCGACGATCTGAAATCAGGACTACCGGAAGGGGTAGAGATCATGCCGGCCTACGACCGGTCTCTCCTCATTGAGCGGGCGATTGATAACCTGAAAGAAAAACTTCTTGAGGAAAGCGTCGTTGTAGCGCTGGTCTGCATCGTTTTTCTTCTCCATTTTCGCAGCGCCTTTGTGGCTATCTTTACCCTCCCTGTGGGGATTCTCATCTCTTTCCTCATCATGCGCTATCAGGGGATCAACGCCAATATCATGTCTTTAGGGGGGATCGCCATCGCCATCGGCGCCATGGTGGACGCTGCCATCGTCATGATCGAGAATGCGCACAAACATATCGAACGCAACGGCGGCAAGGGCGACCACTGGCAAACAATGATTGATGCCTCTAAGGAGGTCGGCCCCGCTCTGTTCTATTCGCTGCTCATCATCACTTTTTCGTTCCTTCCCGTTTTTTCGCTTCAGGCGCAGGAGGGGCGTTTGTTTACACCGCTCGCTTTCACGAAAACATACGCCATGGCCGCATCGGCGCTGCTTGCAATCACTATCGTTCCGGTCCTGATGGGATACTTCATCAAGGGGAAGATTCTTCCTGAGGAGAAGAATCCCATCAACCGTTTCCTGATTCGCGTCTACCGGCCGTGTATCCGGTTTGTGCTGAAATTCAGAAAGACGACACTAGCCATCGGGGCGGTCGTTCTGGCCGTCACGATCATACCGGTGAGGAATATTGGCTCCGAGTTCATGCCGCCGCTGAACGAAGGAGACTTGCTCTACATGCCGACAACGGATCCCGGAATCTCCATCACTAAGGCAAGGGAACTCCTGCAGCAGACGGACAAGATCATTCGCATGTTTCCGGAGGTGGAGCGGGTGTTCGGGAAGATTGGCCGCGCGGAGACCGCTACTGATCCGGCACCGCTGAGCATGATTGAGACAACCATCACTTTGAAACAGCAAGACGACTGGCCCAGGCGGAAAATTGTGTCACGATGGTATTCAGGCTGGATGCCCCATTGGTTGACAACACCTTTCAGGTGGATCTGGCCAGAGCACCGCGCCGTTACCATGGACGAATTGGTGGCAGAGCTGAACGCCGCCATTCAGTTCCCCGGCCTCACCAACGCCTGGACCATGCCCATAAAGACGAGGATTGATATGCTCAGTACGGGCATCAAGACGCCGGTGGGTATCAAGCTCATGGGAGCAGACCTCGATACCCTCAACACACTTGGAGCAAGGGTGCAGGTGATCGTTCAGAAGCTACCCGGCACCTTAAGTGCTTTTGCCGATAAAGTAACCGGTGGGAACTTTCTCGATTTTGAGATCAACCGGGATGAGGTGGCCCGGTACGGTTTGACAGTGGGTGACGTGCAGGACATCATCCAGTCAGCTGTAGGCGGCATGAATGTCAGCTTCACAGTAGAAGGACTAGAGAGATATCCCATTAATGTCCGCTACAGCAGGGAACTGCGCGACAGTATCAGCAAGCTAAAACGGGTAATCATCCCGACACCCACCGGCGCCCAGATCCCCATTAGTCAGGTGGCTGATATTCGCATCCGGAAAGGGGCACCTGTTATCAAAAGTGAGAACGCCAGGCATACCGCCTGGGTATACGTTGATATTTCCGGGATCGATATAGGAACATACGTGAAGCGGGCTCAGCAGGCCGTGAAGGAGGAGCTCGATCTCCCCGAGGGATATTCTGTTGTCTGGAGTGGACAGTACGAATATATGGAACGGGCGGCGAAGCGACTGAGGATTGTTGTGCCGGTGACTCTCCTCATTATCTTTCTATTGCTCTATCTCAATTTCAAGAATGTCACGGAGAGTCTTATCGTCATGCTGTCACTGCCGTTTTCACTCGTAGGCGGATTCTGGTTCATATACTTTCTGGGGTATAATATGAGTGTGGCGGTGGGTGTCGGTTTCATCGCTCTGGCCGGTGTAGCGGCGGAAACGGGAGTGGTGATGCTCATCTATTTGGATCATGCCTACGAAGATAGAGAAAAACAGGGAGAGATGAGATCCTTGAAAGATCTCTACGAAGCGGTCATGGAGGGAGCAGTGGAAAGGGTCCGGCCAAAGATGATGACTGTAACGGCTATTATTGCAGGACTGCTGCCCATCCTCTGGGGACACGGCACCGGATCGCAAGTGATGAAGCGTATTGCGTCACCCATGGTAGGCGGAATGATCACATCTACAATTCTTACATTGCTTGTCATCCCTACCATCTATTATCTGTGGAGATCGGTTGGATTGAGTAGGAACAAGGAATGAGCCTTGAGGAGATTACCAAAAAACGTAAACTATGTTTTACCTCTTCTGACTGTTTGTGGTAGAATAGAAGGATGCAAGAGTCTCTGAAAGATCCCGTTTGCGGTATGGCCGTTACCGAAGAGACGGCAGTAGGAATACGGGAATACGCCGGCGTCAAGTACGGTTTCTGTGCTCAGTACTGCCTCGATCTTTTTGACAGCGATCCTGACCGGTTCGCACAACCCGCTGGAGACCAGACAAGTCGAACAAGTCCAGTCACGTCGGAGGAGCAGTCCTTCACAGACCCCGTCTGCGGCATGATCGTGACAGCCGAATCCGCCGCCGGTACCCACACCTATGATGGTGCAGCTTACTATTTCTGCGCCGAACAGTGTCTCCACAAGTTCAAAACAGACCCAGGACCTTATCTCGGTAAAGATAATCGTGTCGGGATGGTTCCTTCTGATCACGATGACAGTTCGACGAAATACATCTGTCCAATGGACCTCGAAGTGATCCAAGATGGGTCCGGGAGCTGTCCTGTCTGCGGCATGGCACTGGAGCCGATGGAGGTGACCTTGGAGGAAGCGGAAAATCCCGAACTTATCTTTATGAGTCGCAGATTCTGGTTGAGTCTTGCTCTGACGATTCCCATCGTAGTCATAGCCATGGGTGAGATGATTTTCGGGCGAGCGTTTGTTACACCGTCGGTAGGGAAGTGGCTTCAGTTGATCCTGTCCACAGTGGTGGTTCTGTGGGGAGGCAAATCTTTCTTCCAGCGGGCGTGGACTTCTGTTGTAAGTCGTAGTCTGAATATGTTCACACTCATCAGCATGGGGACTGGTGTTGCCTATGGGTATAGCCTGGTGGCTACACTCTTTCCCTCTATCTTTCCTGCGACGTTTCGCGGTCCGGGCGGTGAAGTAGCTGTCTACTTTGAAGCCGCCGCTATGATCATAACCCTTGTTCTTCTCGGTCAGGTCCTTGAACTGAAGGCGAGGGAAAAGACCAGCGGAGCCATCAAGGCTCTCCTTGAACTTACGCCAAAGAGAGGGCGGGTTGTCAGGAGCAATGGCACGGAAGAAGATGTCCCCCTTGAGCTGGTTCACCCCGGCGACAGATTAAGGGTTCGACCTGGTGAAAAGATCCCAGTAGATGGTGCGGTAGTAGAAGGTTCCAGTTCTGTGGATGAGTCTATGGTGACGGGGGAGCCGATCCCTGTGGAGAAGCGGAGTGGAGATCAGGTTGTTGGGGCCACGGTAAACGGGACCGGAAGTTTTCTCATGGAAGTTCAGCGGGTCGGCCGTGACACATTGCTTTCCCAGATCGTCCAGATGGTGAGTGAAGCCCAGAGAAGCCGCGCTTCCATTCAGAGAGTTGCGGACAGGGTCGCTTCCTTATTTGTGCCGGTAGTGGTTGGGACCAGTGTTGTTACATTCATCGTCTGGGCCTTCTTTGGTCCTGAACCGAAGATGACCTACGCCATCGTTAACACCGTAGCTGTATTGATCATCGCTTGCCCTTGTGCGCTTGGCCTGGCAACACCCGTGTCCATTATGGTGGGGATGGGCAGGGGTGCCATCGCGGGTGTTCTCATCAAGAATGCTGAAGCGCTGGAAACCATGGAGAAGATCGATACTCTTGTGGTGGATAAAACCGGTACTCTAACAGATGGCAAGCCGAAAATGGTAGCGGTGGAGGTATCCGGTGACATAGATGAAAATGAATTGCTGCAGATGGCAGCAAGTTTAGAGCAGGCTAGCGAACACCCTTTGGGAGAAGCTGTGGTCTCTGCTGCACTTGACAAAGGTCTCAAATTGATGAGAGTCGAAGAGTTTGACTCTGTTCCGGGGAAGGGGATCACCGGCAAAATCGATGGTCACATGATAGTGATGGGGAACAGAACACTTTTTAGTGATCTGGAGATTGAATTAGGTTGGTTTGTTGAGAAAGGTGATGCATATCGCCGAGAAGGCGAAACAGTAATGTTCGTGTCAATAGATGGCGAGGTGGTGGGAATCCTGACGGTGGGTGATTCTGTGAAGGAGACGGCACCGGGCACTATTGCGAGGCTCCGGCGGGACGGTATTCATCTGGTGATGCTAACAGGGGACAACCGGATTGCGGCTGAAGCGGTAGCACGACACCTCGGTATCGAGGAGGTGCATGCTGAAGTTTTGCCTGATGAGAAAAATCAGGTTATCGAAAAACTCCAGAATAAAGGTAGAGTAGTGGCTATGGCAGGGGATGGGATCAACGATGCACCAGCATTGGCGAAAGCGGACGTGGGAATTGCCATGGGCACCGGAAGCGACGTGGCCATAGAGAGCGCCGGGATCACACTTATGAAAGGTGATCTAGTTGGAATTGTCCGGGCGTTGGAACTGAGCCAGCGCACCATGCGCAACATTCGTCAGAACCTGTTCTGGGCATTTTTCTATAATTCCCTGGGAGTCCCCGTGGCGGCAGGAGTTCTCTATCCGTTCCTCGGCATCTTGTTGAGTCCAATTGTCGCTGCCGCGGCTATGAGTTTCAGCTCTGTTTCCGTCATCGGAAATGCACTCCGTCTTCGAAATCTAAAATTTGACAATAAAGATTCGTAATCATTATTGAGTTAAACTAGGTTGCTCTCACCTAAAGTGTAAAAAACTTTTTTTCTTGACATTTACCTGAAAATATAGGTAGGCTTCAAGCGATTTGTGGGGAAAATGACCTCGGAACAAAATCCACATTTTTCACTCTGTAAAACTTTCATTAGAATAGTGTTCCCATCTTTGTCTTCGTCAAATGAGTGGACGAGCGAGATTGGTGCACGCAGTGATTACCAAATAACCTAATAGGAGGATCACAATGGCTAGTTTGAAAGATACTTTCTCCACGGTTAGTGGATGGTTTGGCGATTTCGTCAGCCTGGGGCTGTCTTTAGCGATGGTCTTTCTCGTAGTTGACGCGCTTTTTGGCGTTGGCACAACGGGAATCGTGGATAATGTGGCTGATCTTGTAGGGGCTTTTACAGACAATGGCATTACAGGGTTAGTTGCCTTCGTGGTCTTTATGTCTATTTGGGGCAGTAACTAGGTTACTTGTAACCTGAAGCAGGTTCGTCCCTTCCATGAAGGGGGGGGACGAACAATGCTGACTCAGAACTGACATTAAATATCACTCAATTCAGTTAACCTCGCTAGATAATAGGGAGAATTAACCTATGATTAGGAATGCACTACAGGCCATCAGTGGCTGGGGTAAAGAAGTCGTCGATTTCGGCGTCGCAGTCATCATGGTGGGCGTCGTAGTTGATATCCTCTTTCCCGGAACAACGGGTGTCATTGATAATATCGCCGATTTAGTCGGCGATTTTTCGTCGCAAGGCGTAGCAGGTATAATAGCACTGCTTCTCTTTGTGACAATATATAATAATAGATAGGCACTTAACCGGGACGGTATAAGTAAGACCGCTCTTCCGAGAGCGGTGGAGTCTATCCCAGCCTGATTCTGGGCGGTTTATCCGTTTTGAATTAGATTGGGATTTTCTTTTCCCAAAAACAGTCTCCCGGCAAACTTTGAAATCGACGACGGGGGGTGTAATTTCGCCGGCCAACAGAGAGGATTAATAACGTGAATTATCTGTACGCACAAACATCTTCCGGAGGAGGAATCCTCGGTTTCTTACCTTTCGTCCTCATCCTTCTTGTCATCTATTTTCTCATGCTCCGGCCACAAATGAAACAGCAGAAAGATCGTAAGGTTATGCTGGGAAACCTTAAAAAGGGAGATAAAGTTGTTACATCTGGCGGGATACACGGCACGATCACCGGTTTCAAGGAAAAGAATTCCACTGTTATCCTAACGGTGGATAAGCATGTGAAGCTTACGGTGAGCAAATCAGCCATATCCGGGCCCAGCTCATCTATAGAGAAGGAAGCTTGATGGCAGCGCTTCCGGTTGTGACATATGGTGAGTCAATCCTTAGAAAAGTCCTTGAACCCGTGGAAGATTTCGAGACTATCGAAGACTTGGTTCCGAACATGTTCGATACTATGTATGAAGAGGAGGGTATCGGCTTGGCTGCTAACCAGATCGGTGTCGATCTTAATGTGATGGTGATCGATATTTCTCACGCTGATGAAAATTGTCCCCCTTCCACTTTTGTTAACGGACAGATTATTGAGCGGTCAGGTTCCGAATCTTTGGATGAAGGGTGCCTGAGTGTCCCGGGTGTTCGTGTAGATGTAACCCGTTCCGAAAAAGTGACATTTGCCTATCAGGATTTGAAAGGGAATCATCATGAAGCAAAGTTTGACGGTCTCATGGCAACAGTTATTCAGCATGAAATGGATCACCTCAACGGTCTTCTTATCATCGATCACGCCTCTCAGCTGGATAAACATCGAATCCGGAAGCAGTTGAAAGAGCTGGCATCGTAACACTCCTGAGGTCTCAATTTCATAGACCGTAACCTGTTGAATCCACTCCGCATTGTCTTTATGGGGAATCCGGATTTCGCTGTCCCGTCCCTGAATGAGATCATGGTATCAAATCATGAAGTAGTGGCGGTGGTCACATCCCCTGACAAGCCCCGGGGCAGGGGAAAATCGGTATCGCCCACTATGGTGGCTCAAAGGGCATCTGATTATGCTTTGCCATTAATTCAGCCATCATTACTGAAAGATGATTTCTTTATTTCACAACTCCAGGAGCTGAAAGCTGATCTTTTTTCTGTTGTGGCCTTTCGTTTGCTACCCTCAGTGGTATTACAGATTCCGAAAATAGGGTCAGTGAATCTCCATCCTTCTCTGCTGCCGCAATACCGGGGCGCCGCACCTCTCCAGTGGGCGTTAATGAACGGTGATGTGAAGACAGGCATCACAACATTTCTCCTCTCTCCTGCGATGGATAGTGGGGATATTTTAATGACTAGACCTCTGGGCATTTTCCCCGAAGACGATTCCGGATCTCTCTCTCTCCGTGCATCACAGCTAGGGGCCCATTTGCTTGCAGAGACAATTGACAGTCTGGCACGCGGTACGGCCTCACCGAAGCCTCAGGATGACAGCAATGCCAGCCGTGCACCCAAGATCACCTCTGAAGATTGCGAGATAGACTGGACCAAATCTGCTGCTAGTGTGAGAAATCAGGTTCGTGCTCTATCGCCTACTCCAGGCGCATACACATCTCTGGCCGGTCGCCGTCTGAAAATCTATAGGTGTGAACTCTCCTTGGCGGCGGAGGAGACATCCGGGGAAGTGATTTCTCTGAAGAAAACATCGTTTACGGTAAGGTGCGGTTCCGGCAGTGTGGTTATTCAGGAGCTTCAACCGGAAGG
>Ga0207990_1001306_pt1 | contig 12920 bp, 9 predicted proteins | sample ETNtaG_8_FD_185780 | JGI IMG/M metagenome (GOLD analysis project Ga0207990, IMG submission 185780) | Marine microbial and viral communities from oxygen minimum zone, Eastern Pacific Ocean - ETNP201406SV75 (SPAdes) (version 2) | ecosystem: Environmental > Aquatic > Marine > Oceanic ...
GCCTGAATTCCGGTCATAAAAGCATAACCTTTTTTCAGTGTGTACTTATCTACCAGTGACACAGATCGTTTTTCTATCAAAGACATTACTTTAACAGGTGTATTTTTTATCTATTTCAATTGCTAAAATTTACCCGGAAAGACACTACCGGAAAACGAAAACTTTCCTCATGAGCTAATTACGAGCATTCTATCACAACAAACTTTTACTTCAAACCAAAAGGCATTAATATCACTGAGCAGAAAAAATGTTGTCTGGCTCATTTTGTTATGGTTTGTTAGACTTAATCTATGATTCTAATTACTTTCATCTCTAATCTATTTCTCACTTAAACTATTCTATCTTCGTGAATTTGTCCTCAGAACACACTGACTTAAAACCTGGTTCAAACTTTTTTATTTTCCGTGGAATAAGTCTAATCAGTCTTTTAGTCCTTGTTTTAGTGGGGCTTACACTATGGGGAGAAGCACATGATTGGGACCGTATTTTTTCTGCACAGTTTTTTTCTGACAAAAATATCTGGTTCCTGGCAGATATTTTTCCCTGGAATTGGCTCTATGATTATGGGATCATTCCTGGAGTATTAGTCTCCGTCATTTCTATTTTGATCTTGATAAATACCCGGGCTAAGTCGAGTTGGTCAAGTCTACGGCCTTATTTATTTATTTGCGCTTTAACTCCTTTTATAGCTTCGCTCCTCTTAGTCAATATCGTTCTCAAGGATCACACGGGACGTCCCCGTCCCCGTGAAATAACGCAGTTCAGCGGAAACTGGGAATACAAACCCGTACTTGAAGCAGGCATTCCCGGACGCGGTCATTCATTTCCATGTGGACATTGCTCTATAGCCTTCACTTTGACCAGCGGCATTGTATTTTGGCAGAGGTCACGCAAATTTGCATTGACTTCCTTGGCACTTGGAATGACATATGGCTTGTTGATGAGCTATGCCCGTATTGTACAAGGCGGACATTTTTTGAGTGATGCCTTCTGGTCGTTGGGAGTGGTCTGGTTCACTGTAATTTCATTGTATTATTTCGTTTTTCAACCACCCAGGAGGGAATATAATCCGATTGCTAATTATACAAAAAGACAAAAGTGGAAAATCGTTGCATCTACAACAATTTTCCTTGCTGTTCTCAGTATTTTTATTTGGACTCGCCGTCCTTTTTACAAAGACCACATTGGCAGTTTTGAGATTCTGACCAACGTTAAACAATTGAATATCCATCTCCCTGACAAATGGAAAGTTGAAACTCCAATTTTTGAAGTTCGACAAAACGGAATATTTATCCTGGAAATACGGGGATTTGCCCCTCCACATACAACACATTATCTCAGTTTCAGTTCTAAAACAAATGAATCTACTGCCAAATTATTGTTTAAGGAAACTGTTGATGGTTACCAGAGGGGATTCCGGCAAATATTAAAGCTTCGCTTACCTGAGCGCTATAAAGGTCATCTCAATACAATTGCTGAATAGTTAATCTTTAAACATTTTTAGCATAGAGATTACACTCTCTCTACAAGATTTGTTTGAATTTACTGATTCTCGTCTTAGTCCTAAACAGTTAAAAAAATCAAAATTCAAAATATAATCATTTTGGTCTTGAGAAAAAACCACCTCCGATAGAAAATATACTTTTCAGTTATTAATAAACGGCACCACGTCTGAATCCCCATCAATCATAAGTCAAAAGAGGAACAATGAAAATATACCGGCTCGTAATTTTATTTTTATTCACAGCAACCTTTTTCACAAGCTACTACTTTTCAGCATTAGCCGGGACTGACATTATAAAAGCATCTTCGATTGCAATGAACGGCTCTGCAAAATATCCGGACGGCTTCAGCCATTTTGAATATGTGAATCCGGAGGCCCCAAAAGGCGGTTCTGTACGTTTGAATTCCATCGGTACTTATGACAGTTTCAACGGATTTATCTCCAAAGGCGTTTCCGCTGATGGACTGGGCATGATTTACGAAACACTGACAACCGGTTCCTCCGATGAGGCTTTTACCGAATACGGATTGATTGCGGATGAAATTGAGTATCCGGAAGACAGGACATGGGTGATTTACCACCTCAATCCGAAAGCCAAATTTCACGATGGTGAACCGATCAAGGTTGAAGACGTGATTTTCACCTTCAACGTATTACTCGAAAAAGGAGCGCCTTTTTACAAATCCTATTACGGTGACATTGTCGAAGTCAAAGATCTTGGAGATCGCCGTGTTAAATTCCAGTTCCGTGAAGGAGTTACTAACAGAGAACTGGTACTGATTACAGGACAGCTTCCTGTTCTTCCTAAGCATTACTGGGAAAGCAGGGATTTTTCAAAATCCACTCTCGACCCACCACTGGGCAGTGGAGCGTACCGTATCAAAGATTTCAAGGCAGGCAAATACATAACTTACGAACGTGTCAAGGATTACTGGGCCGCGAATCATCCCGTCAACAAAGGCAGCAACAATTTTGATACAGTACGTTACGATTATTACCGTGATGCCACCGTATCTCTGGAAGCCTTCAAAGCTGGGGAATATCACTTCCGGGAGGAAAATAATTCAAAAATGTGGGCCTCAATGTATTCCGGAAAAACATTTGAAGAAAAACTCACAATCCGAGCGGAAATCCCGCATGAACTGCCACGTGGAATGCAGGGCTTTGCATTTAATTTACGCCGGACGATTTTCAAGGACCGTAGGGTCAGAGAAGCAATTAGCCATGCCTTTGATTTTGAGTGGAGCAACAAAAACCTTTTTTATGGACAGTATAGACGTACAGACAGTTTTTTCGAAAATTCTGAGCTCGCATCAAGCGGCTTACCGTCTCCTGAAGAACTGGCGATTCTGGAACCATTCCGTAAAGATCTACCGGAAGAAGTTTTTAGCAAAAAGTTTCGCCCTTCACTAACGGATGGAACTGGAAATATTCGTAGTCAGTTGCGTGCCGCTTCAAAACTTTTCAAAGAAGCCGGTTGGGAGATTAAAGAAGGAAAGCGTGTCAATTCCAGTACAGGCGAACAACTTAAGTTTGAAATATTACTGATCTCCCCTGCATTCGAACGGATTGTACTGCCCTTTAAGAAAAACCTGGAACGCATGGGAATTGAGGCCAGTGTAAGAGTTGTGGATACTTCTCAATACGTAAACCGTATCCGTTCCTTTGATTTTGATATGTTTGTGATGGTGATAGGTCAGTCCCTCTCACCAGGTAATGAGCAGGATAACTACTGGAGTTGTAAAGCAGCTGAAACCAGTGGAACACGCAACTTCATCGGTATCTGCAATCCTGCAATCGACAAACTAATTCGGCTAGTAATTGAGGCGCCTGATCGTGAAAAATTAATCAACCGTACCAGAGCCCTGGACCGTGCGTTGTTGTGGGGACACTACGTCGTACCGCACTGGCACATCAACTATTACCGCCTTGCATACTGGAACAAGTTTTCCCGCCCGGAAATAACTCCAAAATATAGTTTGGGATTTTTTACCTGGTGGGTAGATAAATCAAAAGAAAAAACTTTGTTGGCAAAAAAGCCAAATCTAAAATAAACAAAACACTGAGGAGGATTTTATAGCCCTGCGTAATTCTACATGACTGCCTATATTATCCGTCGTTTGTTGCTCGTTATTCCAACGCTGATTGGAATAATGACTGTCAACTTCATCATCATCCAGATTGCTCCAGGAGGTCCTGTGGAGCAGATGATAGCCCAGTTACAGGGCGAAGCAGTCAGTGCAACCGAGCGTCTCTCAGGCGGAGGTGAAGACGTTAAAGGTCAAAAGAGCGCCGTTTCAGATAAACCCTCCAAATATCGCGGCTCGCAGGGACTTGCTCCGGAACTGGTAGAAGAAATCGAGCGTATGTATGGTTTTGACAAGCCGCTGCATGTTCGATTTTTTAAGATGATGCGTGATTATGCTTCATTCAATTTTGGAGAAAGTTTTTTCCGAGATCAGAAAGTAGTTGACCTGGTTCTGGAAAAAATGCCAGTTTCGATTTCTCTTGGGATCTGGAGCACTTTAGCCGTCTATCTGGTCAGCATTCCACTCGGAATTCGAAAAGCTCTCAAACACGGCTCACGCTTTGATGTCTGGAGCAGCACCATTGTTATTCTCGGCAATGCCATTCCCACATTTTTGTTTGCGATCCTACTGATTGTCCTTTTTTCCGGCGGAAGCTATTTCAGCTGGTTTCCTCTGCGCGGACTCGTATCTGACAACTTCTCCACTTTGCCATGGTGGCAGCAGCTTCTTGACTATTTCTGGCATCTGGTGCTCCCGATTACTGCAATTTTAATTGGTAGTTTTGCCTCCCTGACAATGCTCACCAAAAACTCCTTTCTCGATGAAATAAACAAACAATACGTGATTACGGCCCGCGCAAAAGGGATTACGGAAAGGCGGGTGCTTTACAAACATGTTTTCCGGAATGCCATGCTGATAATCATAGCCGGATTTCCTGCTGCCTTCATCGGTATGTTTTTCACAGGTTCATTATTGATTGAAATCATTTTTTCACTTGATGGTCTGGGTTTACTGGGCTTTGAATCAACCATTCAACGCGATTATCCAGTTATGTTCGGGACACTTTTTGTTTTTACTTTGCTGGGACTGATTGTCGGGATTATCAGTGATTTGATGTACACTGTGATAGATCCCAGAATTGACTTTGAAACCAGAGAAGCATAATGCTGAGTCCCATAACGCTTCGCCGTCTACAGCATTTTAGAGCAAACCGCAGAGGATATTGGTCTTTGTGGATTTTTCTGTCCATCTTTTTTGTTTGCATTTTTGCCGAAGTTGTCGCAAATGACAAACCACTGCTGGTGATTTTTGAAGGGCACTTGATTTTTCCAGTAATTGAGACAATTCCGGAAACAGAATTTGGTGGTGAATTTGCCACCGAAGCGGAATATCGCGATGAGTTTGTACGAGAATTAATTGAAAAGAAAGGTGAAATATACTGGCCCATGATTCGCTACAGTTATGATACGATCAACTATGATTTACCTGCTGCAGCCCCATCTCATCCTACTGGCGAAAACTGGTTTGGAACTGACGATCAGGGACGTGATGTGGTAGCTCGGCTGATTTACGGCTTTCGTATTTCTGTTTTGTTTGGACTGGTGCTGACAATCCTGAGTTCGATTGTTGGAGTTGCCGCAGGTGCAGTTCAGGGCTACTTTGGTGGTCGTGTAGATATTCTTGGACAGCGTTTCATCGAAATCTGGTCCGGACTGCCAGTCCTGTTTTTGTTGATTATCCTATCAAGTTTCGTAGAGCCAAATTTCTGGTGGCTACTAGGTATCATGCTTCTCTTCAGCTGGATGGGACTGGTTGGAGTCGTGCGGGCAGAGTTTTTAAGGGGGCGTAATCTGGAATATGTACGGGCAGCACGGGCTCTGGGTATGAGTCACAGCAGAATCATGAAACGCCATATTCTGCCGAATGCCATGGTTGCCACTATGACTTTTATGCCTTTCATCCTTTCCGGTTCAATCACCACACTCACTGCACTTGATTTCCTGGGCTTCGGTTTACCTCCGGGATCTCCTTCTCTGGGTGAACTACTGGCCCAGGGAAAAGCGAATCTTCATGCTCCATGGCTGGGAATTGCAGGCTTTTCAGTGATTGCACTGCAACTCAGTTTGCTGGTTTTTATCGGTGAAGGTGTCCGTGATGCCTTTGATCCCCGGCATAATGCTTAATATACCAAAGAAACTCTCTTGAAAATAACTCCTAATTTAATCAGTAATTAATAAAACTTTGTTTCAACTCAAGTACGTGCACGCTGAATTTTAACTGAAAGGAAAAAAATGAAGAATGAAGAAAATACTCCCATTCAACCCGTCAGCGGAAAAATCGTTCCGCGTTACGCTGGCCCTGCTACTTTTGCCAGGCTTCCGGAAATACGAGATGTAAAGAAGTGCGATATTGCAATACTTGGAATTCCCTTTGATTCAGGAACCAGCTATCGCCCCGGAGCCAGATTTGGACCACAGGCCATCCGGCAGGCTTCAAGGCACCTCCGGACTCAGTATCATCCGGCCTATGACACCGAACCGTTTGCAGAACTGCAGGTAGCAGATGCAGGGGACATAGCTTGTAATCCGTTTAATATTGAGGAAGCAGTCGGACAAGTCCAAACTGCTGCGACAGATCTTTTGGGAAAAGTAGGAAGCATTATCAGTCTGGGTGGTGACCATACGATTGCTTTGCCTTTACTGCGGGCGGTAAATCATTTTCACGGATCTGTCGCTCTCGTTCATTTTGACGCGCACCTGGACACCTGGGATACCTACTTTGGCGCTCCTTATACACACGGGACACCGTTTCGACGGGCTGCTGAAGAAAAACTGTTCCTAGATCATGCTTCAATTCATGTCGGAATCCGGGGACCTTTATATAGCAGGGATGATCTAACTAATGATGAAGAATTAGGATTCAAGGTTGTGCATTGTGATGAGTTCCAAAATGAAGGTGTGGAACACGTCATCAAGCGCATCAAGGATCGGGTGGGGAACAACCCAATGTATTTGTCAATTGATATTGATGTGCTAGACCCAGCTCACGCTCCTGGAACAGGAACACCGGAAATCGCGGGAATGTCATCGCGGGAATTACTCGGGGTTTTAAGGGGCTTAGCCGGACTGAATATTATCTCTGCGGATGTTGTAGAAGTTGCTCCGGCCTATGACCACGCCGAGTTGACTTCACTTGCTGCGGCTACCACAGTTTTTGAACTCATTAATTTATTGGCGCATTACCGCAAAAATAATACCTGAAAACTGAACTGATTTTATTTCATTTGACATGTTAGTTCAGTTAAATTACAAGATAAGTTTATATCATGTATATTTATAATATTTGTTCCGGTGGAATGAACTCATAACCAAAAGCCTCAGAAACGCCCCTACAGATAACATTTCCTGCATGAGTGTTGATACCTAATGCCAGGGCATGATCTTCCTTGCACGCCGTTTTCCAACCTCTATTGGCTAATTGAACAGCATATGGTGTAGTGACATTGGTCAAGGCCAGCGTAGAGGTTCTTGCTACAGCACCGGGCATGTTGCCCACAGAGTAATGAACTACACCGTGCTGCACATAAACTGGATCACTGTGATAGGTGACACGATCAATGGTTTCAATACAACCTCCCTGGTCGATAGCCACATCAACAATAACGGATCCCTGTTTCATGGTTTTGACCATGGCTTCAGTTACCAGATGAGGCGCTTTTTTCCCCGGAATCAACACACCTCCAACCAGCAAATCTGCACTTTCCACGGCCCTGGCGATGTTATAACTGTTGGACATCACCAGTTGAACACGTCCGTTGAACACGTCATCAAGATAGCGCATTCTGTCTGCACTTACATCAAGAATGGTAACTTTTGCACCCATCCCGACGGCCATTTTGGCTGAGTTTATTCCGACTACTCCACCGCCGATAATCACTACCTCTGCCGGTTCTACTCCCGGAACACCGCCCAGCAACACGCCCTGTCCGCCCTGCGGCTTCTCCAGAAAACGGGCTCCGACTTGTACGGCCATGCGCCCGGCGACTTCACTCATTGGAGTGAGCAGAGGCAAACTGCCATCCGGTAGCTGTACTGTTTCGTATGCAATGGAGGTGGTTTTACTGCTCATAAGCGCATTGGTCAATGCTTCTTCGGCCGCCAAATGCAGATAGGTAAACAAAAGCAAATCTTCCCGGAAAAATCCATATTCCTCAGGAAGCGGTTCTTTGACTTTGTAAACCATTTCGGTGGACCATACCTCAGCGGCTGTATCAACCATGTTCGCACCGGCTTCCTGATATTCTGAATTGCTGAAACCACTGCCCAAACCTGAGTCTTTTTCTACAAACACCTGATGGCCGTTCCGCACGAGTTCAGCTACTCCGGCCGGCGTAGCACCTACCCGATTTTCCATTTCCTTAATTTCTTTCGGAACACCTATTCTCATTTTATCCTTTTCTCAAGTACTTGTTTTAAATTGTTTTTTTCTATGAGTTGAAATACTAAATAATAACTTCCTGTATAAAGCATATTTATTCAAACAGGGCGACCATTTAGTTTAATGCCTGCTTTAAGGCATTTCCGATTGCATCCACAATCATATCTGCCTCACTTTCCTGCAGTACCAAGGGTGGAGCCGTGATTAAAACATTATCCAGCCCCGGAACAGTGAAACCGTTACGCATCACATGGACTCCCTGTTTCATACAGTTTTGAACTATTGCATTGGAACGTGCCGTCTCCAGAGGTTTTTTACTTTCCTTGTCGGAAACCAGTTCTATTCCCAGAAGCAAGCCCTTGCCACGGATTTCACCTACAAAAGGATGGTCCGCGAATTCATTCAATCCGGCCTTGATATAGCGCTCCATTTTTGCAGCATTGGCTACCAGATTCTCACGCTCGACAATTTCAATATTTTTTAAACTGACTGCCGCAGCAACAGGATGACCACCGTATGTGTTAACATGCCTAAAATGCTTGAGCTCGTTTGCTTCACCGTAAAATGCTTCAAAGATTTTCTCCGTAACTACCGTAGCAGCAACCGGCATATAGCCGCTGGCCATACCCTTTGCAAAAGTAAAAATGTCCGCTTTGGCTCCCCAGTGTTCGTGTCCAAACATTTTTCCGGTTCTGCCGAATCCGGAAACTACTTCGTCCAGGATCAGAAGTACATTGTATTTATCACAAACTCTCCTGATTTCAGTTAAATAATTATCAGGAGGAACCATCACTCCACCACCGGAAATCATAGGTTCCATTATAAATGCCGCAACCGTTTCTTCCCCCTCATAAATGATTGTGTCTTCCAGGTATTTGACACATTCTGTACCATGTTCTTCTTCAGTCAACTTTGGATGCCGTCGATACGGATAAGGCGGAGGAATATGTAAAAAACCGGGAGCAAGTGGCTCATAGCCGATCTTGCGCTCAGCCTGGCCGGTAGCAGTCATAGTTGCCAGCGTGTTTCCATGATAAGCACGATGACGGGAAATAATTTTATGCTTGCGTGGATTTCCGGTTTGCAAATGATACTGACGCACCATTTTAAACGCTGTTTCATTGGCTTCTGAACCACTGCTGGTGAAATATACGTGACCTTTCTCCATGCCCAGCATCTCCAGCATCTTTGCTGACAGTTCTACAGCAGGATCACTGGTCATAACCGGAATTACGTATGCCAGTTTTTCCATTTGTGCCTTCGCCACTTCAGCCAGTTCTTTTCTTCCATGACCAACATTCACACACCATAAACCTGCCGTTCCGTCAAGAATACGGTCTCCGTCTTCATTGATCATGAAGCAGCCTTCAGCTTTCACAATGTGTTTTGGATGATTTTGCAACAGCATCTTGTGCTGAGTCATCGGACGCCAGAGAGAGTCCGGAGCTTTCATGTTTTGTGTTTCCATTTTTCCCCTTTTCTAATCATTAATTAATTAGCCGCAATTATATTATAAATCTATCCACACTTTTAAATGTACGGCTGTATATAAACTAACAAAGTAAGCTTCACTTTTGTACACACATATCATCTTTACTAATTCCTGCCACAGGCACCGGTGTTTTCATGGCATCTCGGCGGAAGGGGTCTCCAAGCTCCTGATCAACAACTGCTTCAATGAATGTTGTTTCCCCTTTTTCCATTTGCGCCTTGACTGCGGCAGCCAAAGTACTCGTCAACTCATCCATCGTCTTAACCATAACTCCTTTGACACCGCATGCATTTGCTATTTCTGCGAAAGAGACTTGCTTATCAAGCTCTGTTCCAATGAAATTGTCATCATACCAGAGTGTTGAGTTACGCTTTTCAGCACCCCACTGGTAATTTCTGAAGATGATCATCGTGATACCGGGCCATTCACTGCGTCCAATTGCAGTCATTTCATTCATTGAAATTCCGAAGGCCCCGTCTCCAGCAAATCCAACAACAGGTGTTTCCGGATTACCGATTTTTGCGCCAATTATAGAAGGGAAACCATACCCACATGGTCCAAAAAGCCCTGGAGCCAAATATTTTCTTCCGTTTTCAAAAGTCGGATAGGCATTCCCGATAGCACAGTTGTTGCCGATATCTGAAGAAATTATTGCCCCTTCAGGTAGAACTTTCATTATTGCACGCCAGGCCTTTCTTGGTGACATGTGATCGGGCTGACGCGCACGAACACGCTCATTCCATGTAGTCCCCGGATCGTCCTGTTCAAAATCCATGGAGTAAAGTGTTTCTGCCCAGACAGCTTTTTTTCTTGCAATCAGTTTGCGCCTCTCCTCACGTCCTGCATCACCGGCTTTTTCAGCCAACCTGCTCAGAATTTGTTCTGCCACCTGTCTGGCATCACCGACAATTCCGACAGAAACCGGCTTTGTTAATCCGATCCGATCCGGATTGATGTCAACCTGGATCAGTTTTGCCTCATTCGGCCAGTAATCCAAGTTGTAACCTGGAAGCGTAGAAAACGGATTCAATCGTGTACCAAGAGCCAAAACCACATCCGCCTCTTTAATCAACTCCATTGCGGCCTTTGAACCATTATAGCCCAGTGGTCCGACAAACAAAGGATGTGAACCGGGAAATGCGTCATTGTGCTGATAATTGCAGCACACAGGTGAATCTAGACGTTCTGCAAGTGCTTGTGAGGCAGGAATGGCATTGCCTAAAATCACACCTGCACCATTTAGAATTACTGGAAATTTTGCATCAGATAAGAGCTTAGCAGCACTGGATATTGCACCAGTACCACCTGCTGGAAGTTCAAACTCAATAATTTCCGGTAGTTCAATATCGACTACCTGTGTCCAGATATCTCGTGGTATATTGATCTGTGCCGGAGCAGACATGCGCCTGGCCTTAGTGATAACACGATTCAGTACTTCCGCAATACGCGTTGGATCACGAACTTCTTCCTGATAGGCCACCATGTCTTTGAAAGCGGCCATTTGTTCGACTTCCTGAAAACCACCCTGTCCAATCGATTTATTGGCCGCCTGTGGGGTAATCAACAACATCGGTGTGTGATTCCAATATGCGGTTTTGACACAGGTTACAAAATTGGTTATTCCAGGTCCATTCTGTCCAATTATCATAGACATTTTACCTGTTGTGCGAGTAAAACCGTCAGCCATATAACCCCCGTTACACTCGTGTGCTACGTCCCAAAACGTAATGCCCGCTTGAGGAAAGTAATCTGATATCGGCATAAAAGCCGAACCGATTATGCCGAAAGCATGTTCGATTCCGTGTTTTTGCAGGACTTTTATGAAAGCCTCTTCTGTTGTCATTTTCATAAGCTAAGTTCCATTACTGTTGTGATTCAAAAAAGCGGTTATCAGAATCCATTATATAAAATCCATCTTTCCGCAAAATAAGTCTAGTAGATTTATCATAAAATCCGAATTCACCAATATATTCCGTCCTTAAGTCAATTTACAATAAATCTGCTTTAGGACTCTACCCTGACAGCCTTATAAACAGTACTTATGAATTAAATCCGGAGAAAATTTCATTCAGTGAGACCTGAAGTCTCGCTAAACAGAATTCATAGTAATTTTATACTTCATAACATAAATTAAATCAACTTATTTTATCTCTGGTAAAACAATATTTGACAATGTTCAAAAAGGGCATGATAAAAAAAATGTTATTTTGCTCACAGTATTTTGACTTGCGAATAATAGTTAAATTAGTAAGATTAAACGTGCAGCTTGGTTGAGCAGTTTGAAAATGAAGCATTGCGGTTTAACACGGTTAAATAACTTTGTAAAATATTTTTATCTAAACCTTTTTTAGGAGTTGATTATGGTAATCAGTCATTTCATAAATGTTTCAATTGAAATCCTGATCTATTTCCTGGTAAGTATCTTGTGTTTGTTCATCGGCAGGAAAGTACTGGATTGGATTACACCTTATGATTTGAACAACCAGACTTCGATTGAGAAAAATCTCGCTGCAGGTATTACGGAAGCAGGATTCTACATTGCCATGGCAATTATCGTCCACGCTTCTGTTTCCGGAGTTGTTGACTACGATATGTTTTCCTTCATCGATTCAGAGAATCCGTCTCGTTATTCGTTGCTTGGCGCTGAGTTGATAACCACAGCCATCTATTTGCTGCTTGGCTTAATTTGCCTGAGTTTAGGACGCCGTTCACTGGACTGGGTCACTCCTTTCGACTTAAATAAGGAAATAGAAACAGAACGCAATGTCGGAGTTGGTGCAATAGAAGCTTCAATCTACATATCCATAGCAATCATCATTCACGGCATCATAGTCTGATCCAACCTTAACATCTCGTTTTGTTGATAAGCTAATATTATCAGACCAACTCTTGATGAAGTTGTAAAAAGCCCTAAAAATGTGAGATTTTGAGCAAAGCAAGAAATCTCTCATAGTCTATTATACTAATATAATTAAGATTCTCCTACGGTCAAAATGAAAAATAGTGTACTTAAGGCTCTTTACGTGACCGTCAACTCTTGGACGAGTTAAATTTGTTTGGAGTTGCCTGCCGGAATTTTTGTAGAAAATCAACTCAATAATATTTCCCCAGATTAATTAATGCAGTTTGAAACACGACTTTGGTCATTCACCCAGGGTGTTAGAGGTCGCATTGCCATCTCAGTACTAATCGGAATGATTGCAGCAGCACTCGGAGTGATTCGTCTTGCTTTGCTTGGTTGGCTGATCGGTCTTATTTTTCTAGGTCAGTCTGCAGACGAATTGGTTATGCCAATCATTTTTGCTGCTTTAGTTATGCTGATGCGAGGTATTTTTGAACATTGGCGAACAATGACAGCGCATGAGACATCTGCAATTGTTCAGAAGCAACTGCGTCGTCGCCTTTTTGACAAAATAGTGAGCCTTGGACCTGGATATACTGGCAGACAAAGATCCGG
>Ga0207990_1001309_pt1 | contig 12904 bp, 15 predicted proteins | sample ETNtaG_8_FD_185780 | JGI IMG/M metagenome (GOLD analysis project Ga0207990, IMG submission 185780) | Marine microbial and viral communities from oxygen minimum zone, Eastern Pacific Ocean - ETNP201406SV75 (SPAdes) (version 2) | ecosystem: Environmental > Aquatic > Marine > Oceanic ...
CACAAGAGATTTCTGAATTTGAAGATCAGCGTAAGCAAGCGGTTGATGAATTTGGTATGGGTGATTTGGCACGCGGTGAGGGTGACGAATAGATTCTGTAAGATTTAAGAATCTGTTTTAGTTCGATCTAGTGTTGGTAAAGTTTACTGTCGTAGGAGGAAATGCATCTAAAGATTTGGCCAAGCGTATTGCCAGACGATTAAAGGCAAAATACGTAGATGTAGATACAAGAACTTTTCCCGATGGTGAGAGTAAAATTACTTTTAGACACAATCTGAAGAAAAGTGTGGTGTTGGTAGTTCAATCAACATACCCCCCTGTTGATACAAACCTATTACAAATATTATCAATAATTTCTGAAGTCAAGAAAATCTCCTCAAAGATTTATGCAATAATGCCTTACATGGGTTATGCAAGACAAGACAGGCAGTTTCTTCATGGGGAGATAGCCACAATGTCTGTAGTTGCAAAGATGCTACAGGCAGCTGGCGCAAAAAAGGCTATTACTGTTGATATACATAGTAAAACCGCATTACGTCATTTTAAAATTCCTACAGAAAATGTTTCAGCAATACCAGAACTTGCCAAATATTTAAAAAAACTAAAATTGAAAAATCCAATAGTTGTATCCCCTGATACAGGTGGTTCTTTACGCGCAAAAAAATTTGCAGATATTTTAAAATCTGATTTTATAACGTTGAAAAAATCCAGAAATAGAAAAACTGGTAAGGTGAGTATTCAATCAACTAAGGCTGATGTTAATGGGAAGGATTTGATAATAGTTGATGATATAATAAGTACTGGTGGTAGTATTGTTAAAGCCACTCAATTTCTAAAAAAGCAGAAATGCAAACGAGTTTTTGTTGTTTGTACACATGGATTACTAGTAGGTGATGCAGAGAAAAACATCAAAAAGGCTGGAGTGACACAAATCATAAGTACAAATACAATTCCTAGAAGTATCTCAAAGGTTGACGTATCTGGAGTAATAGCACAAGCTGTTCAATAATGATGGAAATTATTTTTCTGGGAACTGGAGGGGCACAGCCTACACTTGAACGTAATACAACATGTATGTGTTTAATCAGGGAAGGAGAAATCTTGATGTTTGATGCAGGAGAAAATGCACAAGTTTCTTTCCTCAAATCAGGTCTTGGTTGGAATAAAAAAATGAAAATATTTGTCACGCATTTACATGGAGACCATTGTATTGGAATTTTAGGATTTTTACAAACAATGACCTTACAAAATAGAACTAAGCCAATAGAGATTTACGGACCTGATGGGATTGAGGAGTTTATTGCAACAAACATGAAAGTTATGAATTTTGGCTTGTCGTTTCCAGTTTTAATAACTTCAGTAAATAATGGATTGGTTGTAAATGAAGAGAAATACGAAGTATATGCTTGTGAAGCTGAGCATTCTGTTACTGCATTTTCTTATCTTTTCAAGGAAAAAGAAAAGCCTGGAGAATTTTATCCTGATAAGGCAATTGCCCTTGGAGTTCCAAAGGGAAAGTTGTGGCATACGTTACAATGTGGCGAGGAAGTTACAATTGAAAATAAAACAATAAAACCCTCACAAGTAATGGGACCAAATACAGCTGGTAAGAAAATTGGCGTTTCTGGTGATACTCGACCCACAAAAGAATTGGAGGAGTTTTTCAATGCCTGTGATTATTTGATCTTTGATTCTACTTTTTCAGATGAATTGAAAGAAAAAGCGGTAGAGTCTAGCCATTCTACTGCAAAAGAAGCAGCGACACTTGCACAAAATGCTAAGGCGTTAAATTTGATTCTTACTCACTTTTCTGCTAGATATAATGATGAGAAAGTGTTGTTGGAAGAAGCAAAGTCAATTCATAGTTCTGTAATAGCTGCTAATGATCAATTAAAAATTGAGATTATTTGAATAAAAAATGAATATGTTTAACTAAACAATTACTGATTTCCCAGTATGATTAATTATTCAGTATCAGAAACTAACCATTCTATCACATCTTCAATGTTTTTAGAATGTAACACTATTTTTATTGGACCTAATGGTGATTCATCTGCTTCGTTACAAATGGCTATAACATCTACAAAAGCTGCTTGTTTGTTTAGATAAAACCAGGTAGAGTTTTTATCAATATTAGCTCTCAAATGACGTCGGTATGTATTTTGACTATTTTTTTCTCGTATAGTTTCATAGATCTTTGTTAATGATTCATAATTGTTTGAATTGGAGATGAAAGAGTTCCCAGACACCCTTCCATTCATATCAATGAGAACATTCGATATAGCTGTTTGTATTTTGTTAACATCCTCTGATATGTTTATCATACAATATGCAGATATTTTACAATCAACGTTTAGTGGTATCAATTATCAATCCATTTTTTGATTACTGTGTGTGCGAGTTCAGTAAGTTCGTCCAATGTAAGATCATTATTAGAAATGGTTTCATCTGCAATTGATATGGATTTATCAATTCCCACACTAATCTCCCTATTATCACGTTCTGCAAATTTTTCCTTTGTTTCGGGATCATCTGAACGCCCACGAGCCTTCAAAAATTTAAAGCGAGTATCTGCTGTTGCTTCTATAGATAACAGTTTTACAGACCCAACATTTTTTAAAACTTCAATTTCTGCTATTGATCTAACACCATCAACAATGATTATGTTAGATTGTGAATTCTGAATTTGATCTGTAAGTAAATTTGCTATTGCACCAGGTCCATTTTTTTCACGTAATTGTAACATTAGCTTGCCTAGATTATCACCAGATGGTTCTAAATTACGTCTTTTTGCTTCTGCGCGAACACCATCACCCAAATTTAGGGTTTCAATACCTTTTGATTTTAATGCCGACACAATTGTTGACTTGCCAGAACCAGGCATGCCAGTAAGACAAACTATGAGTTTTACCAAGATGAAATTATTTATCAATGCCAGCGTATGAAGTTTCCGAAAGTAATTAAAAACACAATAATAAAAAAGCATAATGCGAATTTTTGTTGCGATCGAAATAAACGACAAAAATGTTTTAGATTCTATCAGTAAGATTCAGTCTGAATTAAAAATAAATGCCAAACCAGTAAAAATTCAGAACTTGCATTTTACTGTACAGTTTTTGGGTGAAGTTTCTGATCAGATGGTTGAAAAAATTTCTAGAGAGCTTTGTGATTTAGAATTTACTCCTTTTCCGATAAGTTTTTCAGGTGTTGGAGTTTTCCCTAAACCTAATAATCCAAGAGTGGTTTGGGTTGGAACAAATGATGGTGTAAACGAATTAGAAGAATTAGTGGTTGACATACAGAAAAAATTATTATCTTTTGGATTTAGTCCAGATAAAAAATTTAAGCCACATGTTACAATATTCAGAATTAAAAATAAAATTGGAGATATAACAAATGAGTTAGAAAAACTCTCAAGCCATTATTTTGGAAAACAAATGATTTCTGAGGTTAAATTAAAGAAAAGTGAACTTACTCCAAACGGTCCGATTTATACAGATCTGTTGGTTGTGAAAGGAAGGAAATGAATCTCGTATTAAATTACGCAAAAAAAATAGCTGTTCCATCGCAAAGATTGCAGAAAGAAAAACAACAGATTGCAAGAAAAGTGTGTGGTTTGATAAATGAGTCTATTGGAAAATATAATCAAATAGTTGGTTTTGCTCTAGGTGGTTCATATGCAAAAGATACGTGGTTACCAGAAAAAGCTGACATTGATATCTTTGTTAAATTTAATAAAAAAACATCTGAAAAGGATTTTAGAAGCATTGGAACAAAAATTGGTTTTGAATCTTTAAAGAAATATAGACCGTATACAAGATATGCAGAACATCCTTTTGTCGAAGCTGTAGTTAACGGAACTAAAGTAAATGTTGTACCTTGTTATGATGTAAATGTAGGAGAATGGCAAAGCGCTACAGATAGATCTATACATCATACAAAATTCATGTCGAAAAAACTAACTAACTCTATGAAAGATGAAGTTAGAATTCTTAAGAAGTTTTTCCTTCACATAGATGTTTATGGTGCAGAGTTAGCAAAAGAGGGATTTAGTGGGTATGTATCTGAGGTGCTAATTTCCTACTTTGGTAATTTTGAAAAAACACTGAAGAAAATCTCGAAATTGAAGAAAGGTGATGTAATAGGAAAATCTGCAAAAAAATTCAGTTCGTCTATTGTGATAATTGATCCAGTTGATAGTAATAGAAATCTTGGTGCTGCTATTTCGGTAGAAAGTTTAGGAAAGTTTGTTTTAGCAAGTAGAGAGTTTCTGAAAAAACCTTCCAAAAAATTTTTTAAAAAACCAATACCTAAGCGTAATATGAAGAATATTGATAAAATTGTGGTTGTTCAATTCAAATTTAAACAGAGAAGCGATGATATCATCTGGGGACAGATAAAACGTGCATCAAATGCACTAAAAACTCAATTAGAGCTTAATGGATTCACAGTTTTAAGAAATTCATCTGCAAAAGACGAAAAGGAAAATGGTGCGTTGATATTTCTATTACAGACCAAAAAAATTGAAGAGAGTTTTGTACGATTGGGTCCAAATATTTCTAGTGAAGATCATTGTGAAAAATTCATTTCAGCTAATTTGAAAAGGAGCCAGCTTATGTGGATTAATGAAGAAAATAAAATACAATCATTACAAAAAAGAAAGTATTCTGATGTGATATTATTCCTGAATAATCTTTTGAAAACCAACCTAAAAAATTCGGGTATTCCTAAGGGGCTTGAGAAGGATTTCAAAAAGGGAGTAAAAATTGTGCATGCAAATAAGGTATCAAACAAATCCATTAATGAGGCAATTAGAAACATTGCCATAACAGATGAAACAATCTTTTCTTAAAATTAATGAGATAACTGAACCACCTCACTCAAACATTTGGGTTTATCCAAGGGGAACAAAGGCACAGATAAAGTCCAGAATTAAAGAGTTAGAATCTCTTGGTGTAGAAAGTGTTTCATTTCAAGGAGAGTTGAAAATTGATACCATCAATGTGTTAGGTAAGGGATATGTTGGAATTGTAGTTTTATGTAAAATAGGCAAAAAGAAAGTAGCTGTAAAAATAAGACGGATTGATTCCCAACGAAAAAATCTAAAAAAAGAAGCCGAGTTTCTTACAATGACAAATCGGTTTAATGTAGGACCAAAATTATTAGGTTTTAGTAAAAATTTTCTTGTGATAGAATATCTTGATGGTGAAAAAATTGGAAAGTGGATAAATAAATTAAAAGAAAAGCCAAATGTTGTACAATTAAAAAATATAATTAAAAAAACTCTTACGGATTGTTACAAGTTAGACAAAATTGGTTTAGATCATGGAGAGTTAAGTAACATAACAAAACATGTGATTGTTGGTAAGAAAATTACCATTCTTGATTTTGAAAGTTCAAGTGTTGATAGAAGGGTTTCAAATGTAACATCTGCTACTCAGGCATTTTACATAGGTTCAGGTATTTCAAAAATTGTAAATCCTCTTTGTAAGCCGTCTAGAAAATCTAAAATCATTTCTGTTTTACGGAAGTATAAAACTGATCAAACCAAGGAAAATTTTCTAGATTTGTTAAAGGTTTTAAATTTATGATGGGACCGGCAGGATTTGAACCTGCGACCTCCAGCACCCCAGGCTGGTATCATAGCCAATCTAGACGACGGTCCCTATTGTAGAAACCATCTAGTAAATTATTAAATCATGAGTTGTTTAAACGCCAGAATTTTCTGCCTTTGATAGTTCCAAATACACTTTATCACCTACAGACAAACCTAGATCTTTGTACTCCATCATGTCTAGTTTTAGTGATGTTGTGTTACCTCCCATCATTCCTGGCATTCCACCTGCCATCATCTTATTCAGTTCTTTAGCCATATCATTCATGTTCGTAAAACCCATAACATTTGGTTTTCCAAATGGGGATGATAATGGTCCGTCACTTTCCTGCATGTCTTTCTTTGATGACAAAGAAACTACTACGTATGGTGCGGCATCTGGTGCGGCATCTATACGAACTACAATGTATTCCTTCTTCATGGTTTCATTAGATATTTTTGGGTATTTTATTGTAACTTGTTCTTATTTTCATTATCAGTATTGCTGGTGCCACGAAATACATTCCAATGTTCAATAGGATTATGCCTATACCATATCCAAGCATCTCAGATTCAGAGTCAATGTCAGTATATTGTAATAATGTAAGTGAAGTTAAAAGAGGAGTTAATGTTAACTTTACAACCTCCTTGAATACAGGGTTTTCTCTTTCATAATCAGCTATTACTGGTGAAAATGAATAGTAAAACTGGTTAAATTCAGCCATGAATGATGTACCAGATTCTGTTTGCAGTACAATGTTGTCACGTAATTCTCTCAAGGATTGTACTTGTGGTGCCATCTCAGAACCAAATGCTGCTGTAGCAATTAAACAGCCACCACCTCTCTCTGTTGGGTCTCGGTCATCCATCGGATTATATTTTATAATATTTGGACCCCAATCGACAGACTCCATTTTGCCGTCAAAACTAAATTTGAAGAATTCAAGCATATAGTTAAAGGAAGAGATTTCTCGTACGAAATTATCTTCTAGATTTGTATAGGTGATCTTGTATAGAAAGTCAGCATTTGCAAAGATGACTTCTCTTGTATGAAGAGGAATGTATTCATCTTCGCTTATGTAATATGGTTCAAGATATTCAACAAAATACACTGGATGGCTGTCTGCTGTCATGCCGGTATATTCATCTGCAATACTAAGCAAACCATTAGTTTCCATACCACGATAAACGTTTTTTATTTGTGTTGAATATTTTGTAAAAGGATTGTCAGTAGTTTCGTAAATGTTTATCATGAATCGCGCTTGAACTCCATCTTTAAAATAATTTACATGTAACCCATTGGGTTCTAATGCTAGTATGTAATGCTCAACACCAGCATCATCTACTTCAATTTTTGGTATCAGAGGTTCCCATCTATATGGTACCTCAAATCTAAACTGTTTTTCTTCGTTGTTGTAATATTTACCGTCAAAATTTTGGTCTCCAATAGTTACTCCACTCAGACTCTGCATTGTTTCACCTTCTACCAGAAAAGAAAATCTGAACTCATTTAGTAAGTCTATATGATCAGCAAAATTGCTTTCAAGGTTTACGTATGTAATTCCATAAGCGGTGGTTGAGGTGGCGAAAAGAAATTGTTTTATTTGTGCTTGGTATGGTTCATTACCTACAAGATCATTGTCTATGTATTGTTTCAAGGTAACTACATATGCTTGTCCTCCCATAAAGTCCGTTATATGCTCTGATGTCAATTCTAGTTTTCCTTCATCATGCATTTGGTGGAGTGCCTCTGTACGCATACCTATAAAATCATTCAATTCGTCTTCACCTAACTCTTTACTATTCATGTAGATGTGTGGTTTTATTCCGTCCTTGCTCGGACCTGTTGCAAGGTAAATTGGACTGTTGGCGTCAAATTTGGCTGGTTTAATTATGTTCCAACCCACAGGAGAAGTTACCGAAAAATTGGATTCTTCATCAGTAAATTTGATCTCTGGTTCTACAAATATCCTATTTGGTGGATCCATAGTTAGTACGTTTTCTATAGATGACCTTGAGACAATCTTAACATCAAAAAGTACCGCTTGTTGCATAGCACCTTCATATGGTTGGTTCCTAGAATTTACTTGCAGGTTTGCTATTTTATCCAGTGTTTCATAACTTTCTGATGTGATTAATCTACCAAACACAGTATATTGCTCATCGAGATGTGTGGAGTCTTTATGAACTATGAAAAACTGTGAACCAGCACTATTAGGATCGCTTGATCGTGCCATCGAAACAATACCTCTTTCATGTTTTATGCTGTTGAATTCAGCATCTATGCTATATCCAGGATCACCAGTGCCCCAATTATCTGAAGTATTTCCAGGCTCTGGTTTAGTATTTGGATCACCACCTTGAATCATAAAATCTTTAATGATACGATGAAAAAGTGTGGTATTATACCAATCATTATCAGCTAAAGCTATAAAATTTTCTACATGTTTTGGAGCGTCTTCATCGAAGAATTCTATTACAATTTGTCCACTACCCGTGTTAAGAACAGCTACTAAATCACCACCAGATGGAGAATATTGTGGAGTTGTTGAAGCAGGTTCCTCTGTTTCTTCATAAAACAATGGACCAAAGACTTTAGGGGCTATATGGAATACTTGAATTCTATTTTGAGCAAAATCAACAACATACATGTTACCGTCTTTATCAAACTCTATTCCATGAGTACCAGAAATTTTTCCGTCTTCTATTCCATACTCACCTATTGTTCTGATTGGTAAATAATACTCATCAAAAATATGAATCGATTTTGTAGATCTAGAATCTGCTATGAAAAAATATCCGTCAGGGTTTATTGCTATAGAAGTTGGGGTGTTAAAATAGATTAATGCTAATGGTCTTCCATTACCGTTTGTACTGTCTAATAGTATAATATTATCACCTGATTGGTCTACTATGTACAGATAACCTTCATTGTCGATTGTCATTAACGTAAATTTTGATCTATCATTTATTGACTCGTCTGGAATTGGTAAAAATCCAAGATATCCTCCGTCCGTATCTATTTTATGAACTCCTGCATTTTCTCCATAATCAATGTCAAGATTTCGGTGCTCTAATACGTATAATATTCCGTCCGAATCAATTGCTATATCTGATGGGAGCCCAAAAACACTTTGATCTTCTATCTGAAAATCAGTTGCAGGTTCACCAGTTTTTGTAAACTTTTCAACACCTATAAAATCCCACCACTCCGTGACATAGATATTTTCATCTTTGTCCAAAGTTATGCCATGAGGAGATCCTTTCAATTCGATTGTTTGTACAAGTTGCCCAAGAGGGTTCAGAATCTGAATTCTTTTGTTCCCATAATCTGCAACGTAAATGTTTCCAGATTCACCTACTACAATATCTGTAGGTTCTGAAAATAGTTCTGAGTCAGGTCCTCCTATAACACGTATCAATTCGAGTTCTTCAAGATCATCCCAGTTAGATGATTCAGATTGGCCTGATGCCGCTATTGGAAATATTAGTGCAGATACCACTGCAAAAATTAGCAATAACTTCAAATTCATATTCGTGGTTTTTTCTACTTTAATAAAAGCTATTACAGGATCAGTTTTTATCAAGTTGAAATTAGTTGTTATTATGGAAGAAGGGGAAAAAATACAGGCTCATATTCTTTCAGTTTGGAAAGAACCTAGAGAGTTTTTTAGTGGTCGTGGGGCTGAAATTATGTTAATTTTAACCGATAAGCATCTCATGTTTATTAAAAAAACCGAATCAAAAATGAGGTGGTGGGGTGCCAATACACAACGCCAAGTTGTAAAATTTATTCAAAACAAAGATGTTATGGTTATGATTGATGGTTACACAGAAGAACATCTTAGAATTGATTTAGAAAATAGAAAAAATCAGGAGGTTAGTTTTAATAATATTTTAGATATTGATGTGAAGGAAAAAGTGTGGGGAAGTGTGTTATTGTTGGAAATTCTTGAAGGTGAACAAAGTAAAAAATATCAGTTTTCAATTGTGCAAGATTGGGTCAAATATCCATTAAAAGATCCTATGAAACATATGAAGGTTGATTGGAGTGGTTTTATAAAATACGTTAAAGATAAACAATTGGTGACCGAGTAAAATGCTTAGAGAAAAATGTGCTTATTGTGGTGATATGACTGACATGCCGTTTGTATGTAATTACTGCAAAGATCCATTTTGTTCTGAACATAGATTGCCAGAAGATCATAGGTGTGTGAAGCTTTCTCAAATCAGAGCAAAAAGATTTGGTGAAAAACGTAAAGTTATTCGTGATGGTGGAACTGGAAGAAAGAATGCGTTTAGAAAAATGCTAGGAAGATTTGGTTGATCAGTAAAGTGACTTTTTTGGATTGATTTTTGCACGTCTGGCTTGAAAAAATAAGGCGCCTGATAATGCAAGTAAACATAATGCAGTTAGTGCATGCGGAGTAATCAAAGTCAAATATCCAATACCAAAAACTACCATAGCAATTCCCTGAATTGTTAGTTTTAGCCATGATGTCGATTTTCTGAGTCGAAAAATTATTTCAATGATGAAAAGTGCCCCGACTGGAATAATTGTAAGTATCAAAAATTCAAAGATATCTACGTCGATGTGTGACATATTGGTTCTATGTTTATCGATTATAATTCCTATTGGTTTTCCCAATGAATTTTTACAGCAGAATTTTTTGATATTAAATTTTGAGCGTTTTCGTATGGTAATGTTGCTATATCTTCTGGTTTGAAAGGACCATATTTTTTTGCGTCTGCGCCAGATATTTCTTCTACTTCCTCAAGAAAACGTACTGCAATTAGCTTTGTTTTATTATTTTGTACAATTGACTCTAATAATTTGGCTTTTCCATTAAGAATTCCAGAAAGAATTACTTCCTTTCTTTCTATCATTTCTTCCTGAGAGTTCAGAATGTATTTTTCTTCATCTAACAATGCAGAATGATCTGTATTGTTTAAAATTGCTTTTTCTAATCGTATTTTAAGAAGAGATGAAGTTAGTTCGGTGAGCATACCAACCAAGGCTGTCTTGATTTTCGCTTCATGGCCATCATATTCTTGACTTTTCATATTTCCAATTAATTTTGAAATAGAATTGTAAAGAGTCAAGTCTATTTTTTGAATTGAGGTGTTTTCATATTCCTGTAATACAATTGAATGAAGAGAATTCACATTGATTTGGTTTTGTTCAGACATTTGTTTTCTCCTAATAATCCTTAAATGTTGGATTCATTGTGTTATCTGATAGATAAGTAAATGCCATATAAAATGATAGGGGGGAAAGCAACTCATATCAGATATTCTCCTGAGGAAGTCTTTGCAAAAATCAACCAGGATGAGGTTCGTTTTATTGATTTACAGTTTACTGGGCTCACTGGCCGATTTCACCATACCACAATTTCTGCTAATACCTTTACCCAAGACCAAATGGCAGATGGTCTGCCAAAACTAGATGGTTCGTCAATTGTTGGATTTGCATCAATAGAGGATTCTGATCTCATTCTGAAACCAGACCCTTCTACATACTCTCTCATACCTTGGGCATCTGATAAGAAAACAGCACGGTTACTCTGCGATGTTTATTGGGGAGGAGGTAGAGGCAGATTAGAATTTGACCCCAGAGGGATTAGCCAAAATGCAGAAAAATTCCTCGAGTCACAAGGATTTGACTATAGTTTATGGGGACCAGAGGTAGAATTTTTTGTGTTCGATAAAATTCATTGGGATGTTTTAACACCATACAAGGGGCAGTCATACTCTATTGAATCGAAGGAGGCTCCTTGGAATCAAGATGGTAATGGATATCCTATGGGCCTTCAAGAAGGATATTACCCAAGTACTCCATCTGATACCTTAACGCCTTACAGAAATGAGTGTGTGAGTGTACTAAATGATAATTTTGGAATAATTTGTGATAATCATCATCACGAAGTTGCCACGGCTGGGCAGTGTGAGATTGATATCAAATATGATTTCCTTACAAACGCCGCAGATGGTGCTCAAACTTACAAATATGTTGTACGTAATGTTGCACAACAATTTGGCAAAATTGCTACAATGATGCCAAAACCAATTTCAATGGATTCTGGTTCTGGAATGCACACCAATGTAAGTTTGTGGAAAAATAATGAAAATGCATTTTTTGATGTAGATGATAAGGATGAGCTTAGCCAAACAGGTCGTTATTTTTGTGGCGGTGTAATTAACCATGCCAGAGCATTAACAGCAATTACAAATCCTACAACCAATTCTTATCACAGATTAGTTCCTGGATATGAAGCGCCGGTCTATATTGCTTGGAGCACAGGTAATAGATCTGCTACTATCAGAATTCCTGCACATTTCAAAGGTGAAAAATATTCGTATCTTAAAAGATTAGAGTATAGAGTGCCTGATCCAGCATCAAATCCTTATCTTGTTTTCCCTGCTGTGTTAGCGGCTGGTTTGGATGGAATTAAAAAGAAAACAGAGCCTGGAGATCCGATCAAAGCAGATATTTACAAGATGTCGAAATCAGAACGAACAAAGCATGGAATTGATGTTCTGCCGGCAAATTTGGGTGAAGCTCTTGATGAGCTTGAAAGTGATAAAAAATTCCTCGAGTCGATTTTTTCTCCTAAAGTCATTAATAGGGTAATAGACTTGGAGCGTCGAGATCAAAAAGAAATTTCGATTAGACCACACCCACATGAGTTTTATCTTTACTTTGACGTGTGATTTATTGGTATAGTGGCGATCCAATAAGTTCGTATATAATTATCAAACTAACTGCGATTAGCCCAAACCCACAGCACATCAACACACCGCGCCTTTTTTCTGACGTTATAGATTTGTATAGTAATATTCCCCCAAAAAGCCCAACAGCTAAAACTCCGATGCCTTTTAGTGTATCAGTCCATCCTTCACCCATAACTAAAGGATAAAAAATTCCAGATAATAGAGCGAAACATACTATCAAGTAGACGTATTTTACACCTGAAATAACGAATTTCGGGGTATTGGTTGTGGTTTCCGTATTTTCATTTTTTTGGGAAATCTGAACATCATCAGGTGTTTCCTCCACAAGTGTTGGTTCCTGTTCAGTAGGTTGTTTTCGTTCCTCTTCCTGCATTCTTTTTCGTTCCTGTCGTCTTCTCATACGTTTCCATTTAGTCATCTAAATTCCACATCATCGATGGTTATTAGAAATTACCATCTAAAGTTTTTGTTATTTTAAAATAGTATTTTGTATATAGTTAGGCGTAAAAGTTCCAAAAAACTTTATTCTAGATAATGATGCCAAAACCATCTACTATATCCCTATTTTGTATATAGTTA
>Ga0207990_1001310_pt1 | contig 12897 bp, 9 predicted proteins | sample ETNtaG_8_FD_185780 | JGI IMG/M metagenome (GOLD analysis project Ga0207990, IMG submission 185780) | Marine microbial and viral communities from oxygen minimum zone, Eastern Pacific Ocean - ETNP201406SV75 (SPAdes) (version 2) | ecosystem: Environmental > Aquatic > Marine > Oceanic ...
GGGAAACAGAAGCTTTAACAATTTAAACTCAGAATAGATTACTATGGAAAAAGCCGTTGAATTTAAACATGTGACCAAAGCCTACGGCGACGTGCAGGCTGTCCGTGACCTAAGTTTCACTATAGAGTACGGAAAACTCGTGACATTACTGGGTCCATCCGGGTGCGGAAAGACTACCACACTAAGGCTGATTGCCGGACTGGAGATGGTCACCGAGGGAAATGTCTTCATCGGAGACAAGGAGGTCACGCGGCTTTCAGCTTCTGATCGAGATGTAAGTATGGTTTTTCAATCATACGCTCTCTTTCCGCACATGACCGTGATGCAAAATGTTTCTTATGGCCTGACCATGAGCCGTATGTCAAAAGCAGAAGTGAGTGAAAAAGCGCATGAGGGGCTGAATTTGGTTGGACTGACTGGTTTCGGTGGACGCTTGCCGAGCGAACTCTCCGGAGGTCAGCAACAGCGGGTAGCAGTGGCACGTGCACTTGTTTTGGAACCAGAAGTTCTGCTCTTTGACGAACCACTTTCGAATCTGGATGCAAAACTGCGCCGACGCGTAAGGGAGGAAATCAGGGAATTACAGCAAAAACTAGGACTGACCACCGTTTACGTAACCCACGATCAGGAAGAAGCACTTGCTGTTTCAGACCGGATCATTGTCATGAATGAAGCTGTTATTGCACAGGAAGGTACTCCGCACCAACTATATGAAGAACCTGTAAATCTTTTTGTCTCAGATTTTATTGGAGATGCTAATCTGGTAAAAGCTGAAATTATCAGCATTGACGGAGATGATGCAGAAGTCAATATCGGTGGACTCCTGGTCAAACTAGCTCACCGGGGAATTCCCACAGGAGAAGTTGATGTGGCAATTCGCCCGCAGGCAATCCGTCTGAATCGGGCAGTCAATAAAGATGAAATATCCGCTACAATTCTTAAATCATCTTATTTGGGTGATCATATCGAATATACACTTGAAAGCACCCTCGGTGAATTATTTGTAATAGATAATCAAATGGAAAAACAATTTGAATCCGGTTCTGCGGTTTCCATTACTTTTCGCACGAGTGGACTTAGCATGATTCCTGAATCCTGATCATAGATTTCTTCAGGTTATTTCAAATGCTTGAAAAAAATAAAAATACAAATCACTACTGCAGAATAAATCAAATATTTGCAAAAGATAAAACCCAATTGGTCAATGCCCCAATTACATTGACCAACGATGTTTTTCTGAAATTGGAAGCGCTTTGTCTGGAGTAAAATTTTTGGAGACTTGCGTGGAGTCTTCAGTAAATAACGGCGGCCGGCATAAGTTGCGTTACTTCAGACCGGTCGCCTAAAGTTTCAGGGCCGACTAAATTGCTGTTTGCGAATTTCAGGAAATTTCTTCCGTAAAATTACTCCCGTCCAAGCTGTCACCGAAAATTTGCTGGAGACGATCTACACACTCATTCAAGGCAGTATGTTCGTCCATACCCTGCTGAATGAATTTCTGAATTAATGGATATTTAGAAATAGCGTAATCAATTTCCGGATTACTTCCCTGAACATACGCACCAATATTGATCAAATCTTCCGCTTCACGGTAAGTAGCTAAAGTACGGCGTAATATCTGGTTTAGTTCAAGGTGAGTCTCGCCAACTACGTTGACCATAACCCTACTGGTTGATGAGAGCAAATCCACTGCAGGGAAAGTCCCCTTTTCTGCAATACTGCGGCTGAGAAAAATATGTCCATCAACAATAGCGCGGATTGCATCTGCAATCGGATCGCTTGCGTCATCGCCTTCCACGAGAACGGTGTAAAAGCCGGTTATCGAACCCGGCCCCTCATGCGTACCAGCACGTTCCAGCAGACTTGGCAACAAGGCAAATACGGAAGGCGGATAACCTTTAGTTGTCGGAGGTTCTCCTGCTGCCAAACCAATTTCTCGCTGTGCCATTGCAAAACGTGTGAGAGAATCCATTGAGAGAAGAACATCCTTTCCCTGGTTACGGAAATGCTCCGCAATTGAGGTCGCCACAAAAGCTCCACGCATTCTCAGCAGAGGAGGTTGATCCGATGTCGCAACGACTACGACTGAGCGGCGCATACCTTCTTCTCCCAGATTGTCTTCTATAAATTCCCGCACCTCCTTACCGCGTTCTCCTACCAGAGAAATAACATTAATATCAGCGTCAGTATAACGTGCCATCATTCCGAGCAACACTGATTTTCCAACTCCGGAACCGGCCATTATTCCGATACGCTGTCCCCGGCCACAAGTCAGACTGGAGTTAATGGATCTTACTCCTACATCTAATGGATCTTTGATGCGATCACGATGAAGTGGATTTACGACTTCCGGAAATAAGGGGACATCGGCTGAAGTCATCAACTCACCAAAACCGTCCAGCGGTCTCATCAACGGATCGAAAACCCGTCCCAGCAGCCCTTCTCCTACGGGCACCATCGCTGGTCGGTCTTCCGGAACTACTCTGCATTTTGGACCGATTCCATGTGCATTGTGTAGCGGCATTACCAGCATTCGGTCCTTCCGGAATCCCACGACTTCCGCGCTCACAGATGTATTTGTCGCAGGATTAAATATTTTGCACATACCTCCTACGGAACAACCCGGATTTGTTGCCTCTACCATGTGTCCAATCACCTGCATAACACGGCCCTCCTTACGCAGTACCGGAAGGTTTTCAATACCGCTAATATACGTTTCAAGGTTTGAATAAACCGGCAATTTCACAGTTGATGAATCAGGTAACATGAAAATAAAAAGGCATAGCTAAATATAGTTTTGTGGGCTTTTAAAATGATAATTTAACACCTAGAAAAATCCGGATAACTTTTCTTTTTATTGATTGTGGCGGACTAATTTTTTCAGCAAACTTTTCACTCAGCGGATGCATCCGTATTTGTTTCCAGAATTTGATCTACAGCGCCCGAAGATGTATCCGCATTTTCAAGAGATTCCGTATCCTGATCCGGTTCCTCTAATTCGGAGCTTGCTGTTTCAATATCTGCTGATAAGAGCTGTGGATTTTCAGATTCTGCTGATGCTGTTTCCGGAAGAAGTTCCCCGTTGGCTGCCTGATTGTCAAAATCCACCGTTTCAATGCTTTTATTCGCTGAGTTCGGTGGATCAATCTGTTCTGATGTTTCATCTTGACTTAAATCAAGAGTCTCAGTTTCAACAGCAGTATCTGGTGAGGGCAGTGTAGTGAAATCGTGAGCATCAATATCTACTTCTGATAAATGTGCATGCCGATTTTCCACCTGTTCAGTCAGAGTTTCTTCAAGCTTTTCGAACTGCCCTTCAATAGACCTGCTGATTATTTCTTCATCAGACTCCACATAAATAGAACCAGGTTTCATCTCCGGGTTCTGCCGAAGTACGAGGGTTTGTTCATCACTTAAATATCGCTCCAGATCACTTTTACTATTGACCAGAAATTCGTAGTCATCCGGATGCAAAAACAAATAGATCTTTCCCTGTACTTCTGTTTCGTGCAGAGCAACCTGAACTATGTTCTTGATAACTGAGTTATTCAGTTTTATTTCTTCGGCAACAACATTTTTAGCAATTTGTAGAGCTAATTTCACCAATTCTTCTTCTGCCTGAAAACGGACAACATTCCTCAACGAATTCAATTGCGCCAACACGGAACTTATCTGCATTACCAATGGTTCAGCCTCATCATAACGCTGCTGAATCCCCTGTTGAAGTCCACTTTCAAACCCTTCCTGATATGCAGTGCTTTTTATTCCTTCAACTTTTTCTTCAGTGGAAGAAAGCAGATTTTTCCTTTCCTTTTCTGCTTCCTGATTTTCTGCAATAGTTTGCTGATAGATACGTTCAGTATCACTCGCTTGTTCTTCAATTTTTGTGAGCAGTTGAGTTTTGTAAAGTTTCGCGCCTGATCTGATCGATTCCGCAAAATCCTCTGCATTTGTCAAAAGACTGTTTTCCTGAAAAAACTCTGCATTTTTGAAACCTTTTGAGAGTTGGATTTTTTCTGCATCCGTTTTTCCACTTTCAGCATCAGCGGAAACTTCTGCGACAAATTCAGAGGAACCTCCTTCCACGTCAAAAGTAAGCGGTTTGAAAGAGGCAAGTCGCTCTTCGATTTCCTGCTCTGCACTGTTTGCTCCTTCTACAGCACTTTCGTTTCCAGCAGATGAATCCACAGTTTCTGCAGACTCTGTTTCAACAACCGTGAAATCAGTCAGTGAAAACGGTTTGAACTCACTCTCATCCAACATGCTTAAAAAATTAATTGATGATTATTATGTTAAAAGGAGCTAGATTTCAGGATTTGACACAAAACGGGAAATTGCCGAGTGAATTGTTGCTTGCATCCTGAATCCTGAATCAGCATTATGAACGATCCCGCAACCAGGTGTGTATGAGAGCGGATGTCTTGAGAGGATCCTGCTTGGCAATTTCTAAGATCTTATCTCTAGGCGGAATTCCGGACTCACGTTCGGTTGGAATTTCCAGCTCCTCTCCTTCAAGTTCTCCTATTGTTGCAGGCATTCCCATGAGAAGATCAAGGTCAGCAGGTTTGGAACTCAGCCGCTGAACCATCGGTCGGATGACCAACATGATGAGTGCCAGAATTGCCAGACCAAGTGCGACATAACGCACAACATCCAAAATAAATTTGTTGCGGACTCTCGTCGCTTCAATTTCAGAAGCTTTATCTTCTTCAACCGCTGCTTCAAATGGCATATTACCCACAAATACTCTGTCACCGCGTGACTCATTATAGCCCATTGCCGCTTTTACCAAACCAACGATTGTTTCCTTTTCACCTTCAGTCCATGGAGTGTTCGTCCTTCCTAAAGAGTTTCCACTGTCATCAAGAATTTGTGAGCGTCTGTTATCTAAAAGTACAGATACGCTGAGGCTAACCACTTCTCCAACTGCTGACTCCAGAACTATTTCGCGACGGCTGCTTTCAAAATTACGAGTAGAGTTTTTCTTGCTGAATTCTGAAACGGTTGCTGCTTCACGGCCGGTTGCTTCCGGAAGATTGGTCGTAACTCCGGCAGGGCCAACAGGAATTGATCGTGTTCCGGTCGACGCCTCATCGACAATCTGCTCACTGACAACACTGGTTTGATCCGGATCCACTAACTCCTCTTTGATAGTCCTCCGGTCAAAACGCAGGGAAGCAGAAACATTAACTCTCACACGGTCTTTCCCAACAACCTCCTCTATTTGCCGGACTACTTTTACTTCAAGTTCTTTTTCAAAACGGCTTTTATATGAATAATTATCATTCATCTTTCCGCCGGCAGAATTATCCGAAAAACCTCGGCTCAGCAAGGTTCCGCTTTGATCAGTTATTTTAACATTCCTCGGAGAGAGACCTTCAACCGCACTCGCAACCAGGTGAACTATAGTTTCGATCTGTTTCCGCCCGGCTCCGCTGCTGGTAAGATTGAGTGCAATTGCTGCCGTTGGTTCCTCCTCATTATCTGAAAAAAGTGTTTTTTGTGGAATTGCCAAAGATACTTTTGCTGACTTTACAACATTAATAGTGGAAATCAGTCGGGCAAGTTCACCTTCCTGAGCTACGCGGAATTTAACACCCTGCTGAAATTCTGTTTCACCCAGACTTGGAGTTGAAAACAGATCAAGAAAACCAACTCCACTGCCCGGCAATACTTTTTCTTTAGCTAATGTTAGGCGGGCCTGATCTACTCTGTGCGGTTCAACCATAATGGACCTGCCTCCCGGAGCAAGCATATAAGGAATCTGATTTTCCTTTAGTTTTTCAACTATAACGGCAGCATCCCCAGGTTCTACGTTAGAATACAAAGGAGCCCAGGAAGATCTGTTTGCCACAAAAATCATGCTCACCATACCAATTAGTATTATGCCAAGGGCCACCAGGATCGTGATCCTCTTCGTGAGACTCAGGGCTCCAAAAAAATCCTGGAACTGAAAACGTACATCTGAAAGAACACCGGCTTGCTCTGCCATAGTTTTCCTATTAAAGTGTGTTTATATATATGGAGAAAATATCGCCTGATTTTCAAGTGCCTGTTTCAGGTCTGGAAAATTCAAGCTGGAATTTAGAATCAATCTCACCTGCAATTACAATTCCAAATAATGTGGAAGAACTATTTTGTTTTTTGGATATTTAAAAAAGAGATTTTTTAATAGGTGATCATTTGTGAAGCATGATCATCATTCGATTTTACAGACTCAGGATATCTTAAAAGACGTCTGGTAAGAGTACGGAAACGCCAACTATGAAGCACTGCAGCAATGCTCAAGCCAACAATCAGACCAACCCACATTCCCACAGGGCCAAACTTATAATACACACCGACCAAATAAGCTGTTGGCAAGCCTATAAACCAGTATGCGACTACGTTTGTTACAAATGGAACACGGGTATCTTTAAGTCCGCGCAGTGCTCCCAGTGCGCCTACCTGCATTCCGTCGGATAGCTGAAAAACTGCGGCCATATAGAGTAATTGAACAGCCAGTGAGCGAACATCCTGATCATCTGAATACAACGCTACAATTATTTCCGGAAAGTTAACAAACACAGCCGCAGTTACTGCCGTTATTAAAATACAAAGTATAATGCCGGCATAACCTGTATAACGTGTAGCCATGTAATCACCTCTGCCTTTAGCTTGGCCAACCCGAATAGAAATGGCAAATGAAAGTCCCATCGGCAGCATGAAAGTTACTGCAGCAATATTGATTGCGACTTGATGTCCAGCAATTGCCGTCACCCCAAATGTTCCCATCAACAATGATACCATTGCGAAGAGACCTACTTCAGCTGCTATTCCAAAACCATTAGGGATACCAATTCTCAAAATTTCGTGCAGATAGAGCCAGGAAGGTCTGCTGAAAGCAATAAATTTCCGGTAGCTTTCAAACATTGATGCTTTCATGCAAAAGACCAGCATCGCACAAAACATGACCCAGTGAACCATACTCGTAGTCCACCCTGCGCCAACCGCACCCAAAGCTGGAAAACCAAAGTGCCCAAATATCAAAGCATAGTTCGATACAATATTTACTCCGAGGCCAAGCAGTGTAAAATACATGGCTGGACGAGTAATGGACAAACCTTCACTAAACATCCGCAAGACAACAAATGCATAGACAGCCGGCATACCCCAGCACAATGCCTTCAAATAATCTGAAGCAACCCTGATCACCTCCTGCTCATAACCCATCTTGTTCAACACTGGTTCAAGATTGGCTATAATAAGGATACTGATAAATGCTAATGCAAGACTTAGCCACAGGCCCTGTATCACATTTCTGACTATCTCCTGTCGATTTCCCGCCCCAAAAAGCTGTGCGATAATCGAACCGAGCGAAATCAATATTCCCAACATCAGCAAAAACACCGGATGATATAGCGCTGTCGCAATTGCAAGTCCCGCCAAATCATGCGAACTAACGTGTCCAGCCATTATTGTGTCCACAAACTGCATCAGAGTCTGTAACAAATGTGCAATTATTACAGGCAAACCTAATTTTAATGTTAATGAAGATTCATGTGAAAATCTTTTTAAACGTGAATATGTTTTGTATTGCTTCATAAAATATAGTTACTTTTGAAAATAAGTGTCTAAAAAATTACTTAACTGTACCTGCAGTTTTATGCTAACATGTACAGTCTTACATGGTTATTGATAAATTAAATTGTTATTTTTTTGAGGTATACCCACTTCGCTGCAACTGAAACAGGCTGACCTCAATCTCTGTTTTAAGTCTATTATTTTATGAAAAGAGAAAATATCCTTATTATCCTCAGTATGCTGGTGCTGGCATTTTTTTTAGCAAAAATGTTCGACGGCGGAAGTATGTCAAGCGGTTCTCAGCGCACACAGGAACTGATTTACAGTGACTTCAAGGCTCTCGTTGCATCAGGTGAAGTTGTCAATGCTCAGATTGTCGGAGATTCCTTAATAGAGGGCTTCACTCAGGACGGACTGGGCTACCGCACCTATATCCCCGCAGAAGACCCCAGCGTGATTGACTACCTTCGACTGTATCAAATTCCGATCAATTATGTGCCTGAAAAAAGTCTTCCATGGTATTTAAGCATTTTGATAAATTGGGGGCCATTCCTCTTAATTTTTGGAATATGGATGGTACTGATGCGCCGAATGCAGGGCGGAGGTGCCGGAGGAGGAGGATTGTTTTCCATCGGGCGCAGCCGCGCTAAAAAAATGGAACCTAATGAAATGAAGGTGACCTTTGCTGATGTTGCTGGTGTTGAAGAAGCAAAAGACGATTTGAGAGAAACTGTTGAGTTTCTCAGAGATCCGGCAAAATTCCGCAAACTTGGAGGAAGAATCCCCAAAGGCATGTTAATGTCCGGATCACCTGGTACTGGAAAAACTTTGCTCGCAAAGGCAGTTGCCGGAGAAGCGGAGGTTCCTTTTTTTAGTATGAGCGGTTCCGATTTTGTGGAAATGTTTGTCGGTGTTGGTGCCAGCAGGGTTCGTGATATGTTTGAACAGGGTCGGCAAAACGCGCCGTGCATCATCTTCATCGATGAAATAGATGCCGTCGGAGGTAGCCGTGGTACAGGAATGGGCGGTGGGAATGATGAACGCGAGCAGACACTAAACCAGCTTTTGGTGGAAATGGACGGCTTTGACGGAATGGAAGGAATCATCGTGATCGCCGCGACAAACCGTCCGGATGTTCTTGATCCTGCACTTCTACGTCCCGGACGTTTTGACCGGCAGGTGAGTATACCTCTACCTGACGTAAAAGGTCGGGAGGAAATTTTACAAATCCACGCCAAAAAAGTGCAGATGGCTGATGGTGTTGACATGAACATTATCGCACGCGGAACTCCGGGGTTTTCAGGTGCAGATTTGAAAAACCTGATCAATGAAGCTGCTCTCGGCGGTGCACGTAACAACAAAACCGAACTTAAATTAGCAGATTTTGAATGGGCACGTGATAAAGTGATGATGGGTACAGAACGCCGCTCGATGGTCATGTCGGAAAAAGAAAAAAGAAATACTGCATACCACGAAGCAGGACATGCATTGGTTTCCGCGCTGCTACCTAAAACTGATCCAATTCATAAAGTAACAATCGTACCCCGCGGAAGGGCTCTTGGTCTTACTGCATTTTTGCCTAAAAATGACAATCATTCTTACGATATTGATTTCCTGAATAACCGTATTACAATTGCCATGGGCGGACGTGCAGCAGAGGAGATAATTTTTGAAGAGGTAACAACCGGTGCAAGCAATGACATTCAACAGGCCACCGATACGATCAGAAACATGATTTGCAGCTGGGGTATGAGCAAATCGTTTGGACCAATCGTTTTAGGCAGCGATAATCAGCAGAACGTTTTGGGGCGTAACATTGGCAAAGGCCGTGAGTTTAGTGAAAATACTGCTGCAGAAATTGATAAGGAAATGCGTAAAACAATCAAATTTCATGATGCAAAAGCCAAGAAACTTCTTCGTGATAATATCGATGTTTTACACAAAATCGTTGATGTTTTGATGAAGGAAGAGACCGTCGAAGGTTCATATATTTTGGAGTTACTCGGACAAAACAAGTCTAAAGTTGAACCTGTCGGAGGCTGATGTCACTTCCGGGATTTGGACGTCCACCGGCATATTATTTTATGTGGATTTTACCCCGCAATCTTTTTAGCAGACTTTGCGGGTTTGTGGCTGACATTCGAATGCCACGTTTTTTGCTGACTCCATTTATAAGAATATTTTCAAGGCTCTATGGTGTTGAACTGACAGAAGCGTCTCAGCAGGTTTCAGAGTTCCGGACATTCAACGAATTTTTCACCCGGCAGTTGCTTCCGGACTCGCGTCCGCTGGATCCAGATCCTGATGCAGTACTAAGTCCTGTAGATGGATTTATCGGTGAATACGGCCGCATTAATGATGGGCGTCTGATTCAGGCAAAAGGGCTGGATTACCGATTAGCAGATTTGCTGCTGGATTCTAAACGTGACAATTTGTATGACAGCGGAGAATTCATTACCATTTACTTAGCTCCACAGAACTACCACCGTATTCACAGCATGGTAGATGGGGAGGTTCGTGAGTTCTCATACATTCCGGGAGATTTGTGGACAGTCAGTCCATTGGGCGTGCATCATGTGCCGAATCTCTTTGCCCGGAATGAACGTTTGACCACTTATATACAAACTAATAAAGGTGAATGCGCGCTCATAAAAGTTGGCGCAACTGTTGTCGGACGAATTCGGGTCAGTTACGATGATCAAATTTCAAACCGTCTGGGTGCGCTGGCTAAACACCATGACTTGAAGACTCCTTATAGGCTGGAGCGTGGTGAAGAAGTCGCAATGTTTGAACTGGGATCAACTGTCATTTGCCTGTTCCCTCCAGGACAAGTTGAGCTGAATGAGTTGGAATTAGGGCAAAAAATTCGCCTGGGTAACTCTATTGGGCGGTTTAAACCGAACTCAAGCGAGTGAGAAGTATGCTTTGGCTAAAAGCATTTTGGTTTCTTAAATCTTTAGCAAATAATTATTAAAACTGGGAAAAGGAAAATGGGTAGTTTATCTGGTAAAAAAGGTGTTATTCTTGGAGTTGGCAATCAACGCAGCATTGCCTGGGCGGTTGCAGAACATTTTCATGAACAAGGTGCAGAGCTTGCGTTGACTTATCTCTCTGATCCTAAAGGACGTTTTGAGGCAAATGTCAGAAAGCTTGGTGATAAAGTAAATGCATCGTTGATTCAGGAATGTGATGTATCAAATGATGATTCGATTCAGTCTTTAATCGGAGCATTAAATGATCATTGGGGAGAGCTGGATTTTTTAATTCATAGTTTAGCTTTTGCAGACCAGAAGGATTTACAGGTAGATTTCTCCAGCACCAGCCGCGGCGGTTATGCAAAAGCGCATGAAATCAGCGCATTTTCCCTGTTACCGCTGGCAGAAGGTGTTATCCCCATGATGAAAAAACGCGGTGGCGGCAGTATCCTCAGCATGAGTTTCATCGGCTCCATGCTGGCAGTTCCGCATTATCATGTGATGGGTCCGGCAAAAGCCTCTCTGGAAGCATCTTCACGCTATCTGGCGAAAGAAGTCGGTCCGGATAATATACGGGTTAATGTAATTTCTCCGGGTGCAATCAGAACCTTGTCTTCAGCAGGCATTAAGGATTTTGCTGAGTTGATGAGAGTTGCCGGTGAGCACTCAGCAATGAAACGTACCGCTACTCAGGCTGAGGTAGCACAAACTGCTGTATTTTTAGCAAGCGAAGCTTCCTCAGGAATTACCGGACAAGTGATCTACGTCGACTGCGGATATTCAATTATGGCAAACTAAAGCGATCCTTAATGAACAGTTTATTTGATTGTCAAACCCTAATTAGAGGGAACAAGATATGAGCAAAGCGCTAAATGATTTTCGCTTGAAACTTGGTGGGAAGAAGTTTGTACCTATTCTCGTAGGCGGGATGGGAGTAGATATTTCTACAGCAGAACTTGCTCTGGAAGTAGCACGTTTAGGGGGTATCGGACACATTTCTGACGCAATGGTGCCCACAGTTTCTGACCGGAGATTCAAGACACATTTTGTGCAGGAAAAACAACGCAAATATAAATACAACGTCAACAGCGCAGATAAAACCGTGGTGCAGTTTGACCTGGAAAGACTGGCGGAGGCTCAACGACTCCATGTGGGACGTACCATGGACGCTAAAAAGGGTGACGGTGCGGTCTTTGTAAACTGCATGGAAAAACTTACCATGAACAATCCTCGTGACACTTTGCAAACACGTCTGCATGCTGCGATGGATGCGGGAGTTGAGGGAATAACATTGAGCGCTGGACTGCATTTAGGTTCGATGGAACTGATGAAGGATCATTCCAGATTCAGAGATGTTCTGCTTGGGATCATCGTTTCTTCGGCACGCGCTTTACGGCCTTTTCTCAAAAGGGCGGCAAAGTACAAAAGACCTCCGGATTATATCATTGTAGAAGGTCCGCTGGCTGGAGGACATTTAGGTTTCGGCATTGACGACTGGCAGGAATACGATCTTAAAACAATAGTCCAGGATGTGTTGATTTTTTTAAAAGAAAACGAGCTAGATATTCCGGTGATTCCGGCAGGCGGAGTTTTTACCGGAACTGATGCAGTGGATTTTTTTGAAGCCGGCGCTTCCGCGGTACAGGTTGCAACACGCTTTACCGTGACTAAAGAATGCGGACTCCCGGACCGTACAAAGCATCACTACTTTGATGCAGTTGAGGATGATATTGTTGTCAATACTATCTCACCAACCGGATATCCAATGCGGATGTTACGGCAGTCCCCAGGAATAGGTTCCGGAATTAGGCCTAATTGTGAAGCCTTCGGTTATATCCTGGACAATAACGGGCATTGTGCATACGTTGAAGCCTATAACAAGGAACTGGAAAATAAACCGGATAAAATTTCTATTCCGGACAAAACCTGCCTCTGCACACATTTTCGGAAATTTAATATCTGGACCTGTGGTCATTATGTTTACCGTCTCAAAGATACGACTCATAAACTTGAAAATGGGAAATATCAGCTTTTGAGAGCAGAAGAAGTTTTTCGGGATTATCAGTTCAGTAAAGATCATACGATTAAACTTCCAGAGCAGAAAGGACCTGCCTCCTCAGATGTAACTTTGGCTGCCGCATAGTTTATTAATTTCAGTAAACGGGAACCATTTTTACTATGACAGCATTGCAGAAAGAGAATAATGCTCATCTCTTGATGTTTTATATTGACAAAACCCCCATAACATTTCATAATAATTCGTTTAACTCATGCTGGCATAGCTCAACTGGTAGAGCAGCTGATTTGTAATCAGCAGGTTGTAGGTTCAAGTCCTATTGCCAGCTCCAGCATGGGGAGA
>Ga0207990_1001312_pt1 | contig 12887 bp, 18 predicted proteins | sample ETNtaG_8_FD_185780 | JGI IMG/M metagenome (GOLD analysis project Ga0207990, IMG submission 185780) | Marine microbial and viral communities from oxygen minimum zone, Eastern Pacific Ocean - ETNP201406SV75 (SPAdes) (version 2) | ecosystem: Environmental > Aquatic > Marine > Oceanic ...
TTAATAATAGTATTGATCGGCATCCCTATTTTAATTGGATTAGGAATATTTAATGTAATAATTACTATTATTGCTGGAATCAAAGCAAATGACGGGAAATCGTATCGGTATCCGATTAATCTGAGATTAATTAAATAAAATATTTCTAATTATGAAATTTATCTTGACGGTTAATCCCCATGGGGGTACCAAGCAGGGACCTCTTTTACTTAAAAAGGTGAAACCAATTTTTGATGCGGTAGGAGTTGAACTTTTTATTATTGAAACCATATTTGCCGGTCACGCCCAGGAACTTGCCCATCAGTTGGACCTTTCTGCCTATGATGGATTTATCGGAATTGGGGGTGACGGAACCCTACATGAAATAGCCAATGGCATGTTATCCCGACATGATGGAAATAAAATTCCTATTGGAATTATTCCGGGAGGATCCGGGAATTCCTATATGCATGATTTAAGTCTGACAGATCCTCTAAAAGCAGCAAAGGCAATCATTCAAGGTACTACACGATCTCTGGATACAGCCAAGGTAGATGTGAATCATATAGTAAAATATGCAAATAATATGATTGGTTGGGGTTTAGTAACTGATGTGGGTAATAAAGCCGAACATTTCCGCTGGCTGGGAACAAATAGATACACTATTCTCAGTGTAGTTGAAGTATTTCGACATAAGAGCAGATCTGCCACACTCATTATGGATGATAAAACAATTGAAGATGAATTTACTTTCATCATTGCCTGCAATTCCATTCATGTAGGGAAAGGAATGAAAATGGCTCCCAGGGCAAAACTGGACGATGGCCTTATTGACCTTATTGTGATTCGTTCCGGTGTACGCCGTACACGACTACTACAAGTTCTCCCCAAGTTGTTTGATGGATCTCATATCAATGAACCGGAGGTTGAATACTACCAAACCTCTAAATTTTCACTCATTCCTGAGACAGATGAAATATTGAATATTGATGGTGAAATGTTGGGGTCCACTCCCATTAAAGTAGAAATGATATCTAACGCATTTGAGATGTTTGTTTCCTAATTCGAAAGATATTGTAAAAGAAAAAGGGTAGCCAATTGACTACCCTTTTTCTTTTGAAGGAGGAAGAAGTTATTTTACTTCAGGCCATAATTCTGAGCGGACTTTCAATTTCATTCCTGGGAGAAGTTTTCCATCTTGACTATTTAATAAATCTTCATTATCCCAGAATAATACTACCCATGCTAATTCGTCACCATATTCTTTCTGTGCAATTGTCCATAGTGTTTCACCATTTTCTACAATATGACTATAACTGTCATATGCCCATTCAATAGCATTTTCAGCAGGTTTCTTTAAATCTAATTCTCTATATGGATAGATAAAATTGGGATTATCTCTATCTGGACCAATGCCTTTTTCTTCCCAATTTTCTCTGTTCCACTGATAAATACGTCTCCACTCATTTGCATTATTATATTCTTTATACGCAATGAGCGATAGATAATCTCCACGTTTGGTCATGTACTCAGTCCAAAGACTATCCGGGAATAATTGGTCAAAGTCTAATTCTCTTTTTATGGATGTTTGAGGTTCACTTATCTCCTCAACGGTAGGCAGCTCATCCGCAGGTTCTCCCTCTAGTGGAAATATTTCTTCAACTGCAAGAGGTTCAGGTTCAATAATATTTTCACCTGTGGTATCTTCAGTGATACTTTCTATTATATTATTTTCAAGAATTGCAGTATTGCTATCCACTTCTATTACTTTTGCAGATATTTCCGGAGTTATTAATTCTGGTTTTTTTGCACAGCCAACTATAATTAATAATGTAATCGGTATAATAAATAGTTTTTTCATATATCTCCTTATTTGTTCAATTTGTCTATAAACGTGAAATCTTGCTGGAAGGTTCCAAATTCTTTTATAGAGAATAATTTCAGGATATAATTCCTGACATTCCTATATTTCTGTTTCTATTATTTATTATCTGTGGAAAACTTTTAGACGATTTTTAGCTTTTGCAATTGCAGTACGGGAGCGGGCTTTGTTCATGTTTTTATCATTCAGGCGAACTTGTGCTCTTTTCTTTGCAGCTTCAGCACGATCTACATCAATATCTGAGACCAATTCAGCAGTCTCTAATAAAAGCAATACACTTTCAGGTTGGATATCTGCAAAACCACCAGTAGTTGCATAAAAATATTCTTTCCCATTTTTTACCACTTTCACTTCACCAATTCCAAGAGCAACCGTAGCCGCCGTATGATGTGACATTATTCCAAATTGACCATCAGGAGATTCTGCCCTCACATAGTTCACTTGACCCTCAGAAAATATTTGAGTTGGGGTAATTATTTCAAGTTGAAAAGTCTTCGCCAATTTTATGCCTCGGACATTTTCTTTACTTTGTCTCCAGCTTCATCAAACGAACCTACATATGAAAATGCATTTTCAGGATAATCGTCTCCATCTCCATTGAGAATTGCTTCAAAACCAGAAATAGTATCTTCAAGAGAAACATACCGACCCTCTACACCCGTAAATTGTTCTGCAACAAAGAATGGTTGAGACATAAATTTCTGCATTTTTCGTGCCCTACCCACTGTTAATTTGTCTTCGTCTGAAAGCTCATCCATTCCCAATATTGCAATAATATCCTGAAGATCTTTGTATTTCTGCAATACACCTTGAACATCCCGAGCCACATTATAATGTCTATCTCCAATCACACGAGGGTCCATTATTCTTGAAGTGGAAAGTAACGGGTCAACAGCAGGATAAATTCCAAGTTCTGCGATTTTTCTTTCCAGAACGGAGGTAGCATCTAAGTGAGCAAATGCAGTAGCTGGAGCTGGATCAGTAAGGTCATCAGCAGGTACATATACAGCCTGTACAGATGTTATGGAGCCCTTGTTAGTAGATGTAATTCTTTCTTGAAGGTCTCCCATCTCTGTGGATAAAGTTGGTTGATATCCAACAGCAGAAGGCATTCGTCCAAGCAGCGCGGACACTTCTGATCCCGCTTGAGTAAAACGGAAAATATTATCAATAAATAATAATACATCCCTACCTTCCTCATCACGGAAATACTCTGCCATTGCCAGTCCGGAAAGCGCGACTCTCAGCCGTGCTCCAGGCGGTTCATTCATCTGACCGAATACCATCGTAGTTTTATCAATTACACCAGATTCCGTCATTTCATTATAAAGATCATTACCTTCCCTAGTTCGCTCACCAACACCTGCAAAAACTGAATATCCACCATGTTCCGTTGCAATATTCCTGATAAGCTCTTGGATTAAAACCGTTTTACCAACACCAGCACCACCAAAGAGTCCCGTTTTACCACCCTTAGTATATGGCTCCATTAAGTCAACAACTTTAATTCCTGTAACCAATACTTCCCTTGATGTTGAAAGTTCTGAATGGGGTGGAGCAGCTCTATGAATAGGAAGTCTTGATTTAGAATTAAATGCCCCTTTTTCGTCAATTGTATTACCCAAAACATCGAACAGTCGTCCTAATGTTTCAGGCCCAACTGGAACAGTGATTGGATCACCCGTATCACTTACCTTTTCACCACGGGTAATTCCATCGGTTGTATCCATTGCCACTGTTCTAACGATACTATCACCTAAATGCTGGGCAACCTCTAATACCAGCTTACCATCACCATTTCGATCAATTTCAAGGGCATTCATAATTTCCGGCAGTTCTCCATCTTCAAATGTGACATCTACAACTGCGCCCATTATTTGTGTAACTTTTCCAATCTTTGACATATATTTTTCCTCTATTAGCTGAGTGCTTCTGCGCCACTTACAATTTCCAACATTTCCGTTGTAATTGCTGTCTGACGCGCTTTATTAAATTGTAATTTTAAATCTTTAATCATATCATTTGCATTTGATGTTGCGTTTTCCATTGCCAACATTCTTGCGGCTTGTTCTGAGGCATTAGACTCCAGCAAAAATTGCCACATTTGGGTATTTAAATATCTGGGGATTATTGTCTTCACGACCGCTTCCTTAGAAGGTTCAAATAACCTCTCAGGATTATAATCTGAATCTTTTGCTTCAGAATCATAACTCATTGGCAGGAAGGTTTCATTTCTAATTTCCTGACGTGCTACATTCACGAATCGATTATAAACAACCTGTACCTGATCAACTTCTCCATTTATATATCGAGATATAATTTCATCGCCAATTTTCATAGCATGTGAATACCCCAAATCATTCCAGAAATCTATATACTCTACGGCAATAGGGTAATTTCTATTTTTAAAATACCCCACCGACTTTTTCCCAATACATATTATTTCAGAGTTTTCCTGTCCTGCCTTATCAATTGCTTTATGGGCTTCACGAAGTACATTGGTATTAAATGCTCCTGCCATTCCTCGATCTGCAGTCACCACAACAAAGAGTGTTTTTTTTACTTCACGTACATTCAACTCCGGCATGAGACTACGGTCAATTTCTGGAATAAGCATATTCAACAATTCTGCTAAACGACTAGAATAGGGTCTAGACTTTTCCATATTCTCTTGGGCGCGACGCATCTTAGCAGCCGCAACCATTTTCATTGCGCTGGTTACTTGCTGGATACTTTTAACCGATTTTATTCGGTTTCGTATATCCTTTAGATTCGCCATATTTTAACCTAAGAATCCTTTTTTATAATCTTCAATGGCCTTTCTCAGTTCTTTATTGATCTCATCTGAAATTTCTCCCGCGGATTTTATTGCAGCGAGCATTTTGCTATGTTTAGCATCAATATAACCCAATAATCCCTTTTCGAATTCATCTACTCTCTCGTTAGGGATATCATCTAACATACCTTGACCCCCTGCAAAAATAATTACAATCTGATGTTCAACTGCCATTGGTACATACTGGTTTTGTTTTAATATTTCAACCATCCGTTCACCACGAGTTAATTGAGCAAGTGTAGCTTTATCCAGATCAGACCCAAATTTTGCAAAGGCTTCTAATTCACGGAATTGTGCCAAATCCAACCTGAGTGTTCCCGCAACTTTTTTCATGGCTTTGATTTGTGCATTTCCACCAACACGAGATACAGACAATCCAACATCAATAGCCGGACGAATTCCAGAATTAAACAAATTATTTTCTAGATAAATCTGACCATCCGTAATTGAAATGACATTCGTTGGAATATAAGCTGATACATCACCTTCTTGAGTTTCAATAATTGGAAGGGCTGTAAGCGAACCGCCACCTAGAGAATCAGAAAGTTTAGATGCTCTTTCTAAAAGACGGCTATGAAGGTAGAATACATCACCGGGAAATGCTTCACGCCCTGGTGGACGCCTCAATACCAATGACATTTGTCTATATGCAACAGCCTGTTTGGATAAATCATCATAAATAATAAGCGCATGCTTTCCATTATCTCTAAAAAACTCTCCCATGGCACAGCCAGAGTAGGGTGCAATAAATTGAAGTGGGGCTGCATCAGATGCATTTGATGTTACCACCGTAGTATATTCCATTGCGCCATTAGCTTCTAATTCTGAAACTATACTAGCAACAGTTGAAGCTTTCTGCCCAATGGCAACATAAATACAATAAACAGGAGAATCTGATTCATGGGAACTTTTTTGATTGATGATAGCATCAATTGCAATTGCTGTTTTACCAGTTTGTCTATCTCCAATAATAAGTTCACGCTGACCTCTGCCAATTGGAATCATACTATCAATTGCTTTTATTCCTGTTTGCAGAGGTTGGGTAACAGGTTGACGAGCCATAACACCTAAAGCTTTCCGTTCTACTGGAAGTGATTCTTTAGCATTAATAGGTCCTTTTCCATCAACTGGTTGCCCAAGTGGATTTACCACTCTTCCCAGCATTTCATTTCCCACTGGTACTTCAACAACCTTACCTGTTCGTTTTGCTAAATCGCCTTCTTTTACCAGACGGCTATCACCAAACAGCACCAATCCGACGTTGTCTTCTTCAAGATTTAAAGCCATGCCAAATACACCATTTGGAAGTTCTACAAGTTCAGAACTCATGACATTTTCCAACCCACTAACACGAGCGACACCATCGCCCACCATGAGGACTTCACCTACTTCTGATACATCCAGATCAACCTTAAATTCCTTAAGTTGCTGCTTCAGTAAGGATGTTATATCTTCAGTTTTTATTTCCATAAATTCTCCAATTAGTAATTACTATTGATAGAGGGAATATTCCAATTTCTGTAACCGGGTAGCAATTGATCCATCAATTATGGTGTTTCCAATTCTAAATTTAACACCAGCTATAATTTTAGTATCAACAACTGATTCCATTTCTATCTTCTTTTCAAGTTTTTTCTCTATTCCAGTTACAAGTTCATCAAGTTCATTTTCATTTAGAAGAGATGATGTAGTAACGGTTACCTTCATTGCTCCACTTTTATTATCGATTAAAAATAGAACTCTTTTGATAATTTCTTCAAGTAATTGAATTTGCCCATCATTCAGCAATTGCACTAAAAGTTCAAATCCAAATTCCGAAAGGACATCCTCCAATACCACTTTTAGAATTTTGGATTTATCTTCTAACGGAATTCGCCGACTTTGTAAAAATAAGCGTAAATCCGGAGAAGTTTTATATGCAGTTAACAATGTATTGAGATGCTGAGATACATCAGACAATTGTCCGGAACCTTCTGCCACTGCAAATACTGCTCCTGCATATTTGTTCACTTCTCGATTATTTTTCATCAGGATTTCCCGATTCCCGCTACTGTTTCTTTGATAAGCCTGCGGTTGTCTTCAGAGTCTACGTTTTTTTCAATAACTTTGGTAGCCGCTTGAAGTGAAAACTCCACTACAGAAGACCTAATCTCCTGAACAGCTTTTTCCTTTTCAGTTTGAATTTGGTGTTGTGCTTTTTCAAGTATATCACCCGCTTCTTTTTCCGCAGTTACTTTTATTTCTTCTCTTACTTTCTCACCTACCGCCTTACTTTCAGCAACTATCTTCTGGGCTTCTGCCTGTGCCTTTCGGATCATTTCTTCATAATCTTCTGCAACTTTACCTGCTTCCTCTTTGGCTTTCTCAGCGGATGAAAGGGCATTCCGTATATCCTCTTCACGTTTATCCAGAGCATCTATGAGGGGACCCCAAGCCTTCCATTTTAAAATTGCCAGTACAATGAAAAAGGTAACAATTGTCCACATGAATACACCAGGGTCAAAACTTAACCATTTCTCCATCCATCCACCTTCATGAACTGAATCAGCATGACCAGATCCTTCGGTAGCAAAAAGAAATCCACAGATACTAATAGCAGAAATTAAAAGTCTGCTCAATATCATTATTAATTTTCCTTTTTTAGAGTACAACAGCTAATATGCAGACAACAAGTGCAATAATTGCAACACCTTCCAGAAGGAAGAGCGGAAGATTAACGGTTGCTCGTATATCTGCTGCGGCTTCAGGCTGACGGGCTGTGGCATTAGCTGCTGCAAAGGCAAGTAGACCAATTCCAAGACCGGCTCCAACAACGACTATTCCTGCTCCAATACCTGCTCCAAGCAAACCACCTTCAGCTGCCATGGAAGTAGCAACTGTCAACATACCCAATACAATGGCTCTTATTCTTAACATTTTATTATTCTCCTTATTGTTATTTATTATATTTATACTTTTATATTCTAATGTTCAGCATGTATTGCCATTCCAATAAAAACAGCCGATAACAGTGTGAATACATAGGCTTGAACAAAACTTACGATCATTTCTAAAAAATAAATTCCCGTATTTAATAAAATAGAGGCAATCCCTACAGGTGCAGCTGAGAGTATTATAGGCAGGGCAAAGATTGCCAACATCCCAATATGCCCTGCGGTCATATTTGCTCCCAATCTCATGGTAAGAGCAAATGGTCTTACAAACATTCCTAATATTTCAATGGGAATTAAAATCAACAGAACAGGAGCGGGTACTCCGCCGGGAATCATATTTTTCCAATATCCCAAAAATCCATGTTTCATTGTTCCGGCAATTATAATGGCAAAAAAAGTGATGGATGCCAATCCGGCTGTAGTATTAAAATTTCCGGTAACCGTTGAACTTCCTCCAGGAATCAGATCAAAAAATGGGATCATACCCAAAAAATTGCAGATTAGTATAAAAATGAAATAGGTGGTTATGAGGGGAGTCCACATTTTGCCATGGTTGGCGCCAATATTGGGATTTACAATATCTTCCCGGATGAAATTCACTAAAATTTCAAAAATATGACTTATCCCTTCGGGTTGTGAATTAATATCTTTTCTGTATCTGCGAGTACCCCAGATTGCTAAACCAACGGTTACAGCTGCAGCAATCCATATCATGACTACATGTTTTGTAATTGAAATATTAACCCCAAAAAGGGAAAGATTTAAAAAGGTATGGTTTAGATCATTGGTGACATGGTGGAGGATGATTCCACCTAATGATTCACCATGCGGTTCAGACATTTAAGTTCCTGTTATTTATCAATTTTCCCTGAGTTACAAATGCTTCAATAAAATGAAACACAATTAAATTAAGAAGGCCTGTTAATATAAGAATTGCGTGAGTATTTTTTTCTGTACTCAAACAAAACAGGCTGACGATTACAGAAATGAAAACTACCTTTACGCCCAAAATTATAAAATGATTTTTCAAATCCAACTTTTCACCTTGCTTGGATAATTTTCTCGCAGCTACTATTCCAACAAAACCTGCCAGCGCAATAATAATGTTCATTAATAAAATCATTTTTTTAATATGTACTTTGACAATTCATAGAGTCCTACTACCACACCTAGCAATAATCCAATAACCACCCAGAAATTGTCGCTCCCTCTATATTTATCCAGCCAATACCCACCAGCACCAAATAGTCCTAAAGCTCCTAAAATAGAATAGGACGCTCCTATGGCTCTTTGTAAACCGTTTTTATCTTTGTCAGACATTAAAAAAGCGCTACTAAACACTTAGCGCTGAAAAATTAGATTTTAAAAAAGTTACGTTTCACCTTTCTCAGGCTGAGATTTCTTAAGCATACTGCACACACCATCAAACTTCGCACCTTCTTCAATTGTCAATATTGCTGCTTTAAGATTTCCAGTTAAAAAAGACGTATCACCCAAAGTTACTTTTTTTTCTATGTCTAAATCACCATCAACTTTTCCGCCAATGGCTGCTTCTTTGGCTGATATATTTCCATTGACTACAGACCCATTGGCGGTTCTTACCGCACCACTTGACTGGATACTTCCAAAAACTTTTCCATAAATTAGTAAACTTCCGGAAACTTTTACGTCACCGTGTATTTCCAATTCTGGTCCTAGAATGGAACTCGTTTTACTTTCTGGTTTCTCTGATTGAAACATCTTTTTCTTTATATTCCGGGATAATTTCCCGGGGGTCTATAACCTGATTATTCTTCCAAATTTCAAAATGTAAATGCGGCCCTTGACTTTTTCCGGTTTCTCCAACTCGCGATAAAATTTGATTTTTTATTACATCATCACCTGATTGAACAATAATAGTATCATTATGGCCATAAAGAGTTACAAATCCGCCAGGATGATTAACTATAATTGTATTTCCTAAATCTTCACTTTTTCCGCAAAAAACAACTTTCCCATCTGCAGGCGTACGAACTTCATCATGGTTTTTTGCTGCAATGTCAATTCCCATATGGTTATTTTCAAGCTGTAATCCTCGAGTCACATACCCTTTAACGGGTGCTGAATTGGGGAATCCCAAATTATGAGAGGAGTAAAATTCCATTAAAAAATGTTCGTAGGCATTTGAAGAGTCAACGTCCATGCTGAATTTCAAATCACCGATGATATTTTTTAACAGAATGCTACCTTCCTCCAAATTTTTCAATTCACGAGTTAGCGGTTCCCGGTTTGCCAGTCGTAGTCCTCCTAAAACAGCAAGCACTACAAGTAAAATTCCAAAAAGCGAAGAAGCAATAATTCCATTTTTTGATATCCGAAAGGAACGACTATACTGGTTACGATCAGATGCAAAAAATACGGTGTAATACTTCTTATTCAATACGATGACAGATTGGAAAATTAGGGGGTTTTAAAATTGGGGGGCAAATACTTTTTATTAATTTTTTTCTGAGTTTGAAATAATTTCAAAAATCCGGTTGAAATCATCATCAGAATAAAACTCAATTTGAATTTTACCCTTACCATTTTTATTTTTATTAATGACAACTTTAGTTCCAAGGAGTGAAATAAGCTCATTTTCGATTTGAGCAAGTTCCGAGTGTTTGGGAGTAACTTCAGTCACCTTTAAATTATTATTAAAAGATTCAGAATATTTCTTTACTAAAGCTTCAGTTTGGCGAACACTTAATTCTTCCCGGATAACTTTTTGATGCAATGTCATCATTTGCAGGGATTTTCGTAATGCCAAAATTGCCAGCGCATGGCCAGTAGATATTTTTCCGGAATTTAAACTGGATTTTATTTCGGGGGGTAGTTTTAATAGACGAAGTGCATTGGCAATAGCTGGTCTGCTTTTCCCCACACGTTTGGCAATTTCGTCTTGAGAGAGATCATATTTCCCACTTAAGATGGCATATCCTTCCGCTTTCTCAATGGGCTTTAGATCTACACGCTGAATATTTTCCACAAGGGCATATTCCATCATTTCCACATCGGCATCCACGCTGAGAATATATACAGGAACGGTTTCCAATCCGGCATTTTTTGCAGCCCGCAGTCTTCGTTCGCCTGCAATAAGCTCAAAATTGCCTTCTTCCAATTCACGAACAGTTAATGGCTGTATAATACCATTTTCTTTAATAGAAGCAGTAAGTTCCTCCAATTTTTTAGGATCAAATTCCTGTCGCGGTTGGTTTCTGTTGGGGGTGATTTGGGTTATTGGAACAGCGCCATCTATATGACTACTTTCCGTTGCATAGGATGGAATGAGAGCATCAAGCCCTTTCCCTAATCTTTTATCAGCCATTATTATTTAGAAATTCAGTTACAAGATTCATATAATTATGCGCACCTGTTGAGGTGGCATCATAAAGGAGAATTGGTTTGCCATGACTGGGAGCCTCTCCCAATCGTACATTTCTTTTAATATAGGTTTCATACACTTTATCACCAAAATATTCGTGGAGTTCCTGAACCACTTGCCGGGATAAGTTAAGCCTATGATCATACATGGTAATTAAAATCCCCTCAATTTCCAATTCCTTATTCAAATGTTTCTGTACCATGCGGATTGTATTCAGCAATTGGGAGAGCCCTTCCAACGCATAATATTCGCATTGAATAGGAATAATAATTGTATTGGCTGAGGTTAATACATTTATGGTGAGTAGCCCTAAAGATGGAGGACTATCAATAATGATATATTTGTATTTTCCTTCCACATCTTCCAGCGCCTCCTTCAACATTCTTTCCCGTGAAAAGAGGCTCACCAATTCAATTTCTGCACCTACTAATTGCGCACTAGATGGCACCACATCCAAAAATTCTAAATCTGTTTTCTGAACTACATCTGACAACTTTGCCTTGCCAATTACTACATCATAAATGGATTGCTTATAGAATCCAATTTCAATTCCCACACCGGAGGTAGCATTGGCTTGCGGGTCCATATCTATAAGCAGAGTTGGGGTTTCTGTCACCGCTAGGTAAGCGGCAATATTCACAGCCGAAGTGGTTTTTCCCACACCGCCCTTCTGATTAGATACCGCAATAATTTTTGTGTCAAATAATTTCATTTTGGTTTGTGAAAGGGGTGGAAAATATACCAGTTTGTCTAATAGTCCTGCAATGGGAAGTAGCAATGAAATGCTATTATTTTCTTATTTCCTCAATGATGAAAGTGGTAATTTATTACCCACTTAATAAGAGATAACCAAAATGGATACCATACAAATTACTCAATCTGTTGCTATTCTATGCGATGGAAATAATATCGAACGAAGCATACATGAAGAATCAAAGTCCAACCACACCATGGTCAATTTTGATGAATTAATACCACGATTATTAAATGGCAGAGGATTAAATCGCCTTATTTATTTCAGGGAAGGGAAGGCAATTTCAACTAAATTTGCCGAAAGGCTTCATGAGAATTATTACGGTGCAGTTATCCCCTGTCATAAATCCGCTGATATTCCACTCTCTATAAAAGCCACCCAGCTATCTTCTAAGGTAGATACCATAATCATTATGTCCGGTGATTCTGATTTTGTTGAACTGGTTCGCCATTTGAAGGCAGAAGGCGTACGGGTAGAAATTGCCGCAGTGAAAAGTACCACTGCAAAAATATTATTAGAAGAAGCGTCCTACTTTCATGAAATCACGGAAGAGGACTGGTTTGAGTATAAGGCTCCACAAAAGGGTCATAAAGGAAAAGGGAAAAGAAAATAATTAACCGCGACGTAGAACCTTAGTAAATCATTAATTAAGTACCTGCAGATTGTAATACCCCACTTAACTCACCCTTCCCTTCCAACTCCATAACAATATCACAACCGCCAATAAGTTCACCCTTTACAAAAAGCTGTGGGATAGTTGGCCAGTTTGAATATTCAGATAAATTTACCCTAATCTCAGGATCTTCTAGAATATTTACATCCTGATAAACTACTGAATGGGTATTTAATATATTTACAACTCGTGCTGAAAACCCACACATGGGGCGGTCTTTTGTCCCCTTCATAAATAAAATAATGGGCGTATTTTCTATATCATCTATTATTTGTTCTTTCTGTGTCATAACTTTCCTCTTAATTAATTTCTTTTTAGAATAACTACTAATATTATATCGGAATCAGGTTTTAATCCTATAGCCTTTCGAAAACATAAATGAAGCCAACGTTGAAAAAAATATTGCAAATAAAATACTAATACCAAG
>Ga0207990_1001315_pt1 | contig 12858 bp, 22 predicted proteins | sample ETNtaG_8_FD_185780 | JGI IMG/M metagenome (GOLD analysis project Ga0207990, IMG submission 185780) | Marine microbial and viral communities from oxygen minimum zone, Eastern Pacific Ocean - ETNP201406SV75 (SPAdes) (version 2) | ecosystem: Environmental > Aquatic > Marine > Oceanic ...
AAGCCTGATGTAGAATCTGATGCAAAGCCTGATGTAGAATCTGATGCAAAGCCTGATGTAGAATCTGATGCAAAGCCTGATGTAGAATCTGATGCAAAGTCTGAATCAGAAGAAATAGTAATTGAAGAAGAAAAAATCAAAAAGATGAAAGAAACATTAGAAGAAGAGGAGGCGGAATTTAAATAATGGTTAAATTAGGTTCGAAAACAATAAGAGAGTTAAATGAAAAAGATCTGCGTGATAAGTTAGAGGAGATGCGTTCTGAACTTTCAAAACTACGTGTTGAATCAAGTAAAGGTACATTACGAAAAGAAAGTGGTAAACTTAAACCAACACGAAAAAATATTGCCAGAATGCTTACTAGAATTAACGAGTTGAATAAAGAATGATTACTTTAGAAAATTTAAAATTTCATGAGATGATTGGTATGCAAACAAAAATTATAAAATCAACAAACCCTCAATTCAATAATATTAAAGGACGTATTATTGATGAAACTAAATCAACTTTTACTTTATCTACAACAAACGGTCTGAAAAAATTTCCAAAACAGCAAAATCAGTGGGAATTCCAATTAAATGAGGCAAAAATTTCATTAAATGGGAGAATGATTTCTAAAAAACCAGAAGATAGGATAGGGATGAAAAAATGACACGAAATATTGGTTTACCGGTTAAAAACCCAAAAAAGAAGCCAGAAGATGGTGATAACAAAAATCCATTTAATGGTTCATTATCTATACGTGGTAAAATCTTTGAGGGCATAGTTATCAAATCTATGGCAAAAAATACTGTGATACTTGAAAAAGAATCTCCAATTTATTTTGAAAAATTTAAAAGATATGGTAGAAGTAAAAATAGAATACATGCACATGTGCCTTCAAATTTAGATGTCAATGATGGCGATCATGTTATGGCAGCTGAATGTAGACCTCTTGCAAAATCTGTTTCGTTTGTGGTAGTGGAGGTTAAAGAATAATGGGTGGAGCACGTAGTAAAGCATCAAAAGGTGTAATTGAATTTAGACCTTATGTCACTAGAGTTATTCCAGTTGGTGCACAAATTATCTGTGCTGATAATACAGGTGCAAAAATATTGGAAATAATAAATGTTCATAAATATAAAACTAGAGTATCAAGGCTGCCATCTGCAGCGGTTGGTGATTTCTGTAATGTTGTTGTAAAGAAAGGTCCTGCAGAATTAAGAAAACAGGTTTATGGTGCAGTTATTATTAGACAAAAATATGCAATTAGAAGATTGAATGGAGTGAGAGTATCATTTGAAGATAATGCAGCTGTTTTGATCACGCCTGAAGGTGAAATAAAAGGAACTGACATTAAGGGACCTGTCTCTGCAGAAGCAGCAGAAAAATGGCCACGTATTGCTAACTTGGCATCAATGGTGATATGACATGAAACCAGGTAAAGTTAGAAATCAGCAAATTTATCGTGCAACTAACCAAGTACGGAATAAACAACTAGGTGCATCACTATCAAAACAACTTCGACAGAAATATGGACGTCGACATATCAGAATTCTTGATGGAGATGTTGTAAAAATAACTCGTGGTGAATATAAGGGAATTAATGGAAAAGTAACTAAAATTTCACTTGATGGAAATAGGGTTGCGATTGAAGGAATCAAAAAAGAAAAAATAAAAGGTGATAAAGTTGATATTTTAATTCACACTTCTAATCTGCTTATTACATCACTAAAAACAGATGATAAGTGGCGCACAAAAATACTAGAAGCTAAGACTAAACCTACAAAAGCTAAGACTAAAACAAAATCTAGTGATAAAAAGGAGGATGAAAAATAATGGGTGGTATTGCTGGTAGTAAAAAATTAAAAAGACAAATGGCACCATCATTTTGGGGTATAGAAAGAAAAAACAAAAGATTTGTAATTACTGTTAGACCAGGGCCTCATAAAAAGGATAGATCTATTCCAACTGCCGTTTTATTACGTGATACAATAAAAAAAGTTTCAACCTTAAGGGAAGCAAAAGCTACTATCTATAATGGTCAAGTAAATGTAGATGGTGTTACACGAAAATCTTTACATCACTCTATTGGGCTGATGGATGTTGTAGAATTTGAAGGTAGTTCAGATATCTATAGATTAGTACCACAGAATAAACGAGTATTAACTCCAATTATAATTGACACTAATGAAAAATCTAAAAAAATAGTAAAAGTGACAAGTAAAACAACTATTAAATCAGGAAAAATACAATTAGGTTTCCATGATGGTAGAACGTTGATCACTGATACTAAAGTGAATGTTGATGACTCATGTTTATTACAAATACCTGAACAGAAAATTTTGGAACTGTTAAAATTAGAAAATGGATGTATGGTAATAGTAACAAGAGGAATTAATGCAGGACAGATCGGACATGTTGATAAAATTAAGGAGGGTACATTTAGTTTACCAAAAATAATTGACCTTGTTATAAATGATAAAAAAATTGAAATTCCTGCTGAACTAGTAATGGTTATTGGAAAAGAAAAACCGGTGATAAAAGTTAGGTGATAATATGTCTCAACAAACAATAAATACAATGCAAAAAATTTCGTTAAACAAAGTGGTACTAAATATTGGTGTGGGAAAATCAGGCGATCCTATTGAAATAGCTAGGGCTGCATTACAAGAGATCAGTGGAGAAAAACCAAATCCACGAAATGCAAAAAAATCTCAAAGAGATTGGGGAGTAAGAAAAGGAGAACCCATTGGTGTGGCTGTAACTATTAGAAAAGAAAATGCAATAACATTATTAAAAAAATTACTAGAAGCTAAGGATAATCAAATTAAGGGAAGATCTTTTGATAATGAAGGAAACTTTTCATTTGGAATTACTGAACATATTGACATACCAGGTGTGAAATATAACCCCAAGATTGGTATTTTAGGTCTAAGTGTATCTGTATCACTTGCTAGACCTGGATATAGTGTAAGATTAAGAAGTAAACACAAAAGCAATATTGGTAAAAATCATAAAATTTCAAAACAAAATGCAATTGACTTTATGAAAGAAAATTTTGGGGTGGCAATCCTATAATGGTAAAGGATAGATCCTATGAATCAACTGGAAGAAAACAACATAGGTTTGGAAGAGGTTCGCGTTGGTGTAAACGATGTGGAGATTATACAGCTGTTATTCAAAAATATGATTTATCTATATGTAGACGTTGTTTTAGAGAAGTTGCTACTTCATTGGGATTTAGGAAAAATAATTAGGTGAATAATATGCCAGCGATTAATATTTTAGCAAATTTATTTACAACATTATACAATACTGAAGATCGAAGAAAAGAACAATGTGTGGTTTTACCAACATCAAAAATTGCGTTACAGGTACTTAAAACATTAAAGAATGAAGGATATGTTGGTGAATTTGAAGAAATTGATGATAAAAGAGGTGGAAAATTCAAAATACAGCTTTTAGCAAAAATTACAAAATGTGGTGCAGTGACTCCAAGATTCAAAGTTAAAAAAGATGAATATAATCAATGGGAGCAAAAATTTCTCCCTTCATATGATAGAGGTATGTTAATTATCACAACAAATCAGGGTGTTATGTCACATCATGAGGCTGCTAACAAAGGTATTGGGGGATTTTTGATTGGATATGTCTACTAAACAAACAGAAAAAATGGAAGTTGGGATTGTAATCCCTGAAAATGTAAAAGTTAGATTGGCTGGCCATATGCTACATGTGGAAGGACCATTAGGTAAAACACATAAAAATTTTAAAAAAATTCCTGTTGATATACAAATAAACAATGATAAAATAATGTTGAAGGCACTTGGTGTAAGAAAAAAATATTATGCTATACTTAATACATCTAAATCATTAGTTCAAACTCTTTGTGATGGTGTTGTAAATGGTTATACGATAAAAATGAAAATTGTTTATTCTCATTTTCCAATTACTGTTAAAGTAGAAGGAAAAAAAGTACTGATAGAAAATTTTCAAGGTGAAAGAGCATACAGGGTTTCTAAAATATGGAATGATACAAAAGTAACTCCAAAAGGTGATGATGTTATAATAACTGGTCATGTACTTACTGATGTAACACAAACTGCTGCAGAAATTGAATTAAATTCAAGAGTAAAAAATAAGGATCATCGCGTTTTTCTTGATGGAATATACAAGTATTCTAAAGTAGTTGGTATTGAAAAATAAAAATCTGTATTAATAAATTACGATAAAATATGGTACTTGATGAAGAATTTAAAAAACAAACAATTGAACTTGTGGAAAAAACATTAAAGCTTTACAAAAACGCTGGAGCATCTCCTAGAATAGATGATGTGTGGAAATGCAAAAATACTGGAGATTTTTTATGTGGATTTTTTGTTGGGGAAATGATTGGTTCTGCACTAAGTGCATTCCAGATATTTCATAAAAGAGAACCCACATCTGATGAACACTTAGAAATTATTGAAGTGATTGAAAAATTTAATGATGAAATAATGGAATTTTTTTCCAAGTTTAATAGTTAAATCTTTAAATTATTTTTAATAGAGTGATGGCGATTAAAATAGAAATACCTACTATAGACATAGCTTTTCCAAGATTTTCCTGTTTTTCCTTTTCTTTGGAAATGTTTGTTGAGAAATTTTTATAATTACTTGACATTTTGATAAAATCTCTAATATCAGGTATTATCTAAACCAAACTGCCAATATCGTAAATAAACTGAATATGGTCTAATTTTTCCAATTTTCCATTTTTTACACGAGTCGTAAAGATTAAATCGCTTCTTCTAAAGGTAAAAACCATGCCGCCCTAGCTCAGCGTGGTAGAGCGTCGGACTGTTAATCCGTTGGTCGTCAGTTCAAGTCTGACGGGCGGCGTCTTTTATATTTCTAAATTCGAATTTAGAAATATATGTTTGAAATACATGTAGACAAAATTGTTGATGTTAATAGACAATTCAGATCTAATAATAGATCGCACAAAGTATACTGCAGGAAGTTTATGATGGTCAGAACGAGACGTGCAAATAGATATTGTGTTGATTGTGGTTCTAGATTGGTGTATTATCCACGTCTTTCAAACCCAAAGGCCCCAAATGAACATAGAATTTTGGTTTATGCCTGTCCAGATTGTACTGATGATTTTGAAAAACCAAAAATGTTTTCGATAAAAAGAAATCAAGTCGAAGAACCATTAGAAACAGTAGAAATTGAAATAACACAATTACATAAAAAAATAATGAAGAATTGATTTGAATGGAAGAAGGAACAAGACGAAGTAATTGGTGGTATTTAGCTCCACTCCTTGGTGGTATAATTGGTGGTGTATGTGCATATTTTGCATTAAAGAAGGATGATCACCAAAAGGCAAAAAAATGTCTCTATCTAGGAATTATTATGACAGTTATTGGTGTTATTCTAGAAGGATTATTTGCAGAAATTGCAATGGAAGAACAGTTTGGTGCCGGGTATTAGATGACCATACGTAATTTAGTATATTTCTAAATTCGAATTTAGAAATATATACATATTTTACTTTCAAGTATTTAAAAAAATAGAAATAGCGGTTATCTTTATCAGATAGCAAAATTACCTTTTACGTTTTTTTGCTCCGCCTTTTTTCTTGCCGCCGCCTCTCTTGGCTCCGCCTCTCTTGGCTCCGCCTCTCTTGGCTCCGCCTCTCTTGGCTCCGCCTTTCTTGGCTCCGCCTCTCTTTCTAGAACGTGCAGCTTTCTTTGCTGCTAAACTACGCTTACGGGTTGCTGCAGCTTTCTTAGCAGCAGCGCTACGCTTACGTTTTGCTGCAGCTTTTGAAGCAGCAGCTTTTTTAGCAGCAGCATTTCTTTTCCTCGTACGTGCAGCTTTCTTAGCAGCTGCACTACGTTTGGCTTTAGATGTTGCCATTAATTTTTCGCCATGATATTGTGTCTTATGTAGTAGAAGTCACGTATTTTTGCCCAATTACAGTATTTTATTGACACATTTTTTTTCTCCGATCACAATTTTTAATCAAAAAAGGGGGTTTAGCTTCTAAACCTAACTCAAAAAGATGATCGGTTTGTTGATGGTCAAGCAGGGTGGTTTTATGCTTGGATCGTATATACAGGAATAGATGTTCAACCCCCCCTTATTTTGGCCAATTATGAAAAAATCATCCTAGTCATAATTTGATGATCTGGTAAGGGGGGTTTAGTTTCTAGGCATGAATACCAAAATCTTAGTTTAGAATGACTTGTGTAAAAATTGACTGGTTTTATCACTCATTTCCACAATTTTGAGCAATGTTTCCATAAAAAATGGCTGTACTAGCTGTTCTTTTTTGTCCAATACAACATAAACTCCAACCTTTTTTTTACCATCTTCATCAAAAAATTTGTTGACTGCTTTGATCGAATAACAAAAATCGGTTATTTTTTGTTCAAAGTTTTCTTTTTCCACTTGGTTTAATTTCAAAAATCTTACCATTTGATTGTTTTTTAAAGGGATTTTTATCCCGATAACCAGGGTATTCAATTGTTGTTTAGGTTCAAAAATCTCCAAATTATTACCAAATGCATCTGCATTTTTTATAACAAACTTGAACTTATCCTGATTTGATTTTAATTCTTCAAAGGTGTAATTCTCATGAATTAACCATCGCTCAATACTTTCATGTAGGTGCTGCATAGATGCTGAATATTATAATCAAATCTATATCTTATCATGGAGGTTTAGCATATTTCTAAATTCGAATTTAGAAATATACTAAATTACGTATGGTCATCTAATCTCAGGCATTACAAAAATTTTTTCTGGTTTTATCTTAAAGATGATTCGTTTTTCATTTTCTCTTTTAAACGGATATTCACTTATTCCCATATACTGCCTGGTTAATTCATTTGCGTGCAAATAATCATAATCTGGGATTATTTCGATAACTTTACCTTTGATTGTTGTCATATTCAATGGATTATCATGTTCTACAACTGAAACAGCCACACGAGGATCATTTTTGACGTTTCTATGTTTTATTCTACCCTCAGCAGTGTTTATCAAAATGTGATTATCAGTATAATTGCCCCAAACTGGTGTAAGTTGTGGTGAACCATCAGTGTTGATAGTAGCAATAAAAATAAGATTTTTCCCTTGAAATAATTTTTCAACTTTTGGGTCCATATATTGTTCATGCAAATTCTAATATTTAATCTACAGTTTACCATTAATATGAAAATTGAAATCCCTTTTAGAGGTCATAAAAACATACTTTCACTTCATGAAAAAACACTTGAAATTACTAAAGAACCAGATTTGACAATAAATGGTGATTGTATCGTAGGAATTAATGCGGATTTAGCGTGTAGGGATCTGCCAGAAAACTTTAAAAAAAATGTTATGTCAGATGATGCAAAAATTACTTTCACAATTAAAGCTGGTAAACATTCGTTTTCAATTCATGGAAATGGATCGAAAAAACTAACTCTCAAACATCCAAAGGATATAGTTTTACGTAAAAGTGCGTTCGTTTGTACTAGAACATTGGCAATCAAATGTGATAAAGCATCAAGTGATATGCCAAGGGAGATGATTCATGTACTTCAAAACCCAAAAATTATAGGAAAAATGATTATAGAAGTAAAATAAAACATTATTTTTTTTCTAAAACAGTAGTAATAGCTCTGTTTATAATCTCCATTACAAGATAATCATGAAAATCTGGATCATTTTGTTTTTTTGGAATTTTTTTGGAGATTGTTGAACAAAGTTTTTCAAGTTTTGACGATGTTGATTTTATTATAGAAGCATATCTACTGTTAAAATCTCGTGGTAAATCAAATTCTATAAATTTTACAGATGTCCCATAATATTTTATAACAGCTCCTCTTGACTCTTCAATTTTTACAACCTCGATAAGACCAGCAGTTTTAAGAATATCAAGATGGTGTCTAATTGTTGTTAAGGCCTTTTTATGACCAAATTTTTTCAAATGTTGAGTAATTCTATATGCATCCAATTGCTTATTGTATAATATATGCAAAATTTTCACACGTAAAGGATCATCGATAGCTTTTGCATGTTCTATACCAATAGCAATAATTCTATTAATACTGATATTTTTTTTCATCAATATTGCCATGTGTAATCATTACAATTGGGGCTAAAATTATGTTAAATCAGATTTTTTTATCTATTGACATCAATTTTATTATTTTGCTATTAAAAACTTAATATTTAAATTATATATATTGTATTATTATTAATAAATTAAATACACTATTATTATTATAGTAGTAAAAAAAATAATTACGATGATCCTGATAAATTCCATGATGAGTAACGATATGATTCGAGTTGAAATAACTAGTATTTGATGTATAATTAATCAATCCTGCTCAGGAATGACAGAAAGAGTTGTAGTGGTTATAACATTATTTATTTGCCTTATATCCTTAGTAATGTTATGTTCAATTTTTTTTTCTGATTGATCCTCAATTTTGACTAGAATGTCATAAAACCCAAAAGTTCCTTTGGCTTCTTTTACAAAATGGAAACTAAGTAACTCTTTTAATATTTTCATCTCATATCCAATCTTACATTGTACTAAAACATATGCAACACTCATTATACTTCACCCTTCATCTCTTCACGTGTTTTAAAAACAGGAGTAATTCCTAATGATGTATAATCACCTGTGGTGCATGTAAAACATAATGAATCCTTTTGAATGCCAATAGCATTCGCAAGATTCTCAGGATCATTATATCCTAGAAAATCTGCGCCTATATCACGCCTAACATTTTCAATAATTTCTTCTTCTGAATATTTCTTATCATCAATATAAGTTGCCAATTCATCTTGAGATGGAAAGTCAATGCCTGCATAACAAGGAAATTTGATAGGTGGGTATGTGATCAGCATAGTAATTTTACTTGCTCCTGCTTTTCTTAACGCTTTTATTATTGCTTTTGAACTTGTTCCTCTAACTAGGCTATCATCAACAACAACAACATGTCTATTCTCAATAATCTCTCGAATTGGAATAATCCATCTGTTGATTTCAATACGGTCAGTTTGATGTGGTTCAATAAAACTTCTAAGTGGACCCTTCTTGCTATAACGATCTTTTAGTAATCCTTCATCAAAAGGTACTCCAAGTTCCTGTGCAAATCCAAGTGCAGCAGGTCTAGCAGAATCAGGTACTGGGATAACTAAATCAGCATCTTTTATAGGAAATTTTCTAGCAAGATATTTACCAATTCTTTTTCTTGCTACATAGATGTTAGATCCTTCCATTTTACTCGTTGGATGCGCAAAATATGTAAACTCGAATGAACAATGTGCATGAGTTTTATCCTCTGAAAACGATTGAGATTCTATACCGTTTTTAGAAAATTTGATTAATTCCCCAGGAGAGACATCACGTATTAACTCAGCTCCTATCGCTGAAAAAGCTGAGGATTCTGAAGCAACAATATGCACTCTTCCATCATTTTTTTCACCTAAAACAAGTGGTCGAAAACCACATGGATCACGTGCTGCATAAACAGATGTATCATCAGACAAAAAGGTAAAGCAATACGAGCCAATCATCTCATTCTTTAGAATTGATAATGCTTTGGACATCTGCCCTTTTTCTTTTATCAGTGAAACTAATCTTTGTGCTGCAACCATTGTATCACTTGTATTCTGTGGTGTAAATGAACAACCACCAACAACATTAGATAGTTCTTCTACGTTTGAGATTGTTCCATTATGTGCAACACATAAATCACGAACCTTGAGTGGTTGTGCATTATCGATATTGCTTTTCCCAATTGTAGAATATCTAACATGCCCAATTGCAGAAGCAGATGAATATTCCATAGAAATTTTCTTGAATTCTGAGGCTGAAGAAGAAACCAAACCTAATTTTTTTAATGGTGATTTATTTGGTACAGCAATTCCCCATGCCTCTTGGCCTCTATGTTGAAGTGCACGCAACGAATCAATAAGCATTGGAATAACATTAACACCATCCAAACTATGAATCCCGACAACTCCACAGTTTTCTTTAACCATGTTTCAACAAATCCTCCAACCCATTGAAATATCTTTTTCGCATAACATCAACATTACTCTTCACTAGATTATTTGATTTATGTGTAATACTAATTTGATCGCCAGAAAATTTACCCAGAACACCAAAGAGTATTTTTTGCTTAGAAAGATATTGTTTAACGTGAGTTATGTTTTTTCCATCAACCACCAACAAATAACGAGAATGACTTTCTGAAAATAATATTTTTTCATGACTGAGATTTTTAATAGATGGTATTTTTTCAATATCAATGTCACATCCGATATTTCCATTAATTGACAATTCTGATAATGCTATAGCAAATCCTCCTTTTGAACAATCATGTACACATTTAATCAAATTATTTTTTATCAATGATAACACTGTAATCATATTAAGTTTGGAGGTCTTAAAATCAACAGTTGGGCAGTGCCCGCCAATAAATTTATGGACGTATTCAAAATACTCAGAACCACCAAGTTCATCATTTGTTTTACCAACAATTAACAAATAATCACCATTGCTTGGAGGCACCGGTACCAATGGAGGTTTATCTATAATTCCTAGAACACCTATGAGTGGAGTTGGTTTTATTGGTCCACTAGAAGTTTCATTATAGAAACTTACTTTACCACCAACACATGGAACTCTCAAAAATTTTGCAAAATCAGATATACCTTCAAGTGCTTCCATAAAAGTCCAAAATATTTCTGGATCCTCAGGATTACCAAATTGAAGATGATCAACCATTCCAATTGGATTTGCTCCAGTACAAACAATATTTCTACATGCTTCTTCAAAACAGCCAATAGCACCCTGTCTGGGATTAAGATAACAATGTTTTGGGTTTCCATCAATTTTTGCTGAAAGAAATTTTCCATTATCCAATCTAAGAACAGATGCATCAAAACCTGGTTTAACAACAGTTCGAATTCCAACTTCATGATCATATTGTTGAAAAACCCAATGCTTGCTTGCAATATTTGGGCTAGATAATAATTTTAAAATTGTTTTTGAATAATCTAATGACTTTTTATTTTTATTTTCTTTTTTTAGACGCCTCAAATACTTTGGCATTATTTTTTTTCGATCAAGTAATGGCGCATGAGCAACAAAATCTGCAGGAAGTAACGCAAATGTATTTTCACCTTTTCTTACATGCATCATCTTATCACTTTTAACATAACCAATCAGTGAACAACTCACTCTAAATTTATTACAGATCTCATTTAATTTTGGTAATTTTTTCTTCTCGGTGATTATTAACATTCTTTCTTGTGATTCAGAAATCATTATTTCGTCAGGTGACAGACCAACTTCTCTTGTATGAATATTATCAACATCTAACTCTATTCCAATTCCCAAACTATCGGCTGTTTCCGAAACTGCACATGATAATCCTCCACCACCCAAATCTTTCATTGCATTTATGCATTTTTCATTTCTTGCCTCAAGTATTGTTTCTATAATTAATTTCTCAATAAATGGATCAGGGATTTGTATTGCTGAACGATCTTCACTTTCTAATGAATCAGAAGCAAACTGTGAACCTCCTATTCCATCACGACCAGTAGGACCACCTATTAAAACTACTAAATCTCCCACATTCGCATGGTTTTTTATCAGTTTGTCTTTTTTCCCAAATCCAATTGCTGCAACATCAACTAGTGCATAATTTTTATAACATTCATCAAATTCAACTTCACCACCTATAGTTGGTATACCCAAACAGTTTCCATAGTCAGCAATGCCAGAAACTGCGTTTTTAAAAAGCCAACGTGCGTGTGTATCATTTTCAATATCTCCAAAACGTAATCCGTCAAAAATTGCAATAGGACGAGTTCCAGTTGATAAAATATCACGAATAACACCGCCTACACCAGTAGCAGCTCCTCCATATGGTTCAACAGCTGATGGATGGTTATGACTTTCAATATGTACAGTCACAACATAACCGTCTCCAACATCTAAAACACCAGAGTCATATCCTTTTTCATTAATTACATTTCTTCCAGTAGTAGGCAATATTTTCAGATGTTTTTTGGATGACTTGTATGAACAATGTTCTGACCACTCTGCTGCAATTATCTGTCGTTCGGTAGTACTCAGCTCTCTACCAATTTTTTTGGCAATATGTTTTGATTCTTGAACACTCAGACTCATTTTTCAATACCAGCTGTTTTTAGTAATGATTCAAAGATCAGTGATGAGGGTTTGTTATCTGTTGGATTAATTTCTGATTCAGCTGCTCGTTCTGGATGAGGCATCATCCCAACTACATTACCAGATGCATTACATATTCCAGCAATATTCAATGATGAACCATTAAGTGATTCTTCATAGGTAAAAACTATTTGATTTTTTTCTTGCAATTCTTTCAGTGTTTTTTTATCTGCAAAATACCTACCTTCACCATTAGCTATAGGGATTGAAATTTTTTGTCCTTGTTTTAGTTTATTCGTAAATGGTGTATTATTATTTTGTACTATAAGATTAATCCATTTGCACATAAAATTCATTGTTGTGTTTTTTAATAAAACTCCTGGCAAAAGACCAGATTCAACAAGTATTTGAAAGCCGTTACATATACCAAGAATTGGTACACCTTTTTTTGCCATACTCTTCACATCCGAAATAATTGGACTGTGAGCAGCGATAACACCAGCTCTCAACCTATCACCATATGAAAATCCGCCTGGTAGAATAATGGCGTCAATTTTTGATGGTAAGTGTTTTTCATGCCAAAAATACTCTGCTTCTAGATCAAAAACATCAGTTAGTACATGAAAGATGTCACGATCGCAATTACTCCCAGGAAAAACTACTATGCCTACCTTCACG
>Ga0207990_1001317_pt1 | contig 12849 bp, 11 predicted proteins | sample ETNtaG_8_FD_185780 | JGI IMG/M metagenome (GOLD analysis project Ga0207990, IMG submission 185780) | Marine microbial and viral communities from oxygen minimum zone, Eastern Pacific Ocean - ETNP201406SV75 (SPAdes) (version 2) | ecosystem: Environmental > Aquatic > Marine > Oceanic ...
GATGTACTTGACACATGGTTTTCTTCTGGGTTATGGCCATTTGCAACTTTAGGGTGGCCTAAAAAAAAAGATTATTTGAATAAGTTTTATCCCACTTCAGTTTTAGTTACAGGTTTTGATATTATTTTCTTTTGGGTAGCAAGAATGATTATGTTTGGAATGGAGTTTTTAAACAAAGAACCATTTAAAGATATTTATGTTCATGCTTTAGTAAGAGATGAAAAAGGACAAAAAATGTCAAAATCTAAAGGCAATGTTATAGATCCTTTAGAGCTAATAGAAAAATATAGCGCAGACGCTTTGAGGTTTACTCTACTGTCAATGGCATCACCAGGAAGAGATGTTAAACTTTCTGAAGAGCGTGTTAAAGGTTATAGAAATTTTTTAAATAAATTATGGAATGCTAATAATTTTTTAAAAATGAATAAATGTGATTTTGACAAAAAATTAAAAATACCTAAAATTTCTATTAATATCAATAAGTGGATTTACAGAGAGTTAATTGATACAAAAAATTTAGTTGAAAAAAATATTAAAGACTACAGATTTGATGAAGCATCAAGAAATGCTTATAAATTTGTGTGGAATTCTTATTGTGATTGGTATCTAGAGTTGTCAAAAACAATATTTTATTCAAAAGATAAAAAAGCCATTAAAGAAGTAAGAGCTGTTTCGAGCTATGTTTTTAAACAAATACTTATTTTGTTACATCCATTTATTCCTTTCATTACAGAGGAAATTTGGCTTAAAAATAAATTAGATAATTCAAAGAAAAATTTCCTTATGTTTGCTAATTGGCCATCACGTAAATTAAATAAAGATAAGAATTTAAGAGAAGTAGAAAAAATGATTTCTATTATTACTGAAATTCGATCATTTAAAAATGAACTAAATGTAAGTCCAGGTTCTTTTATTGATATCTCAATTGAAAAAATAAACAAAAAAGATAAGAAATTTTTTGTTAATAATAATTTAGTTTTAAAACAATTAGGCCGTATTAATAATTTCTTAGATAAAGATAAGAATATTCCATCTGCAACATTAATTATTAAAGGTGATATATTTAAGTTATATTTTGATCAAAGTGTTGATTTAAACCTAATAAAGGAAAATTTGACCAAAAAACAAAGTAAATATCAAGAAGAATTAAATAAAATATCACAAAGATTGTCTAATAAAGGATTTGTTGATAGAGCACCAAAAAATATTGTTGATCAAGAAAAAACTAATTATAATAATCTAAAAAATGATATTAAAAAAATATCATTAACAATAAAAAATTTATAATGGTAAAATTTAATAAAAAGAAACTACCTAGCAGACATACTTCTTTTGGCACAGATAAAGCACCTCATAGATCATTTTATTATGCGATGGGGATGACTGAAAAGGATGTCGCTAAACCTTTTGTCGGTGTTGTTTCTACATGGAATGAGGCAGCACCATGTAATATTGCATTAATGAGGCAGGCTCAGTCAGTTAAAAGAGGTGTTAAAGATGCAGCAGGAACACCTAGAGAATTTTGCACAATTACGGTAACAGACGGTATAGCTATGGGGCACGAAGGTATGAAATCTTCATTGATATCAAGAGAAGTTATAGCTGATTCTGCTGAGCTAACAGTTCGTGGACATTGCTATGATGCATTAGTTGGAGTTGCCGGATGCGATAAATCTTTACCAGGATTAATGATGTCAATGGTTAGATTAAATGTTCCTAGTGTATTTATTTATGGAGGATCAATATTGCCAGGAAGATTTAAAGGAAAAGATGTAACTGTTGTTGATGTATTTGAAGCTGTAGGAAAATATTCAACAGGATCAATGTCATTAAAAGATTTAAGAAAATTGGAACATGTAGCCTGTCCAAGTGCGGGCGCTTGCGGCGGACAATTTACAGCAAATACAATGGCTTGTGTATCAGAGGCTATCGGTTTAGCATTGCCATACTCTTCAGGAACGCCAGCTCCTTACGAAGAAAGAGATAAGTATGCTTATCAAAGTGGCAAAACCGTAATGAATTTATTAGCAAAAAATATTAGACCTAGAGATATTGTAACAAGAAAATCTCTAGAGAATGCAGCCACAATAGTTGCTGCTACTGGCGGATCTACAAATGCTGGATTACATTTACCTGCTCTTGCAAATGAAATTGGAATTAAATTTGATTTAATGGATGTTGCAAAAATATTTAAAAAAACACCTTACTTAGCTGATTTAAAACCTGGTGGAAAATATGTTGCCAAAGATATGTGGCAAGCTGGTGGAGTTCCTATGCTTTTAAAAACACTTTATGATGGTGGTTTTATTCATGGTGATTGTATGACTGTAACTGGAAAAACTATGAAGGAAAATTTAAAAAATGTTAAATTTAACTCTAAACAAAAAGTTCTTAGAAAATATAATAATCCATTATCTCCAGATGGTGGAGTAGTTGGATTAAAAGGTAATTTAGCTCCAGAGGGAGCAATAGTTAAAATTGCAGGTTTAAAAAAATTACAATTTACTGGTAAGGCAAGATGTTTCGATACAGAAGAATCTGCTTACAAAGCTGTTCAAAAAAAACAGCATAAAGATGGAGACATAATTATAATTCGTTATGAAGGACCTAAAGGTGGACCTGGTATGCGTGAAATGCTTTCAACAACTGGTGTTATCTATGGTCAAGGGAAAGGCGAGAAAGTTGCACTAATTACTGACGGCCGTTTCTCTGGAGCCACTAGAGGTTTTTGTGTAGGCCATGTAGGCCCTGAGGCTGCTGTAGGTGGACCCATAGCTTTATTGCGCAATGGAGATGTTATCGACATTGATGCTAAAAAGGGAACTATTAATGTAAGGCTTTCCAGAAAACAATTATCAGAAAGACGCAAAAGATGGAAACCAAGAAAAATTAATTTTGGTTCTGGAACTTTATGGAAGTATGCCCAAACAGTAGGTCCAGCTTATTTAGGAGCACCAACACACCCAGGTAAGAAAAAGGAAGTTAAAATTTACGCAGATATTTAATGAAAATTCGACCTGTTATTTTATGTGGTGGTGCTGGTACTAGACTTTGGTCACAAGGTAAAAATAATTTAGCTAAACAATTTATTGATTTTGGCGGATGGAGTTTACTAGAAAAAACTTTAGAAAGAATTAAAGGATCAAACTTTGACTACCCAATTTTAAGCACAAACATCAAATATCTTAAATTAGTTAAAATTTACTTGAAGAAATTTAAAGTAAAAAAATATAAGATTGTTTTAGAGCCATCTAAAAGAAACACAGCACCAGCAATTTTATCTTCTGCGTTAATAAAAGATATACCAAACGAGCAAGCACTAATGTTTTTTTCTGCTGATCATTTAATTGAAAAAGTAAACAAGCTTAATAAAGCTATTAATAAAAACAAAAGTAACTTAACTAATCAAAATATCTTTATTTTTGGTATTAAACCAACGTCACCATCAAGTGAATATGGTTATTTTTTAAGTAAAAAATCTAAAAAAAATATTAACAAAGTTGTTAAATTTATTGAAAAACCCACTAAATTAAAAGCAAAACTAGTGATTAAGAAAAAAGGTTACTGGAATTCAGGTATGTTTTTTCTTAGAAAAGATTCAATTATTTATAACTTTAAAAAATACAGCCCAACTATTTACAAACATTGCGTGAAAGCCGTTTTAAAAGCAAAATTAAAAAAACATACTTATTATTTAAATAAAGCTTCATTTAATAAAGCAACTACAAAATCATTTGATTATGCAATTTTAGAGAAAGTAAAAAAAATTAATGCAATTAAACTAGATATACCATGGTCTGATCTTGGTAGCTGGAAAGAAATTTCTAAAATGTATTTAAAAAATAAAGCAAAATATTTTAAGAAAAAAAATGTTTATTATAGACCTTGGGGTAAATATATAAATTTATTTGAAGGAAAAGGTTTTTTAGTTAAAGAATTAACAGTTAATTCCAAATCATCAATTAGTCTACAAAAACATCATCACAGATCAGAACACTGGATGGTTACTCAAGGAAATCCTAAAATTACAATAAATAATAATAAATTTTTTAAAAAAGAAAGTCAGTCTGCATTTATTCCTAAAGGAGCTATCCACAGAATAGAAAATCTATATAAAAAACCAGTTAAAATTATTGAAGTACAAACTGGATCAATTTTAAAAGAAAGTGATATTGTAAGGTATAAGGATATTTACGGTAGAATTAAGTAATTTTAAATTCTTTTGAAAAATAGACCTCTAAGCATTTTGAGAGAAGAAATCCTAGTAGTCTTATTGTGTTTTGCAAGTTAGGGTAAAATGTTTTTTTAAGATAATCTGAATTAACTAAATCTTGTGTTTCATATCTTTTATTTTTATCTTTTTTTAGAAGATTTAATTTTTCTAGTATAGCTAGTTTTCTTAAAACGGTAGTTCTAGGTATTTTTGTAATATCAGCTATAGAAGTGGAGTTTAATCCAAATATATCAGTTCTCTTAAATATTTGAGTAAAAATTTCTCTTGAATCAAAAATTTCATTATGATTATTAGATTTTCTTCTTATCTGGGTAGTTGTATTTAAAGCACAAAGTACAACAATATAAAGACACTCCATATCTATAAATTTTCTCCATTGAGTAAGATAAGATATTTGAAAGTTCAAAAATATTGGCAGATACATTATAAATTTTTTTTCAACATCATTTTTAAATGAAACAATATCTAAATCTTTACTTAAAACATTATTATCAAAAAAAAAAGTACAATAGTTAGATAACATTTTACTAGATATTTTTATTTGAGATTCAAAGACTTTTTTATTAATCAAACTGGCATTTATACTGAAAGATTCTTTTTTCTCATTAAATTTAATAAATTTATTTTTTATTAGTTTTATTTTTTTTCTTCTTACAGTTTCTCTTGGAATGCCTATGGCTTTTGAAACTTCACTTACTTTAAATTTTGTTAAAGGTGTGTAAAATTTATTTTCCTGATAAAAGTTTTTAGTAGTAACTTTATCTGACAAATAATTTTCTTTAATTTCACTTTGATAGAATTTGTTTGTTAAAAACATAGCAACAAAAGACGCGTCTAAATCTCCACATAAATTGTTCATTGATTGCATATATTCAGTTTGCATTTCATAAAAATCATGCATTAAATAAGAAAAGTTACGCTCTATAACTTTTGATAGTTTTGTTGGTTCGAATTTCATTGTGTTTTTATTAAATAGTTATTATTGTCCATTTTGGGAATCTGTCAAATGGAATTAGTAAAACTTATAGGTCCGTTAGTTTTAGCATTCATAATGTTTTCTTTAGGCATTGGTCTTAGTTTAGAAAACTTTAAACGAGTAATTCTACAACCAAAGGATTTTATTATTGGTGCAATTTCTCAAGTGATTATCTTGCCCATAGTAGCGCTAATTTTAATTTTCTTATTTCCAATTCCTACAGAATTAAAGATAGGATTAATTTTATTAGCTGCAGCACCTGGTGGTATAACTACTAATGTTATTACTAAGTTTGCAAAAGGTGATGTGGCTCTTTCTATTACCTTAACTGCAGTAATAAGTTTGTTATGTTTTATAACTATTCCATTGATATTTTCTTTAACTTATCCGATCATAACTGGTCAAGTTTTACCTTTTGACTATTCAATTGGAAGTATAATTGTTCAAATATTTTTAATAACAACAGTGCCAGTTATATTGGGAATGATTTTCAAAACATTATTTCCTAACTTTTTTTCACGAACTGAAAATTTCTTTGTAAAATTTTCATTCATTTTATTTGTATTTTTTTTATTTATGGCAATTTACCAAGAACTACCTAACATAGTAGAATATTTTGCAGCATCTGGTTTAATTACATTAATACTAAACATAATTGTTTTAATTGTTGCTTATTTTTTATGCAATATTTTTAGTATCAACACACCTCAAAAAAAAACGATTTTAATAGAAACAGGATTACAAAACGGCACTTTAGCTATTGTAGTTACAAGCTTAATTTTTAACGAAGGTATTTACCTAGTGCCAATTGCAACTTATGCATTAATTATGTACGGAGTTATACTGCTATATATTTTTGGGTTAAAAATATTTAATAATAATTAAACTTATTTAAAAAAAGCCCTTAGGTATAATTATATAGTGTATAGCTAATACTATTCCTACTGACACACTTAGACCAAAAATCATTTTAAGAAAATCTTTACCAATTAGTGGAAACACGTATTTAAATTTATAATCTTTATTCATTGTTGAAATGGCTAGTTCTCGACCACATAATAATCCAACAAAAACCCAAGTTGTTGACATGGGAAGATCGTTTAATTCTTTAAAATAATAAAGAATTATAGCGTAGATAATATTAATTATAGTGGCTGAACGTGCATATCTAGTTCCAGTTTTATCTAAAACAACTTTTTGAATTGGACCTCCATGAATTTTAAAAATATAAAATAGTAAAATAGTAAAATATCCAATGACAATACATAATTGCAAAACGTTAAGCTGTCTTGGCAAATAGACTGCTATATTAGCAACATCGTGCATTAACCAAGTTGCCCATAAAAATGCAGAAGTTACCCATACCGAGTTACGCCAAAAAGCAATTTTCCATTGATCAGTAATTTCGTCGAATTTTTCATTAATAAATTTTGATATAACTACCCAACAAATGTAAGCAACAACAGCTGCGAGACCATAACCAACAACACTTTTTATAAGCATTTGTTCAAGAACAACAGTTGAAGCAAAAGCTGACAACACTAGGAAAGTAGTTGAAACTGGAATTCCAATTCTAGTTAATAAGAGCAATATTGCTGGTGCTACAGCGTGATACCATTGAATTTCTTGATAGGGTATTCTTGTTAATCTCCCATAAGATATATCACCACCATATTTCCACCATCCATAAGTTACAGTAAGGGCCATAGCTCCAGAAGCAGCTCCTGCAAGGGTGTACCACTTAAACCATTTTTCTTTAGAAGCAATAAAAGTACCTAAAGTTTGAATAGAGTCGTTTCCAATTACAGACCAACCAGCTAATCCAAAACCTACTATTGTATAAATAAGTGTTAGTTCCATTATTTTTTAATATTAGTTTCTATATAATCCTACAATTAATGCTAATCTAGTTGAAAATTTATTTTTTTTCAGAGTATAAGGTGAATCTCCCTCTAATATAATAATTACAAATTTTGTCTAGTTGTTTTTTTAATTAATATTGATTAGTGTGGTTAATAATGGAACATCTAATTGAGGAAATTTTGTGGTTACAAGATAAAGGGTGGCTCAGAGGTTTTGTTTTCGGTTTAATACATACAATAATACCCCTTATAGGCTTTTATTCGGGCTGGAGTCTTAATAGAATGTTAAAGCTTATTTCCAATGGATATATTGCTGGAATTATCGGTGTTGTATTTGCGCACGTCATAGCAGATTATATTGCGGCAACTTTAGACCCTAATTTAAGATCGGCAGCTATTGGTATTGTTTTAGGTGGTTTAGTTCCTTTAATTTTAATACCAGCTCTAGATAAATATGTTGTAAAAAGCAAACATCACATTGTGGTTGGTGATCACGATGATCTAAAAAAAGATTTAAAAACTAAACATAAATAAATATGGCAACTGTTTCTTTAAAATTAGATGAAATATTTGATTTAGCTAAAAAAACACTTTTATCTAATGAATGTGACAATGAGACTGCTTCAGTTCTCGCTGATTTAATAATGAAAGCTGAAAGAGATGGATCATTATCCCATGGTTTATTTAGATTGCCAGCTTATGTTTCTGGACTTAAAAGTGGAAAAATTAATGGTAAAGCAAGACCAGAGGTTAAGAAAATTTCACCTAGTGTTATCAAAGTTTTAGGCAATAATTGTTTAGCTCCAATGGTTCTTAATAAAGGTTTACCAGAATTAATTAAAACAGCTAAAGAAAACGGAGTTGCTGTTTTAGCTATTAACAATTCTCATCATATGGCTGCTATGTGGCCTGAAACAGAAACTGTAGCAGAAGAAGGTCTAGTTGCTTTTGCTTGCACTTCCTATAAGCCTGCAGTTGCTCCTGCTGGTGCAATTAAACCTTTATTTGGAACTAATCCAATTTCTTTTGCATGGCCAAGACCCGGAAAAACTCCAGTAGTTTTTGATATGGCCACAGCATCAATGGCAATGGGTGAAGTTCAAGTCGCAAAAAGGGAAGGTCACAAAGTTCCTTTAGGTACAGGTCTTACAAAAAATGGAAAAGAAACAACAGATCCTGCAGAAATAACTGATGGAGGTGTTCTGTTGCCTTTTGGTGGTTATAAAGGCTCTGGAATTGCTATGATGGTCGAATTACTAGCTGGTGCATTAGTTGGTGATAATTTTAGTTTTGAAACTGCTACTAAAGACAATAATGATGGAGGACCCCCGAGTGGTGGAGAATTTATTTTAGCAATATCTCCTGAAAAAATATCAGGTTCTGGATGGGATAGGCATGCTGATGAATTTTTTAATAAAATGAAATCTTTTGAAGGTGTTCGTTTACCTGGTGAAAGACGTCATAAAAATAGAATAGACAAGGGCCCAAGAAATATTAATAAAGAATTAGTTGATAAAATTAAATCTCTAAGCTAATTCAATTTCAATAGGCGTGTGATCTGATGGTTTTTCTTTACCTCTAGGATCCTTATTAATCTTAACATTTTTAACATTGCTTAATAAAGAATTTGACACTAAGAAATGATCAATTCTCATCCCATTATTTTTTTGCCAAGCTCCCCTCATATAATCCCAAAAAGTATATCCTTCTTTGTCATTATTTATATGTCGAAAAGCATCATGAAAACCTAAATTAATCATTTCTCTAAGTTTTTTTCTAATTTCTAAACGATACAAAGCATCGTCTTCAAAACTTTTAACATTATAAACATCTTCAGCTGAAGGAATTATATTAAAATCTCCTCCTAAAATAATATTTTCATTTTTTTTTGAAAGTGTTTTTAAATTTTTAATTAGTGTATCAAGCCATTCTTTTTTGTAAAAATACTTTTCAGTATCAACTGGATTACCATTTGGTGTATATATATTAATAAGTTGAATATTTTTTTTATTACATTTAAATTCAGCAGAAATAATTCTTGATTGTTTTAATTTGTCTTTAATTAAATCAATGCGAACGTTTTCTAATTTAGATTTAGATATAATTGCAACACCATTATAACTTTTTTGTCCAAAGACATGACTTTCGTAATCCAGTGATGAAAAATTATCATATGGAAAATTTTGATTCTCAGTTTTAATTTCCTGCATCATTAAAACATCAGGTGAAAATTTTTTTAAATAATAGTTAATATTTTCAATTCTTGCTCTTACGGAATTAACATTCCAGGAGCTAATAATCATTAAAGTGAGAATGAAACGCCACAACCACAAGAAGATTTGCTTTGTGGATTTGAAATCTTAAATGAATCTCCTATTAATTCAGATACGTAATCAACTTCAGAACCTTTTAAAAGGTCAGCAGAAGTTTTATCAATAAGTATATTATTAAATTTTAAATCTTCTACATTGGGCTTTTTATCAAAGGAAAAATCGTATTTAAAACCAGAACAACCTCCACCTTTTATAGCGATTCTAAAAAAATCACCATTATCTTTCTGAGATAATAAATAGTTAATCTGTTTTATTGCGTTATCTGTAAATTTAATTTCTTTAATCATATAACAACACTGATAATACTAATATAATAGTAATTTATTCAAATTAAAGTATGAAAAATTTCACAAATTTAGGTTTATTTAAAAGCAAAGGGCGTATTTTCAAAGAATCTAATAATCAATATCGAACGCCTTTTCAAAGAGACAAAGATAGAATTGTACATAGTGCTTCATTTAGAAGATTAAAACATAAAACACAGGTATTTGTTAACACAGAAGGAGATCATTATAGAACAAGAATTACTCATTCCATTGAAGTAGCTCAAATTGCTCGTTCTATAACCAAATATCTTAATTTAAATGATGATTTAGCAGAAACATTAAGTCTAGCACATGATATTGGCCACACTCCTTTTGGTCACGCTGGTGAGGTTGCTCTAAATGATTGTATGTCTAATCATGGTGGATTTGATCATAATTTACAAACATTACGTATAGTAATGTTTTTAGAAAATAAATATCTAAAATTTAGAGGTTTAAATCTAACTATAGAAACATTGGATGGATTACTCAAACACAATGGTCCAATATTTAATCTATCTAAAATAAATGAAATTGTCGGACTTAAAAATTTAAAAAATAAAATAAATTTTAAAAAGTTTCCTTCATTAGAAGCTCAAATTTCGTCAATTTCTGATGATATTGCTTATAATAATCATGATCTACAAGATGGAATAAAAGCAAAATTGTTTAAATTAAATGATTTGATTGAAATTAATTTTTTTAAAGAAATTTATTCGTCTCATAAAAAATATATAAAAAAAAATAATAACAATATTTTAATATATCAAATAGTAAGAGATTCGATTGATTTGATGGTTAAAGATTTAATTAGAAACACTATTCAAAACTTAAAAAAAAATAAAGTTAAAAATATACAAAATGTTTATAATTTACCAAATCAAACAGTTTGTTTTTCTAATAAATTTAAAAATATAGAAAAAGAAATTAGGTTATTTTTAAGACAAAAAATGTATAACAATCAAAATGTATTAACTAAGAATAATTATGGCAAAAAGATAGTCAAAAAATTATATTCGTTGATATCTAAAAAGCCTAATAAGTTTTTAGCTAGAGAACAATTAAAAGAAGATAAAACTAGAGCAATATCTGACTTTATATCAGGAATGACTGACAGATACGCAATTAATTTATATAAAAGTACAAAATGAATATATTTGATATTTATTTAGACAAAATTAAAAAAATTATTCTAGATCAAAGTAAGAATGCACTTTTGAAATCTCCAGAAAATTTTAATTCAATCAATGTTGATATTCCACCAAAACAATTTGATTGCGATATCTCTACAAATGTCGCTATGGTATTATCTAAAATTAATCAAAAATCACCAATTGATCTAGCTAACCAGTTAACTGAATTAATAAAAAAAGACGATATTAATATCAATTCTATTTCAGTGGTCAAACCAGGTTTTATAAATATAAAATTTAAACATAGCTTTTGGAATGAATTTTTAAAAGATATTATAAATAGTAAAGTAATTTATGGATCTAATTCTAAACAAAAAAAACAAAAATATCTTGTTGAATTTGTTTCAGCAAATCCGACAGGACCGCTTCACGTAGGACATTGCAGAGGGGCTATATTAGGAGATGTAATTTCAAATATATTAAAATTTAATAATCATGATGTTGTTAAAGAGTATTATGTTAATGATTATGGTAATCAAATTATTAATTTTACAAAATCAGTTTATTTAAGAATTAGAGAGATACTTAATAAAGAGTCATTTCCAAAGGATAATCCTGAACTTTACCCAGGAGATTATATAATACAAATTGCCAATAATATAATTTATGAAAATAAAAAATTAGATTTTAAGGAGTTTGAAACAATAGAAGCTGAGCTTGTAAAATTGTCTGTTGCACAATCTCTAAAACTGGTCAAAACAAACCTTAACAACTTAGGAATAAAACATGATAATTTTGTAAGTGAAACAAATATTATAAAAAACAAAGAAGTAGAAAAAGTTGTAAATAAATTAAAGGAAAATAAATTTGTTTACGAAGGTAAAATTGAAGCCCCTAAATCAGAAACCAACTCTGATTGGGTAAAAAGAAAACAATTATTATTTAAATCAACAGACTTTGCTGACGATAAGGACCGAGCTCTTCAGAAATCAGATGGAACTTGGACATATTTTGCAGGCGATGTTGCTTATCATAATAATAAATTAAGTAGAAAATTTGATGCATTGATCAATATTTTAGGAGCAGATCATTCTGGTTATATTAAAAGAATAACTGCAGCAGTCGAAGCTCTATCTGGCAAAAAAAACAAATTAAAATGTAAAGTTAGCCAGTTAGTCAAATTAATTAAAGATGGAAAACCTTTTAAAATGTCAAAAAGAAAAGGTGATTATATTACAGTTGAAGATTTAATTAATGAAGTCGGCAAGGATGCAACTAGGTTCATTATGTTAAACAGAAGTAGTGATGTAGAGTTAGATTTTGATTTTGCAAAAGTTAAAGAAAAATCAAAAGACAACCCACTTTATTATGTTCAGTATTGCTATGCTCGAATTTGCTCTGTATTTAGGCATGTAAATATAAAAATTCAAGATAAGGCAAATATCAAAAGTTTTAATTTTACGTATTCATCTGGTGAAATTAAAATTTTAAAGAAGATTTCTGAATGGCCAAAATGCATTGAAGTCTCATCAAATAAATTAGAGCCTCACAGAATACCCATATATTTATACGAGCTAGCATCAGAATTTCATTCATATTGGAATATGGGTAAAGAAAATGAAGAATTGAGATTTATTAATAAAGATAAAAAATTATCAGACGACAAACTTATTTTATTAAAAGCTATTTCAAATGTTATAAAATCAGGTATGGATATTGTTGGCGTAGACACTCCTGAAAAAATGTAAATGATAAAAGAGTTAAAATATTTTTTATATGCAATTACAATAATTAGTTTTATTTTTTTTATACTTAATTATTATTTTTCGGACAAAAATAAAAAAAATTCTTATAGATCAACTAAAGTCTTTAATAGCAAAATAGTTAAATATACTAAAACTTTACAAATTTTAGAAAATGATACAGAAAACATTATTGAGTATGTTGAGAACACCATTATTAAAGATAAAAAGAAGTATAAATTTTGGGAATTAATAATTGATAAT